>Ga0182004_10003955_pt1 | contig 11872 bp, 6 predicted proteins | sample Sormic07211540_1_FD_120479 | JGI IMG/M metagenome (GOLD analysis project Ga0182004, IMG submission 120479) | Endophyte microbial communities from Sorghum bicolor roots, Mead, Nebraska, USA - 072115-40_1 MetaG | ecosystem: Host-associated > Plants > Roots > Unclassified | place: USA: Nebraska...
GCACAAGCAACCAAAGTAAACTTGTTTTAAGTTGATGCATTAGGTTGTACTTAACCAGTATGCTATGCAATGCTTATGATGACATGATCCAGTTTTAGTAACCGTAACATCAGGGATGTTACACTTGTTGGCATTACTTAATGCAATCACCAAAGATAGACAAAAAGCCTAATCCCCAGCAACAACACCAAAAATGCTTGTTGATGTTCGTTAGTGCAAAAAGAAATACGAAAGTTTCCGCAAGCGCACAGAACAACATCGTAGCATTTTACCGGGAGTATTCCACGTATCATTATTTATATTTTACCACAGGGAAGGTAGGGTTAAGAATTTTATAATTCACTATCCTATGTCTACTAACTTGAAGTATCAACTAAACTAAAGCAGGGGTAAATGAAATACTATAGAATAAACAATTTAGCACATATAAGAGAATTCAATGATAAATGCATAGATAGTCATAGCTAGAGGACAATGGGGAAGATCAAGATTCCTTTGTACTTCTCTATTACTTAGGTTCTAAGGCAACAAAATATGAAAAGATATAGCAGTCACACAATGGCACTTTGGAGCAGCAGGTCCTTCCCGACTCTCGAAGAAGACTAGGAAGAAAGTAGTTAGGGGAAGGCTGCCAAAAAGCTCTACGAAACATCAATTCGAACATGGTGGAATACAAAAACCTAACAGGGCTGTCACCCCTGGGGTTACCACAACTATTTGTGGGATTGAGCACAACCTTAGGTAAACTATAGCCTAGACACCACGTCTACGCTAGCATTTACTACTCTAATTACTATAGATAACTAGAGCACTTAATACGAGCAGAGATCCCATGCTAAGATATAACAACTACACTAATCATAAATAGGCATAAAGTAAGTAGAGAAGATAATATATTAAAGCATAAGTCTTACAAAGAAGAGGTATCAAGACATACCAAAACTCTCAAGAAGACTCTAGAACTAGAGCGTAGCTCCGCTCTCCTTAACTCCCAACTAGAACTAATCTACTACATTGGAATGTCTAGCCCTAAATCTCTATAAAAGAGAGATCATCCATTTGAGGGGTGCCTCTACAACTCATAGAGAAGAGGGTCATTCATTCGGGGGATGCCTCTACAACTAATAATGATTCTCCCCCAGAGGGGTTAGGCTTGTATTTATAGCCCCCTAGGAAACACCACAGCCCTTGGATCAAACCGACTTAAATGTACGCTCAAGATTACTCCTCAAAGGCAGCGGATCGGGAATCCACGAGGTTAAAGTTGATTGGCTATGGCAATCGGGCGGCCGACCAATGGGGTGGCGCGGGCGCGCATCCCCTGTGGTCGTTTGCCATCCCGTTCGTTCTTGTGTCTTCTCGAACCTTCTAGACTCCAGAAAAATTTATTTTCATGTGAAATTCATATTCCTTCATCCAAGACTCCAAATAGGACAAATGATATATGGATTTCGATCGTCTCGACGAGCCCGTCACAATGGTGTCGTCCAATTAATCATTTGAGATACTTTTATTCAATGATTAGTTTGCCTTTAGCTCTTTTCCTGTGTAACCCCTACAAAACATAGATGCACCAAAACTCATAGAATTTATTAGTTCAAACCACTATAGCTAGATATTCTGATTTTAGTCCTTTGTCATGCTATGTTGATGGTTAAAAAGAGTACTTATCTACCATCAACACCCTGTCACTTGAAGTTTTATAATATTTTTACAAAGAAAAACTTAGCTTACCCTTCTCCATCATGTAGCACACTCAAATCACTCATTGTATGTGGTATTTGGGGGACTCACCAAGACATGTAAGATATATGCCTCATATGAATCCTACTCTATATAGGCTTATATGGAGGTGAAGGTAATTCAATGAAATAGCATACTTACCTTGTATATATTGCTAAGTCAAAACATAGATCCATGGAGGGGAATAGCATACTCTTAGATCAAGAAGTGCATGTGTGTGGAATATATATAGTGGCTAATCCAAATTCTACATTGCTCTTTTGATAGATGTCTTTCTTCCTTTGAAGCATAAATGGTCTTTGCAAAGGATGGTATGGGCTATCTTTTCTTTTATTCTTCTTTTTCTTCTAGGAACTTGTCCTTTCTCTCTTCTTTTATTTTGATACTTTTATTTTGCATAGTCACATACCTCCCTTCTGTAACCAGGAAATATTGAGAAAGACTTTTTAAAGAACTTATAGCAATTATTCCTACCAAGAATTTTTGTGTTTTCTCCCAGTGTAGGACTAAAACATTTTTGTAGATAGAAAGGCATGTTTGTGTGCATTCCTAGTGTAGGAATGGCAGATATATGTGGGTGTATGTGATCTTGATCTTAGGAGCATGATAATCATCTCAACATAGGTCAACAAGGTTTGACAAAACTCAATACAATGTAAGTAGCTTATGAGCTAGTTTATATCTATCATGCATGGATCTAGTAGGATATTAATTCATACTAGAGAGGACAAGTGTAGCTAATAATTTTAAGATTTTTGAAAAGAAAATTCTACAAATGACTAGACATCAGAAATCAAGTTCTCCTATTCATACTATCTCTCTTTCCTCAACAACTTAAGTGATATGGGGTCCCTATATTAGTGTTCCCAATAGCAAAAGGAATTCATAGGAATTATCATGGTGTGAGTCTATCTTCTAGCCATGAATAAAATATCATTTCAATATTTATGTATAGGGTGGTTTAACTAGAGATATTTCATTCCAAACCAAAACAGCAACGACAATAAAATTTATAACATAAAGAAATCATACCTGACTGTGGTTCTAAATAGGAACTAGGGGGCTCCACCCCTTGGGCGAGCTCCCAAGGGTGATGGGCGGCCGCCCCTGGCAAGTGGCCCCTCGGGGTCAGCTTCGCCGAGCGCGGTCTTCATGTCATGTCTTCTCCAATATTTTTATTGTTGCTCGAGAATTCATTCATTTCGATCATCGAGTGTATCCCCCACACTTGTTTCCTATTATACATTATTCACAACATGGTGGAGACAAAAGAGACAAGGCATATCTAATAATAATTTTATTCATCCTCATGCAAGGCTTATTATTACATTTGCAAACTTAAAAATTAAACAAACTTTGATCTAACTCATACTCGCCCTATCAGATGCTAAAATTAATCGACCCTACTAGGCTTTCACTCTCTTAGTTATAGTGGTGGAGTTATGCTCCAGTGCCAGCACCCGCTTACCATTGTGGGTGATGCATCTACTTTGGACATACTGACAGGCTTCTAGTGAAGCTATTATTGCGCGTTGTTCAACCAGCTCCTTCTCCAAGTCTGCCATCATCTTGTAGCGTTTTCACGGAGTTTCAAATGCAACCGTTGTAGACTTTAAAGCTTCCTTCGGGGGGATAAATTTGACCTTCGTTGGATGAGCACAAACCCCCTTGAAGTAGGTGTGTTCCCCAGTGTTGTACTTGTCACAGACAATTTCCCCTTCCTGTTAGTTTTCACTCCTAAGAGCTCTACATTGTGCTTCGGTGGCACGATCTTAGTCCCTACTGGTAAAGCGATGATGGGGCCCTTTGATCGAGCTCCAACCAAGAGGAGAGGCTTGGTGTGAACGGGCTGAGCATAGTAAGAGCATCCATACCTATGTGGTTTTGGTGGAATGGTGGCTAGCGGGATAGGTTCATCTATAGGAACGATAGCTTTGCACTCAGGTTCTTCAATGGGGATGGTATTGAGATCGATCCCATAGGGCCTCCTCTCTGAATTTTCTTTAGTCATGGCTGTATAGAGAGGTGTAGCAAGCTTCTAAGCAAGAGAGGAGAAAAGCTATGATGAGATGAGATTAGACCATAGGCATGGGTTGCTTATATAGGGGTCTGAAAAAGTATTTTTGGAATGTAAAATGACGAAAGATGGGAAAAATTTCCAAAAATATACTTTTTATGAACAAGGAAGGTCACAGGATGGAAATGGAGAAAGGCGGCAGTGAATGGCCTCGGTGGCAGGGCGGGTGCCCCTACGGTTTGGGCGGCCACCCGCCTTTCGAGCCCATTCTGCCTCAGCTTTTTCGTAATCTTTTTTAATTACTTTTTTATGTGAAAAAAAGTTGATTTTCTCAGATAATTCAAAAATAAAATGGTCGGGCCCAATTATTCTATTTGAGAAAGAAAGTAATTATGTCTACTTCCTCTAATTCATTGTTGGGCTCTAAAAATAATTTGAGGCATTGACCATTTTCCTTGAATAGCGTACCTTCGTTGTTGCGAAGTGTGACGGCTCCACGCGACAATGAGCTCACCACCTCCAACTACCCTTCCCATTTGCTTTGAAGCTTTTCATGCCTAAAGAGCTTCACCTTAGAATTATAATGTAATAACTTATGGCCTCGGGTGATCTCCTTCTTCTTGATCCTTTTGTCATGCCATCATTTTACTCTATCTTTATAAATCTTGGCATTATGATATGCTTTTTCTCTACATTCTTCTAATTCAAGAGTTGCATCTTCCACTTGTCTCCAGCTGCTTCTAGATCCGTGTTCCATCTTTTGATAGCCCAGTGAGCCTTGAATTCTAACTTTACTGGTAAGTGACAAGTTTTTCCATAGTCAAACTGATATGGTGACATCTCGATGGGTGTCTTGTAGGGTGCTACGTATGCCCAGAGTGCATCACGAAGCTTGTCCTTCCTAGCTGTCTCCATCTCATTTACTATCTTCTGTAAAATATTCTTAATTTGCTAGTTCATTCTCTCTGCTTGACCACTTGTCTGAGGATGGTAAGGAGTAGCGACGTTGTGACGTATCCCATGCTTTGACAAGTAGTGCTCGAAGCGCTTGTCGATGAAGTCAGAGTCCCCCGTCACTCTATCTATGAAACTCCAAATCTTGGAAATATTATTTATTCGAACATCTTCTTTGAATGCATGCTGTCAGCATTCCTACATGGCATGGCTTCAACCCACTTGGAGACTGTTAGCATTTCTTAACACAATTACCAAAGGTAGAGAAAAAGCCTAATCCCCAGCAACAACGTCAAAAATGCTTGTTGATGTTTGATAGTGCGAAAAGAAATATGAAAGATTCCACAGGCGCAGAGGACATCATCGTACCATTTTACTAGGTGTACTCCATGTATCGTTATTTAGATTTTATCACAAGGAAACTAGGGTTAAGAATCTGATAATTCACTATCCTACATCTACTAACTTAGAGTATCAACTAAACTAAATAGGGGTAAGTGGTACACTATAAGAATAAACAGTTAAGCACATATCGGAGAATTCAATTATAAATGTATAGATAGTCATAGGAGGAGAACAATGGGAAAGTTTAAGGTTCCTTTGTACTTCTCTATTACTTAGGTTCTAAGGTAACAAAATATGAAAAGATATAGCAGTCACACAATGGCACTTTGGAGTAGTAGGTTCTTTTCGACTCTCGAATAGGACTGGGAAGAAAGTTGTCAGGGGAAGCCTGTCAAAAGCTCTACGAAACATCAATCCGAACATGGTGGAATACAAAGGCCTAACAGGGCTGTCACCCCTAGGGCTACCACAACTATCCGTGGGATTGAGTGCAACCTCACGTAAACTATAGCCTAGACACCATGTCTACACTAGCTTTTACTACTCTAATTACCATGAGTAACTAAAGCACTAAATACGAGCAAAGATCCCATGCCAAGATATAACAACTACACTAATCATAAATAGGCATAAAGTAAATGGAGAAGATAATATATTAAAGCATAAGTCTTACAAATAAGAGATATGAAGACATACCAAAACTCTAAAGAAGACTTAAATGTATGCTCAAGAAGAGATATGAAGACATACCACAACTCATAATGATTCTTCTGCCCAATAGGGGGTCAAGCTTGTATTTATAGCCCCCTAGGAAACACCATAGCCCTTGGATCAAAATGACTTAAATGCACGCTCAAGATTACTCATCAAAAGGCAATGGAGGTAGGATCTGCGAGGTTGAACATGATTGGTGGAGTTAGTGGGGCGGCCGCCCCTGCCCTTCGAGCGACCGCCAGGCACACGTGCCCAATTTGCCTCCCGTTCGGTCTAGAGCCTCCTCGAACCTTCTAGATTACTCCTGAGTTGAAGTTTGTCGTATTCTCTCTATGTAAACCTAACATGTGGACCATCTTTGGTTGTTTTCAGCTCACACCCTGCAGAAATAGATATTCACCAAAACTCATGGAATTCTGTTAGTGATAACCCTATATCTACTAGGTGTTTGCATATAGGTCCATTTTCATGTCTAGTTGACGGTTAAAATTAGGCGTTATCTACCATCAACAAACTCCCCCAAGCATACCATTTGCTCGTCCCTAAGCAATGATAGACTCAGCGATGGATCAGGAGTTGCTACAATGCTTCCACGCCTCACAAGAACACATGCGTTCAAACAAGGACTCTCCTTCGGATTACAGTGAACTATTCTATCTCAAGACTCACCCATATTACCTTTCACCATGGGGCTTATAGCTATCATTTAGGTCTTGAGCAGTTGAAAGACAACGGTTAAGTCAAGCACTATGCTTCTCGCCCTTATGATCAACTATTATTTCGGAGTTTTTGCAAGGTTTTCAAATAAAACTTTAAGATTCCTTGTATAACCTTTTCCAGTCTCTCATATGTGGTATTTTTGGATCCTCTCCAAGGCAAGTGAGTATGCCTTCTCTCTCTCACCCTACTTCTAATTGGCTTCTGTGGAGCACATAGGTGGGAAAGACAATTCAAACCTACTTGTATGTATTGCATAGTTAGACCATGGATCTAGAGAAACTAATTATACAATCATGTCATATGTGCATGTGAATGAAAAGAATGAAAGTGGTTATGAGCGGCGATGACAGATGATGAATATCTAATTCTACAGTTGCTCCTTTGGAATAACATACCTCCCTAATCTGAAAATCAAGACTTGGTTTTCTTTCTTTTTCTTTTGGGACTTTTGTCCTCTTTATTTTTTTTCTCTCTCTTTCTTTCTCTCTTTTTTAGAGATCAGCCAACCCTTTTAATGCACTGATAACAATACGGAGTATCAACTGAAATAACTGGAGTTTTATCGGATAAGTAGAATAAGACATTGAATATTTTTGGGTATCTTCTCCTAGTGTAGCAGTAGAACATTTTCTAAGTGGATGTGGGATGTGTATGGGTGAATGCATAATCCCAGGGTAGGAGCAGCAGAGGTGCGTGTTTCCAAGATAGAAACAACATATAGTGTAGTGCGTATATGTGGGTGGTACTTCCAGGAATAGAAGTAGCACATAGTGAATGTGTGGATGTAAGTGGTTGCGTACTTCTGAGGATAGCTGTAGCTAAGATCAATGGATGGAGAGCACATAATATTGACTTTAACTGCATGAGTAGTTCCTTAGGGTGAACATAGGTTAACTACCCTCAATGCTTATAAGTTGAAATATAAGTGGAAGGGGTTCCTAATCTAGTAAGCATGAGTATTTGGGTGTGGTAGGAATTTTAAACTCTCATCATAAATGAAATCATCATGTAGTAGTTTAAGATTTTAAAATTAAAATTCTCTAAAACTCTAGCATCTCTAGGAGCAAGACTAACATCAGCTCAAAACTTTCCCATATCATATCCGTCAACTACCTAGACTTAGATCAAGCAATTGCTACCTACAAGTTTTAGGCTCAGAGCAAATCTTAAGTCTAAATAGTTGTATCTAAAACTTAAGAGAGTATAAGGTTGAAAACTAGGTACTTGCAAGGAATTATGACAAAGTAACTATTCATCATCTCTATATAAGAGTTTATTCTAGAGGTTCATTTTAACAGATTCATTAACAGCTCTCCTTAGCTAGCAAAGACTAATTATGAAAGATAAAATATTTATTGGGTTTCCAGGATTATCCATCTTTTTATCTTATCATAAACGTACTAGGAATAAGTAAGGGATACTTAGCTCGGTATACGGGGGTTGCTATCCCCAAGCTGTATGTTAATTGCCTGCTGAGGTTGCTGACGGGCAGTGAAGGCGTACTAATCCCCCTAGAGTGTCGTGGGTACTTGTTAGTTCTTCTTGATCCTTGGAAGCCTCTAAAGCTCAAATAGACAACATAGCTTGTGGAACTAATTAAGCGTTAGTAATAAACCTCTAAGGTTTGAGAGTCTAAAACTTTCTTATACCCATTTATCTTTTAGTACGGATCAATATATTTTTATACTTTTCATATTTATAGTATGCAGACAAGAAAATAAGCATGCTAAAACTTATTTTTGAGCCACCACATTAGATAAGTATGTAAGCTGTTGCATCACATATTAAATATATGTGGCTTATTAATTTTCTAGATGCAATGCAATATATTTTTATTTTCTTTTTCTAATGTAGAAATGGTAAAGTAGGTGTGCAACTAATTATGCATTTATGGGAAAGTAAATATGCTAATGAAAAATTATGCAGTGCTAAAAAGAGAAATGTTGATAACTACCAAGTTACCTCTTGGCACGGTGTTCGGTTTTTTTAGTCCTCCGAACAAGGTCTCTTTCCATGTTAATTTCTTAGGTGCTTTATCTGGTCCCAAATGTGGAGACCATGATTTTTGCACCCCTTGAGATAGTGTCACCTATATTTATTTCTCTTCCAACAGGTTGGAGTCAAATACTAGTTCTCGGAGCTAGCAACATGTAACACTCTAAAATTTGCTCCTTTCAAAATAGATGAAAATTAATTTAGTTTTGTACTTTGTGCTCATGAAAATATAAGAAAAATAATTTTTCATTAAATTAAATTTTATCATGAAGCATAGCAACAATGTTGTGCATACATGCCGGTGCATACAATTTGAGATGATGTTTGCTTGTTGCTCCTTTGTGTGTTGTGAGTGAGCAAAATCTTTAAAATACGTTTAGTACTCGTCTGGCACATCTTTATCTTTGTTTTTCAGCTTATGCTTTCATTTGGAGTTTCTCAAAATCTATTCTTTGTAACCTAAATCTCTCCTTTCAGTTCCCTATCTGTCAATCAATCTCTAAATCTTCTCAAAAATTTTTCCATCTTTTTTTTAGAATTCTTTCCCGTTTTCCTATAAGCATAATTTAATTTTTAGATGCTCTGAATCATCTTATCATGTGCTCCAAATACTTTTTTGGGCTCCTCTTGTTTCATAGTGTCTCTGATAATTTCTCATGAATTTCCGTAGCTTTTGGAATATTTTTCGTGGCTTAAATAATAATTCTAGACTTTTCTGAAATTATTTTGCCCATAAAATTAAATAATTCCGAAAATAATTAATCCTAACTCTAATCCATCTCCTATCAGTTTTGTTCTTTTGCTTTTATGGCCTTTATTTCTTAACGTTATGATATAATAGGAAATAATGATCTTTTGAAAGACGTAATTTTCTCCTCTCTCAGTTGGACGCTAGATCTCTTTGCAGAGTTATTTTCTTTCCTTGGGTCATTGCTCATCTAATCTATAAGTTGTGCACGGCAAAGACTTACCCATATGTCTATAAATATCAAAGCTGTTCTACCGCATCTTCTTTTAAACCCTTGAATACTCTAATCGAATCCATGAGTACCCACACAATCTGCCGCCGCCGCCAGAGTTCTTCGTCCACCTACAACTTCCGAGTTTCCCTGCCATGTTTTGTTGCTGCTGCTAGCCTCTCGCCAATATGCCATGCCGGCCTCTCCTTGGCAACAAGCAAGGCTGCCTGCCATGTTGCTTCTGATCTTCAACGTGGCCAGGTCCAATCGAGTCATTGTTCCTGGCAGCAATCTGCTATTTGCTGGCCAGCGGTCACATGGTGCCTCACCGATCGTACGTGCTAGCACCGCCGACCATCCATCACAGCTGATGCACCTAGGCCGCTGTCGTGGTGATCTCTTCGTACATCCCCACATCTGCATCGAGTCCTGCAAGAGGTAACCACCAACACTACAAAACATCAGATCATCATTTGTCTCATCTGCTCCAAGCCGCCATCGCTGGGAATTAATTTGCAACTCTTCGAGTTCGTTTTGGAGGTTTCTCGGCCGTATCTGATTCAACTCGCTGAATTCATGTAGAGTTTGGTGTCGGCATTATTCAATCTACAAAAGCTACGCACGTTCGCTGCTGCTGTGTCACGTCGATCAAGGCAGAGGTAGTTCTTGCCGCCGCCGCTGTCCTGAAAAAATTCAAGCTGCTGCTGTGTGCGTTGCTAGTGCACGCGACCTGTTCGCCGAGCTGCTGCGTGCTGTCCGATTATGTGGAGTTGCCGTCCCGTTGAGTTCATGGGTGCTGCAAGCTATTACATGTAAACTGAAATTTCAGACCTATCTGCTGTCCACATTCTCCAAGATTACTCGACATCAATTTCATCGCTATCGAGTGTTGTTAATTTCTGTCATCTACAATCGCCGGTGAGCTTTTTCATTTGTTCCTTTTGCTCTCAATGTCTGTTCTCACGTTCGCGTATATCTATATTGCCTGTGTTCCAAGTCACTCTCTTAGCGTTAGTTTGTAGTGATGTTCTCTGTATCATATATATTTATGATCTTATACTAAGTTAAATATTAATTTACTTTAAGCTTATGCAGTTGGGTTTCTAATTAAAAGGATTATACTTCGGTCTTTCATAAGTTAATGTTAATCCAATTAATATTAACTTTAAGTTCTTTTGAATTATAAGATGCTTAGTTCAACCTTGAAACATTAGTGCTTTCATTTAGTTGTCACATGATTATATGTTCGTAATTAGATATTAATTTGATTAATGTGTAATTAAGCTAGTTTCGATTAAAAAGTAACATAGGCCATGCAATTCGGTTTTACATATGTAAACAAATAAATGCTAATATATTAACTACCGACATAAATATATTATTGAACTTGTAATTTGCTTAGCCTAAACAATGTCACGTAAAATATGTTTAGAAGCTCTGACATGTCTCTTTTTTTTTACTAGGTTAAAGTTTAACTTAATTAAATTAAGTGTCAATATTTATAAATAAATAGTTTACTTTGGCTGCTAAATTGAATATAATTTGACTAATTTGAATTAGAACTTTTCACTTTGTTTTCCATAGTTAGAATAAATAAGCACACAGTCTTTTCTTTCTGTTGCAATATAGTCGCGGTAGTCGTTTCTTTATAATGATAGTTCCTTTATCGGTGTCTCATGCGTTTCGTGACCATAGAAATTAGCTTGTTGTTAATATGTTGCTTAATGTTGTATGGTGTTCTATTCTTAGTTGTTTTTGTTTGTTGCTGGTATATTTGTGTGTGGTGCTTGCTACGAGTAGAGAACGAGAATCATTTTATCGGCATTGAAGATTAAGAGAGGATGACCAGAACATAACTGAAGGTTCTCTAAATGAGTTTCTTTGGATATAAAGCAAGTTTAAGTATAACTTGGGACCATCCTTGTTACCTACACACTCATAATAATTCATATATCATATGCATGTCTCTATCTTGATAACCCTAGTAAAATCCTACATGATTGTTATCTTGAATTTTGCCACACCCAGTTTTAAAGGACAAAACCAGGCTAGCCATATGTGTGCGCACGAAGTCCACACATACAACACAGAAAGGAATAGTATCAGAAACAATGTTATATAACGGAAACATATGTATAATAAACACTTACATTAGAGTATCGCGGAATGGTAACTAATCTTTAGACTCAATCTTCACAGGGATGGCTGACTGGGGATAACATATGCCTAGCACTCCTGATAGTTTTCTAAGAACGTCCTTCATGACTCCATCACTCTTCTGATCAACTCTTTCTACTAACTGGTAAAAGGTCCTTGTTTGGTTTTGGTAATTGAGTGACAACTTAGGTGGACTAATAGTGTTTATGTGAGATACACAGGAGATTAGTCCACAGGTGATGATATGATGATGGAGGAGCTCATTGCA
>Ga0182004_10003956_pt1 | contig 11872 bp, 11 predicted proteins | sample Sormic07211540_1_FD_120479 | JGI IMG/M metagenome (GOLD analysis project Ga0182004, IMG submission 120479) | Endophyte microbial communities from Sorghum bicolor roots, Mead, Nebraska, USA - 072115-40_1 MetaG | ecosystem: Host-associated > Plants > Roots > Unclassified | place: USA: Nebraska...
GCATATTTCAATACCGCGTCTCTCATGTCATGCTGGGGATGACAACTTGGCTTAAGTGGTATGAGAGATAGGTTTGGCATTTTTGGCACCGTTACTAGAATTAGAAAACTAAGTCTACTTTTGATAATGATGTTAAGAATACCCAACACCCAGCTTCCACCAAATGCCGATACAACAAATATCGATTTATCGGCTTGGATCCTGGCCCTCTTCATTACTCAGATGTACAAACAGTGGTGGGAAGAATGGAAGGAACACTTGTTCGGCATATCAGTTCTGACATACCACGGCATGATCGTTCCCAACTATAAGGTTCCTGATAACACTGTAAGTCTTCGACCGATATCTCAGTTCCTCTGTTACTTATAATCCTATCGGTAACTTACTTGATTTCATTTTAATAGGTCAACAACCGAGCACCAACAATCAGCAGGAGTGGAAGACCGATCGAACTCCTTCTATTAGGCCCAATCTCTTTGATCGGTCATAACGCACCAAGTCTAGCAGCCTTGGCACATCGGAACGTGTGTTTTAAAAAGACAACCAAACGATTGAAAGTACCCCCATCGGTTGCTGCTGCTACTCTGGCTCAGGCTTTCAAGGTAGACTCTTAATTTCCTTTGCTTATACTGATTTTGTCCCATACTCATACAATCTTTTCAGGGCACATCGACTGCCATGGGAACTTCATCGGTAACTTTTATTTTTTCAACAAAATTTCATCAATATTCTTCTATGCTTTTACTCATGAAATCTTTGGTTGTTGTAACAGCAAACTAGCAAATCGGCAAAGACCAGAAGCACCCAAACAAGTGCCGATGCCCCCCAGCCTAGTCAAGCCAAGAGAAAAGGCCCCAAAAGCACCAAGTCGCAGCCAAAACGCCAGAGGACAGCACCATCTTCTCCTCCTCGTCCAGCATCACTGATCCATGTGGAGTCATCACCTTCTTCACCAGAAATCCAGACACAGCAACTACCATCTCATCCTCAACCAGCACTTCAACCACAAGAAACGCCAGCTGATGTGCGTGAACAGATTGCCGATCCGACTGATCTGGGCACGTCATCGGCTATTCCTCCAGAATAGATAAGCACTGCACCCTCTCAAGGTAAAGTACTAATCATAGAATTGTCACCGATGAATTTTACTTTTGCAAATCATAATCATCCTCATAATTTCTCAGTTGATATCATCCCATCGGCAACTTCAGCCGATCAGCCCACACTACCGATTGCATCTCCAAGCCAGATGCGCGAAATCGCTCTGAAGCAAGTAAGTTATCTGATCTCTATCCTTTATATTATTAACATTTGATCATCAGATAACTTATCTTTATTTCCTTTTAGAAACAAGATTCCCCAGACAGCCTATTCTCCTTAGACATCGACATCTATGATGACGAAGGTGAAGAAGCTAGCTCTTCTCAGGCAGTAGGAATCTCATCGGCGGAAATCAAAGCTAAGCTGGGAGACTTGTTGGCTCTGCTCCATCAAGATATAGCCCAGCTGGTAGATGATTCTGACCCAGCTAAAGCAATATTCAAGGCTCTTCGCGGTCAGATCCCAGCCGATGCAGAAGAAGTCCTTTTCCAAGCTGCACACTTAGAGAGTCTCCAACTCCAATATCAGAAAGTGACTCAGCGTCTTGCTGATAGAAGAGGCCAACCAGATTCGTCTGGGCCATATCGACTATTGAAGCTTTGCTGAATCCGTGGACCCTTCATCAGCAATTCGTTCTGTTCTGTTCTTAGAAACTTTTAATCATTCTGGTCCAGCCGATAGGACTGTTATCGGCACCTTTAAAACATCATACATGACCCCAGATACATATTATCCAGCCGACAGGAGTGTTATCGACATTTGAACTTCTATGCATCAACCCAGATACTTGGGTAATATTTCTTTAGATATTTTCCATCTAATGCTCTAGGAAATTCAACTCCTTCGAGAGTTTCAAAAATATAAGCATTGCCAGGAGCAGACCGATTTATTCGATAAGGACCTTCCCAATTAGGAGACCATTTTCCAAACTTTGAACTCTTAGTCCCAATCGGTAGAATTAATTTCCATACCAAATCTCCATCAGCAAACTCTTTAACTTTTACCTTTTTATCATACCATTTAGCAACTCTCTTTTTATTCTTTTCTATACTTATCAAAGCCCTCAACCGATGTTCTGCCGTATCATCCAACTCATCTTTCATCAAAGTAGCGTAGTCATCGGTAGCCAATTGATCTTAGAAGGAAACCCGCCTAGATCAAGCCTTAATTTACCATGGTAACACCGCATCGTGCCCATATACCAACTGATAGGGCGAAACTTTGGTTGATCCATGGCATGTCATTCGATATGACCACAAAGCTTCATTTAACAATGTGTGCCATCTTTTAGGATTTTCTTCAATTTTTTCGCTTGATGAGCTTAATGATCCCTTTGTTAGAAGCTTCGGCTTGCCCGTTAACTTGAGCATAACAAGGAGAAGAATTTAACATTTTAATCCCCATATCGATTGCAAACTCATCAAACTCTCCTGATGTGAACATAGTACCCTGATCGGTAGTGATTGTTTGAGGAATACCAAATCGGTAAACAATGTGCTCCTTGACAAAATCAATCATGTTGGCCGATGTCATTTTCTTCAAGGGAATAGCCTCAACCCATTTAGTAAAATAATCAGTGGCAACTAAGATGAACTTATGTCCCTTGCTTGATGGCGGATAAATTTGACCAATGAGATCAATAGCCCATCAAAAGAACGACCAAGGTTTAATGATAGGATTCATGGCCGATGCGGGCACTCTTTGAATATTGCCAAACTTCTGACATCCCTGGCATCCCTTGAAATATTTAAAGCAATCTTCAAGTATAGTCGGCCAATAATATCCGTTTCTCCTAATCATCCATTTCATCTTGAAAGCCGATTGATGTGCTCCACACACTCCTTCATGAATTTCACCCATCAAGCTTCTAGCTTCATCATCACCCAAGCACTTGAGTAAGACTCCATCTACTGTCCGATAATACAACTCTTCTTCAAGGAGTAAATATTTTGAAGCTTGGAACTTGACATGCCTCTCAACCCTTTTAGACGGGTCTTTTAAATAATCAATGATCTCTTTTCTCCAACCATCGGCATTGATTGTCGACAATACACCCAAGATAGGTTGATATCGCGAAGCGTGCTGAGCTAATCGGTTAGCTTCTTCATTATGCAACCGAGGAATATGCTCTAACCGGAAATCCTTGAACTCCTTTAGCAATTGTATACACTTTTCATAGTAGGTTATCAAAATTTCACTTCGAAATTCATAAATTCCAGCCAACTTATTTATAACAAGCATAGAATCGCCGAAGATCTCAACAGCATCGGCACGAATCTCTTTTAACAATTCCAACCCTTTGACCAGAGCTTGATACTTAGCTTGATTATTCGTCGACGTGGCAACAATCGGCAAAGAAATTAGTACTATGCCGATTCCTGCCCCCCGGTCACATGTCGATCCATCAAAGAAGAGCGTCCAAGGAACAATATCCAAGGCATTCACTACACCGCAATGTTGAGTTACAAAATCAGCCATAATCTGACCTTTAACCACTTTAGCCGTTTCATAGTGTAGATCAAATTCTGACAACGCCAAAATCCACTTGCCAAATCTACCACTCATAATCGGCATAGATAGCATGTACCGGACTACATCATCTTTGCATATAACAGTGCATTCGGGCGATAGCAAGTAGTGTCTTAATTTGATGCATGAAAAATATAAGCATAAGCACAATTTCTCAATTGTTGAATACCTTGTTTCAGCATCCACCAATCTTCTACTTAGATAATAAATCACACGTTCTTTCCCTTCAAATTCTTGAATTAGAGATGAGCCGATGACCATCCCAACGGTAGACAAATACAGTCTAAAGGGTTTTCCTTGTTGCGGTGGAACCAAAACTGGAGGATTTATCAAATAATTCTTGATCTCATCCTAGGCTAACCGTTGCTCTTTTCCCCATACAAATTCTTGATCGGCCTTTAACTTAAGTAAAGGACTAAAAGCACGAATTTTACCTGACAAATTAGATATAAACCGTCTGATAAAATTAATCTTGCCAATCAATGGTTGAAGTTCAATCTTATTAGTGGGAGCAACTATCTTGTTGATGGCATCAATGGATCTCCTACTAATTTCAATCCTTCTTTGATGCACCATGAAACCAAGAAACTTCCCTGTCGATACACCAAATGCACACTTATTAGGATTCATTTTTAAACCATGCTTTCTTGTGCACTCCAACACCTTTCGCAGATCGGCTAGATGTTTTGTGAAATCTCCAGACTTAACCACCACATCATCAATATAGATTTCAACTATCTTGCCGATGAACTCGTGAAAGATAAAATTCATAGCTCTCTGATAAGTAGCACCAGCATTTTTCAAGCCAAAAGTCATGACTATCCATTCAAACAATCCAACATCACCAGGACACCTAAATGCTGTCTTGGGAATATCTTCTTCGGCCATGAATATTTGATTATAACCTGCATTGCCATCCATAAAGCTAATGATCCAATGTCTAGCCGAAGCATCAACCAATAAATCGGCAACCGGCATTGGATATCCATCCATCAGCGTAGCTTTATTAAGATTCCTGAAATCAATACAGACACGGAGTTTCCCATTCTTCTTATAAACAGGGACAACATTGGAAATCCACTCGGCATACCGACACTGCTGAATAAATTTGGCTTCAATAAGTTTAGTTATTTTGGCCTTAATGTCAGGAAGAATATTAGGATTGCATCGGCGTGCTGGCTGCTGATGCGTCTGAAACCCAGACTTGATGGGCAACCGATGTTCAACAATCGATCAGTCTAAACCAGGCACCTCGGTATAATCCCAAGCAAAGCAATCTTTGTATTCCTTTAACAAATCTGTTAACTGTTGCTTAAACTCAGAATCTAACTTGGCACTAATAAAAGTAGGCCTTAGCCTATCACCATTACCTATATCTACCTCTACTAAATCATCGGCTGATGTAAACCCCTGGCCTAACTTTCCATCATCGGTGAACCTATCCATTAAAACTCTTCATCAGAACCGACTGCTTCGATCGGTGGAATTTCATAATGGCAACTTTGAGGAAATCCTTCTCCCAAACTTCTCCTAAAATGCATCTGGTCTATTCGTAAGTATCTGCCTCTACTGATGCAATGACGTATGAAGAATCTCGTAGGACAATTTCAATCTTGTCACCTACCCACTGAAACAAGAACTGGTGCATTGTAGAAGGAATACAACAATTGGCATGAATCCAATCTCACCCCAACAGCAAATTGTAGGCACCCTTTCCATTGATGACAAAGAAAGCCGTCGGCAAAGTTTTGCTGCCGATGGTCAATTCAACACATACAGCTCCCTTGACCGGGGACACATTCCCTTAAAAATCCTTTAACATCATATTGGTCTTGGTCAAATCTTGATCCCCTTTGCCAAGCTTCCGATAGACTGCATACGGAATAATATTGATAGCAGCTCCACCATCAATAAGTATCTTGGTCATTGGCTGCCCATCAACCCTACCTTTGACAAACAAGGCTTTAAGGTGCTGTCTCTCATCATCAGTAGGCTTTTCAAATATTACTGTCATCGAGTCGAGAGCCAACTGAGCTATCTGATCAGTGAAATCTGCTTCTTCATCATCACTAAGGGGTGCAAGAAATTCCATTGGCAACATAAATACCATGTTAACATCTGACGATGGCCCTTTTCCCTTGTGATCTGACTGCTGCCGATCTCCAGACTTAGCATAATTTTCTTCTCTGCTCAGTTCTTCCTACCGTTCTTGCATCCTCCTTTTCTATGTCCTTGTTAACCCTTCTGGATACCACTAGGGAAGTTGTGGTTGCCTCACCGGTTGATACTGAACCTCCCTTGATTCCACCCGATGAGTATTAGCATCCCTGCAGATTATACACTCATCAGGAACTCGTGCATTTGCCATCTCCTCAAGCTCCTCCTGGTCTCTTGGAAAATAGCGAACAAGTTCACCAAGCCTGTCGTGCACACTGAGCCTGCCCCCTAGCCGATCGTGGACTGATGTCCTTCCTCTAATCGGCCAACCAAAACGCCGATCATCGTCCGGATACTGCCGATTTGGTCTATCATATCGATTATAACCATTGCACTCAGGGCAGTCTCTAATAGTCGATAACTTGATATTTTGTTCCCAACAATGGATGAAGAACGGGCAATTCCAATGATCTTTATGCCGATTCCATTCTTGTCGGCATCTTTCTTCTTCTCGGTGACGATCTTCTTGCTGGCGACGATACCGATTTTCACGCTGTTGCCACGTTTCCCGATGTCTCCTATGAGTGATCACAATACCGGACCGGGGAGGCCTTCTTGAGCTGGTGCCTTCTTGGATTAAGCCCTTGCCCTTGGTGTCATCGGCAGTAATCTGATGTTGGGGATCTACCGATGCGCTTCTCTCAGCTGCTTCCAATGTCAAGACTTTAGTTTTTCCCTTGGCATCCAGCATGTTTGTGGGGAAAGGATGCTGATCAATCTTCATCGGCTTCTGGGTTTTGGAGCTATCAAATTTAATCCTCCCAAACTCTATAGCCGATTGCAACTGTTGTCTGAATACTTTGCACTCATTTGTACTATGAGACGTTGCATTATGCCAGTTGCAATACTTGATCTTCTTCAATTCTTCTACCGATGGAATCACATGGTTGGGTGACAATTTAATCTGCCCTTCCTGAAGCAGAAAGTCAAATATCCTATCGGCTTTTGTGATGTCGAAAGCAAACTTTTCTGGCTCTTTATGGCCGAAAGGACACGACATCGGCTTTTTATTTTTCACCCATTTTGCCAAGCCGATGAGTGGTTCCTCATCAGAATCTGAACTTGTCACCTCATCGACAAACGATACTTTTTTGTTCCAAGCATTCCTAGTCTCGAAAGTCTTAATATCCTGGTCAGAAATCCTCTGTACCAAATTACTTAGACTTTCAAACTCTTGGGAGGCATACTTGTCTTTGATATGTGGTAACAATCCTTGGAAAGCCAAATCGGCTAACTGCCGATCATCCAGAACGAGACTATAGCATTTATTCTTGACATCCCGCAACCTTTGCACAAATCCTTCAACTGATTCATCATTGCGTTGCCTCAGCCTTACTAAATCGGTAAGTTCCTTCTCATGAACTCTAGAAAATAAATATTTGTGAAACTATTTCGCTAGATCGGCCTAAGTGATTACTGAATTCAGAGGTAGTGAAATAAACCAAGTGAAGGCCGATCCAGATAAAGATGATGAGAATAAATGAACCCTTAGCTCATCTCTATTAGTAGCTTCCCCACACTAGATGATGAACCTATTAACATGTTCCATAGTTGATGTGTCATCCTGTCTAGAGAATTTAGTAAAATCCGGCACTTTGTACCGATTTGGAAGCGGAATTAAGTCATATGCAGGAGGATACGGTGTCCGATAAGAATAAGTGTTGACTTTGAGTTTTATGCCAAACTGATCACTCATCACTTCAGCTATCTTATCGGCCCAATATGCATCGGCATCCTGCTGATGAGCGGGTTGCGGATCTGGCACCTGCTGATAAGCTTCCACGTGTCTCTGAGGTGCACGATCTCCAGGGAACATAGCGTTAGCTGCCGCCTGTTGGCCACCAACCTGCTGAGCAAGATTCACCGGCTGATTGACCAATCCTTGATTCTGGAGCCAAACTGCATCGGTCCTTAATGGAATCCCGTAGCCTGATGATTCTGCTGAGGCATTTGTGGAAAGACAAACTGCCCTATCCATCCGTTGTTAACATTCATCGGCGTAGGCCCTCCCGATGGCTGATAGTTGGGCATCATCATTGGATTAACATACCCTGTCTGTGTCATAAACATTTGGTGCGTCGGCAGTGGATCTGTCGATGCGTTAGGCATCTGAAACGTAGGCATCTGAGAATTTCCAGTAAAAGGCCTTGCAGTAGTGGTTGTAGAATATTGAGGATTCTGAGTCATCGGCGATACTGGGGGTGCTAATGTCATAGGAGCCTTGCCTGTCACGTCAGCCACTGGAGAGGTCCCAGAACTATTTGCCATAAAGTCTGGGGGCATACCATATCCCCACCAATTGGGAGGAACTTGACAATTCTGAAACACAGATCCTGACATTGCTGATGCCAATAGATCTGTAGCAAGTTGAACATGTCCCTCTGTTGTTGCTGGGTTAGTCCTCATCGGTGTAGACTGCCCATTAGTTATCCCTAATGTGCTTGGAGGAGAAGTAACTTCTGTACCCGCAACGGCAGGAGTAGCCGATGGAGCTGTAACCGATGATGATCCTAGCTGATGATAGGCCGGGCCCACATAAGATGGTGGTATCTGCCCTTCTTTGAATGTTCTAGCCACAACATTGAAAACAGTATTGAACAGCACGCTGGATTGATTGATTAAAGCACGATTAATAGCATTGTCAACCATCTCTTGCAATTTACCAGGATTGGCTTCAAAAGTGATTTGCCGAGGCATCGGCAATGCTTCATTTTGGATCACCTCGCCGCTCCTGTTGAGACTAAAGGACTTCAAACATAGCTGCTTGTACTCCTCCATAGCTTTTGCCATAGCTTGCTTATGCTCATCTCTGAGATTGCCTTCAGCTACGGCAATAATGTTGTCTGCATCGAAATCTGTATTCGACATGTTGATATTGATGATGAATCTGTGTCCCACTCGGCGTGCCAAAAGATGTGTTGATACCCGATTTGCAAACACAAAGGGCTAATACCCGATTTGATGTTAAGGCGTGCCAGCCAATTTGACCTTACAATCGACAAAGGTGATAACTCAAATATTTTGGTCCTGACAACAGCGATACGCCTGGATGCCACGGCCAAGAGGAATTCACGCGGAACTTGAGAACTCGCTAAGTTTGACTCGATGAATTTCTAAGAACTCGTAAGTAAAAGGAAAATATGCAAATTGACGAAGTCGTCGAAAAGTAGATGCTAGAATAGATGTAAAAACTTGTGTTTGATTGATTGTGTATATTCTTACATTGCTACGGGGTCTACATTTATACCCTGCCCGAAAAGGTTACAACCAGACATGACTAGGACTCTAATTCCAAATCGAACGGAATCCATACATAAAACAAACTCTAACAACCATGGAAATCATTAATCTATCCACCATAGGCGATCGGCACACCGTCATCATCTGTGCCTTCTTCTGCTATCATCGGCAAATCACCTTCCATCGGCATCTGCAACCATTAATGTCGGCCATCGGCATAGATCAATCACCATTCCTAGACTTAGTCATATTCTGCTATTCTGCCATCGGCATCATAACTTCATCGGCAGCTCCTCTGCTAACCAATCATAACCTTTTCGCCTGCCAATCTGTATTTCAATAAATCCCATATACGCGTCTAGAGATACGTGTCTAAAAACGGTGCCAACACATACTTAGTGGGGGCTAAGGTAATTGTTTATACAGATCATGCTACTCTTAAGTACCTCCTCACTAAGAGAGATGCTAAACCTCGGCTAAATCGATGGATTCTTCTACTCCAAGAGTTTGACATAGAAATATGAGATAAGAAAGGAGTAGAAAATTCAATAGCCGACCACTTGTCTAGACTACAATACAAGGAACCACATGAGTTACCTATTAATGATTACCTAATTGATGAAACCCTACTCGTGATAACAAACTCCAATCCATGCTACGCAAATATCCTGAACTTTATGGTAGCGGGTTATGTCCCAGATGGTATGGACAAAAGAAAATTGATTCATGAAAGCCGTCTTCACCAATGGGATGATCCCTATCTATATCGAGTTTGCTCTGATGGATTGCAAAGAAGAAGTGTCCCTATGGCTGAGACCATTCAAATTGTGGAAAGATGCCATGCCTCGCCATATGGAGGGCATTATGGGGTATTTCGGACACATGCCAAGATTTGGCAAAGTGGCTTTTTCTGGCCAACAATGTATCAAGATACAAAAGAGTTTGTCAGGAGATGCAATAGATGCCAAAAACATGGGAGCATCAACTCACGAGATGCCATGCCACTTACAAACAATCTCCATGTTGAACTCTTTGATGTATGCGGGATTGATTTCATGGGGCCATTCCCTAAATCCAAAAATCATGAGTACATCTTAGTGGCCGTAGACAATGTATCCAAATGGGTAGAAGCCTTACCATGTTGAAATGCTGACTCCAATCATGCTAAGAGAATGTTCCACGAAATTATATTTCCTCGCTTTGGTACACTCCCGATGGTTATAAGTGATGGAGGATCACACTTTATAGACAAAGTCTTCCGAAAGTACCTAGCGGATCATGGAGTGCGTCACAACATTGCAACGCCATACCATCCTCAAACTAGCAGTCAGGCAGAAACATCTAACAAGCAAATTTAAAATATTTTACAAAAGACCATAGATGAAATGGGTAAGGGATGGAAGGACAAACTCCCTAATGCACTTTGGGCTTACCGAACTGCATACAAGACACCTATTGGTATGTCACCCTATCAGCTTGTATATGGGAAGACATGCCATTTGCCTATTGAGTTAGAATTCAGGGCCCATTGGGCAAGAATTTTCTAAGATTTTATTTAGAAAAACAATTAATTAATTTGGGTCACGGAATTAAAAAGTTTCAAACTGAGAAAACAGTGTTACTAACATGTAGATCTTTTGAATACAAAGCCAACGCAATTTGAATGAGTCAAAACGGAATTAAGATGAATATTTGATGAATAAAACAAATCCAGTGGCAATTTGGTAATTTGCTGAAAATGTATTTTGAATTCAACCGATCGGAAATACATAATCCTATTGAGAAAACGTATTCAGAGAAAGGCGCTTGGACTGCGGGTTAAGACTTTAAAAACCAGGTGGCTCTTTTGCAAAAGGCGCGGCCGAAGGGGTATCCTTCATCTGGGGCCGTTGGATCGCGAGTGAATGGCCAAGATTAGATCGGGGGTGGGGAAGGGGAGCTGGCCGGTCGGAGTTGGACAGCCGCGGCGGCGCCATGGCCGGAACCGGTCGGCGTCCACGGTTCGAGCGATTTAGAGCACTAGAAGATAATCCAAGGACACGGGGGCGTAGTGGAGCTCAAGGCGAACTCACCTAGGGCAAAGAGTAGAGCTGAGTTCGACCCGGGAGTGCCCACGACAGCGGAGAGCGGACAGCGGCCCTGCAAAATTGTTCAGCGAGGTTTAGGGAAACACAGAGAGCTCAAAATAGCGAAAGGAGAACTCTGGCGACTTCGCAAACTGGAACCGAAGCTCGGCAAGCTGCTCACGGTGCTTGGGATGCGCTGCAACGGCGGATTGATTGCGATACGGATCTCGGCGGCGATCTTGGTGAAATTCGACGCGACGACTGCGGCTCGGGACGAGATAGGTGATTGCGGGGCTTCGGGGCGGTATATAAAGGGCGGAAATCGGGCGGAAGGAGGACAGCTCGCGCGAAACACGTGTGGAGGTTGCGGTTCGGCTCGTGTCCGGCTCGGACACGAGGTAGGAGACGGTTCTGACTGCCGGGCCCCACCTGGCAGTGACGCTGGAACGCGGGGCCGCCCTGTCAGCCGCTGAAGCGAGGAGGAGGGCACGCACGCGGCTGCTGGGCTGCGCTGAGCGGGCCGGATGCTGGTGCTTGGGCCGAAACCGAGAAGAAAGGGGGGGAGGGGGAGAAGCAGGCCGCAGGGGGGGAGGGGAAAGAGAAATGGGCCGAGCCCGAGACAGGGAGGGAGAGAGGAAATTCTTTTCCATTTTCTAAATTCATATTTTGCTCAAATCTTTTGAAAAGGATTTCTAAAACCAATTTGAATTTAAAGAAGC
>Ga0182004_10003957_pt1 | contig 11869 bp, 13 predicted proteins | sample Sormic07211540_1_FD_120479 | JGI IMG/M metagenome (GOLD analysis project Ga0182004, IMG submission 120479) | Endophyte microbial communities from Sorghum bicolor roots, Mead, Nebraska, USA - 072115-40_1 MetaG | ecosystem: Host-associated > Plants > Roots > Unclassified | place: USA: Nebraska...
GAGGCTGAATATAAAGCGCTAGCAAATGCCACTGCTGAGATGATGTGGGTACAGAAACTACTAGCAGAGTTGCGCATCCAGCATCCCTCCTCAGCAAGATTGTGGTGTGATAATCTTGGTGCCAAATACCTATCAGCAAATCCTGTTTTCCATGCACGAACGAAACATATAGAGATTGATTTCCACTTTGTCCGTGAACGGGTGGCAAACAAGTTACTTGATATCCGGTTTATAAATTCTGCCGATCAGCTTGCAGACGGTTTCACTAAGGCGATATCTGCAGTCAAGATGCAACAGTTTAGAAGCAATCTTGGCCTTGTTAGTGGCTAAGATTGAGGGGAGTGTTAAAAATAGAGTTTGTTATAGTTCGGCTGTATCTTCGGCTGGATCTTTGTAACAAGGTTGTTAGCATATTGTTCAGCTAGAGTATGTATAGGTAGTTAGTTGCTAACAACCTACAGATTGTAATCTATCTTGTAAGCCACGTGAGGGGCGTTTCCTCACCTATATTAACATGCAGCCAAGAGACCCCGAGGGTTATCTCGTTCTCCCTCATTTTATAGGGAGCAATCACACGAAAAGTGCATCCCTAAAACCATATTCATCCTCTCCTGGTGCAGTATCACAGAGACAAGGGTTTTGGAGACTTGCTCTCCTGATCGCCAGTACACACAGGAGCTCGTGATGGAAAGACTGGTGGCAATGCAGCAAGCAACGAAAAGAGATAAAAACTATAGCTGGATTAGATGTGTTTTGGCATGACGAATAACCAAAAACTTAAATTGCATAAAGAGGTTGTGCCCCCACAAGGCAAAGAGCTGGGTTTCGGAGGACCATACACCAAGTGTCGCGTGCCCATGCCCTTTGCCCCATGAAGCAAGGCAAATGAAAATACATGTGTGTTCTCACACAAGACTTGAGGAAGTGGAGAGGATTTATGTATTTATGCATGGATATCTCTACTTTTTATACAAGGTGAGAGTGAGACTAAAGGTTCTCACTCCCTCTCTCTTGCTCGCATAAATATTAAATAGGTTTTGAGATTTTTTTTATGGGAACGTTTGAATTTCTATTGGGCCAAGCCCATTTATTCTAACAATTCCAACCCTGCAACCCTCTTCTCGGGCACCCAAGCAGACACACTACTTTCCTTCAATCTCAGTTTGCTCACAGTTGGAGACCACGACACATTACATTATTCCACAAAAAACAGGCTACGGCCTGCTCGAGAGAAAAAAAAAACCTTAATCGACGAATTTGCAAACAGATCTTGATTACCTTGCAATTCATGCCGACTCGATCAAATTTCTGACATGTTCTCTGTTCACAGGGACAATACGTACTGGACTAGGCCGTCCATGGCCGAGCTAGTAGCAGCAGATGCCTGCATCTGCAGACGGCGCGCCTTCTCCCTCATCAGAGGTCCATCTTCCCCAACCATCACTTTGGTCACCACCTTGGCGACCGTCTCCCTCTCAATCTCTTCCCCGACCTCCATCCCAACGCCCCACTCACGCGTGACGTATCTCGCGTTCACCATCTGGTCCGCGAAGCATGGCTGCACAAGCATGGGCACGCCTCCGCAGACGCTCTCCAGTATCGAGTTCCATCCACAGTGCGTCCAGAACGCACCAATGGCGGCGTGCGCCAAGACCTCTCTTTGCGGAGCCCAAGTGACGATCTTCCCTCTGTTCCTGACCTCCTCGTTGAACCCGTCCGGCAATGGTGGAACCTCCTCGCCGCCGCCGCCGCCGGTGCCGGTGACCGAGCCCGGCCGGACAACCCACAGGAACGGCACACCGCTGCCGGCCAGCCCCCACGCCATCTCCTCGAACACGCCGCGGTCGACGCAGGCCAGGCTCCCGAGGCTCACGTACAGGACGGAGCGCGCCGCCGGCTGCGCGTCCAGCCAAGCCAGGCAGCTGAGGTCGGGAGTGTACAGGCTCTGCTCCGCCGAATCCTGGGACGACGACAGCAAGTGCAGGGGGCCGATGGCGAAGGCAGGGAGGGGCAGCTCTCGCCGGATCTTGGCGAGCTCCGACGCCTCGATCGCCTCGAACGTGTTGATGACGATGCCGGACACCGAGGCTCCAGTGGCGTCGGCGACGCCGGCGACGAAGCTGCACATCTCGTCTACGCCGCAGCCGTCGACGCGGATCAGGTCTCGCACGCGGAGCGGCTCCAGGTCCGGCACCGCCTCATCCAGCTGCTCCTCTGCAGGTCAGGTCAACGCCTGAGTTCCTGACTGCGTGACGGTGAGCTCGCGAAATCCCAGTTGGGGTGGAAAGGAGAGTAATTTGCTTGCCTTTGACGGGAAGGTAGCCGGCGTCGCGCAGGCGCGGGTACGCGAGCATGTTGCGCAGCGCGGCGGCGCTGTCCGTCCGGAGCGCGAGCACGGGGACGCCGAGCTGGCCGGCGGCGCGCAGCGCGGCGTAGCACTGCCCGTCGACCACCGCGCACGCGACGTCGTGGCCGCGCCGCCGCCGCAGCAGCAGCAGCGACGCGAGGGCCTGCCGGAAGGGCGCCTCGCAGGCGGCGTTCAGGGACAGCAGCTTCGCGAGGATGTCGGAGTCCGGGGAGGTGGCCTCGTCTCGGAGCGTCTCGTGGATGGGGACGAAGGTGAGCTCCGGGTGGCGCGCGGGGTCCGGAGCGTTGAAGTCCGTGTGGAGGACGGTGACTCCGAGGCCATGAGCGTGGAGGACCGCCGCGAGCTTGAGCATGGGGTTCAGGTGGCCCTGGAATGGCAGGGAGAAGAGGACGACTTGGCGGCGGTGGGAGCTGCCGTCGCGATGCTCTTCTTGTCCGGCCATTGCCGCCGGCAGAGTGATGGTAGCTGAGAAGCTCACCAGTTAGTGATATCAAATTTTTCAAAGTCGTAGGCCCATCGGTCAGTATTTGTCTTTGGATGCGAACAGTGTATTTTAAGGTGATGCATGCACCCGACCCGACAAGCGACAAGGACACAAAGGTTCAACAGCTGAGGCCTTGTTTAGTTTAAAAAAAATTCAAGATTCTCCGTTACTTTAAATTTTACAGTATATGTATGGAATATTAAATTTAGATAAAAATAAAAACTAATTACACAGTTTGACTGTAAATTGCGAGATGAATCTTTTAACCTTAATTAGTCTATAATTAGACAATATTTGTTACAAACAAACGAAATTGCTACAGCACCTAAAATCCAAAATTTTTGTCAACTAAACAAGACCTGAATAGGCCTTGTTTAGTTTCCAAAAAATTTTGCAAAATTTTTCAGATTCCCCGTCACATCGAATCTTTGGACACATGCATGGAGTATTAAATATAGATGAAAATAAAAACTAATTGCACAGTTTGGTCGAAATTGACGAGACGAATCTTTTGAGCCTATTTAGTCTATGATTGGACAATTTTTATCAAATACAAACGAAAGTGCTACCGTGTCGATTTTGTAAAATTTTTTGGAACTAAACAAGGCCATAGTAGCATAGGACTACTTACTATATATGTTTGACGTTAGTCGAACGTGTTGATGATGGGAGCCGACGAGGGCGGCCGTGGGTGGCTCCCGCTCAGGCCATCGACAAATCTATTGGTTATGACTGAATCAGTTGAACAGTTAAGTGACATCGATGGGATCCTCAACGGTACGGCCGAACAGCTCCGCAGCTCCACAGCTTTCAGAATCTGTTGAGCAGTTAAGTGACATTGTGCACCAACTTTTGGCTCAACAGATTCTGAAACAGTTGCAGTTTGCTTAGTATGAAAGAAGTGCTTGAGTAGGTGGTTATGCTCATCTTTGTCGAATCTATTAGAAACAGCAAGAATAAAAAGCATCCGAATTCAAATTCAGAGAGCAGCTGATCGAACTAAGTGCATCGACGCGACCTTAACCCAGAGATGAGGATCAATATCATAGACATCGAAAAAGGTTTTACACCATTTTACCCACAACCGAAGATTGAAACTGTGTCCAAAGGTATAGCTGAAGCAGGAACAGGAGGAACTTCGGTGATGGGAACTCTCTGATCACTAGGTGCAGTATTTTCCATATTGAAAGGAACCAGGGTGAACTGAGGGAAACTTTTCGCTCCTATGACCGGAGACAGAACAAATTCAAGGTGGCATAAATCAACCTTTGCGGCCTTCTTCATCTCGTCCATCGCCCTCATCAACTCCGAGATCCCCTCCCTCTTGTTGTCACTCAGCAGGGCAACCTGTACTAAGGACGAGAATATGATTAGTACCGAGAATATCAGAACAAGTGTGAGAGGAGCGTCCCCGCCGCCGTCACCCCCCGCCCCCGGTGCTGCTCTAGCTCCGCCGTCCTCGGCCACCCTTCCTGGCCTTCCCGCAGCCTTTCTCCCCAAGCCTCCCCCCCCCGTGCGCTGCTCCAGATCTAAGCCACCAACGCCTGCTGCCTCCGCCGCCGGCTGCCCTGATGGAGGGCGGTTCGCCTAGTCGCGCTGTGTGGGCTGAGGTTGCTGATTCAGATCTGCCGCCGTCGGAAGAGTTCTTCGATGAATCACTGGGCCTCCTCAGAGAGTTTGTCCTCGCCCGTGGTCCTGAGGGGTGGGTTGCCCTCAGTGACTCGGAGGATTACTCTGACGAGGACTCTTCTCCGCCGACCCCTGTCCCGGGGAAGGGGAAGGTCGTGGCCTCGGCTGTGGCGGGGCGTCGTTGCGCTCGTTGGCACAGGAGGGCGTGCCGTGAGCCAGAGGGGTTCATGGCAGCTGCAAGGCGTGCAGATGCGGGGCGGCCCAAGGCGCTGGAGCCCCCCCTCCTACTGAAAGGTCCTAATATGGCTAGAGGGGGGTGAATAGCCTATTTAAAAATCTACAAACTCACTATAGCAAGAGGTTAGTGAATAACAAAGCGAAGCTTTTTGCTCTAGCTCTAAAGGGGTGTTTGCAAGCCACATATCCAACAATTCTAGTTGATATAATCACTAGGCACACAAGAGCTATGTCACTACTTATACTAGAAAGCTACCCAAAGTTTCTAAACAAGTAAGCTACTCTAGTTTACGGGAATGTAAAATGAGATGGTTTGATCTTTATACCACCGCATAGAGGGGATGAACCAATCAATAATATGAAGTCCAATCACCGGGGGAAATCCAATGAACAATCACAATGGAGACACACAATTTTCTCCCGAGGTTCACGTGCTTGCCGGCACGCTACGTCCCCGTTGTGTCGACCAACTTGGTGGTTCGGTGGCTAAGAGGTGTAGCACGAACCTCGTCCTCACTAGGACACCGCAAGAACCTACCCACAAGTGAGGTAACTCAATGACACGAGCACTTTACTAGAGTTACCTTTCGGCTCTCCACCGGGGAAGGTACAAGACCCCTCACAATCACAGAGAGATGGCCACGAACAATCACCAACTCGTGCCAATGCTCCTCCGCTACTCCAAGCCGTCTAGGTGGCGACAACCACCAAGAGTAACAAGAAAACCGCAGATAGAACGATCCCCAAGTGCCACTAGATGCAATGACTCAAGCAAATGCACTTGGAATCACTCCCAATCTCACAAAGATGTTTAATCTATGAAGGAGATGAGTGGGAGGTGTTTGCTTAGGCTTACAAGTATGTCAAGTATGCTAGAATGCCAAGATAGTAAGCCCCAAGCCGGCCAACATGTATTTATAAGCCCCTCATACAAATAGAGCCGTTGGCTCTTTCACTGGGTGAAATACGGGGTCACCGGACGCTCAACAGGAGGCACCGGACGCTCAACCCTGCGTCCGGTGCTCTAGAAACAGCCACGTGTCGCCTTTTGAATCTCACGCGTCGGAATCTAACGGTAACCTGTAAAGCACCGGACGCGGTCAAGTTGGAACCGGACACGTCCGGTGCACACCAGTCTTAAACACAGAGAGGTCTGCAAACTCGCAGGCCACCGGAGGCAAACACCGGACGCTTTTTGTGCTTCCAGTCAGGTTTACTCGCCGAAGTCAGATAGTACCGGACACATGAACTGGAGCTACCCTGCGTCCGGTGCTCACCATCTGGTGCTTAACCCTAGCACCACAGCACACTGGACGCACAGCCTCTGCGTCCGGTGCCTCAACGGCCAGCGTCCGGTGAATGTTTCTCAGCGAGGAACACTCTCGCGACTTCTCCAAATTTCCCACCGGCGTAATAGAAAATATGTACTTCATTTTCTCAAAAAGCGCCGAGGGAGAGAGGAACCCATCCTCTCTCTACCCTTCAAACTCCACCTTCTTCTCAAAGTGTGCCAACACCACAATGTGTAAAACAACATGTGCACGTGTGTTAGCAATTTCACAATCATTTTCTTCGAAGGAGTTAAGTTAGCTCACTAGGTTCTAAATGCATGCATATGAACAAAGACACCTAGTGGCACTTGATAACCGCTTAGCCAAAGAATTCCTCTCTTTATAGTACGACTATCTATCCTAAATGTGATCACATCCTCTATGGTGTCTTGATCACCAAAACCAAAACCCTAAGCAATACCTTTGCCTTGATCTTCAAAGGTTTTTTTCTCTTTCTTCTTTTCCAAGTTGAGCACTTGATCATCTTGTGGTCATCACCATGATCATCTCTTGCTCTATCACTTGGCATGTACCAGCCTCATTAAGTCTACACACACTTAGTATAGAGGTTAGTACTAGGGTTTCATCAATTATACAAAACCAAACTAGGGCTTTCACCTGCCCGGCCTCCCCTTCTACGCATCCGACGCGTCCATTGGGGGTCCCTGATGTAGACGGATTCTACCTGGTCTGCAGTCGTAGGGCTGGGTATCGGCCTTCGCCATCCAGCTCGCCTCAGAGGTCCCCCCGACCCGTGCTGGGCGGGCTGGCCAGACTCTGCTTCAACTGCCTGGCTGCCGACCACATCAAGGTGAACTATCCCTTCCCGGCTAGGTGCTACAACTGTCGGTCGGAAGGCCACTTCGCAGCAAGCTGCCCTCTGCCGCCGCGCGCGGACGCGGTGGGCTTCAAGCGGGGGCGGTCGCCCACGCTTTCATCTGGAGGTCGTCGTGTCTGGCAGCGCACCACGCTTTCATCTGGAGGTCGTCGTGTCTGGCAGCGCACTACGCCTTCGTAGGGGAGGAGCCCTGACGACACCTGCTCGGCCACGTCGGTCTCCACCGGACGCTCAACCTCGGTGCCTCGTTGCTACGCCCCGCCAACCCCGCCTCCACCACCGCCTCCACCACCTCCACCACCTCCGTCGCAGGCGCAGCCTTTGAGGCAGACTTCGCGGTCTTCGCCGTCGCGGCGTCCTTCTCGGCGGCCGTCAGGTCAGCCTTCGCCATCTCGTCGGGGGGGCGCCGCGGAGGCGTTCGCCGCCGCGGACGTCCGTGCCGACGCCAACGGCTTCCTCATCGGCTTAGCCCATTCTTGATGATGGCCCGTCTGGTGTTGGCACTCCTGTTGATCGGCGCCTGCGTTCACTAGTCGTCATTCCGCGGGTGGCGTCCATCCAGGAGGCAGAAGACTTGCTTGCCCGTGCGCTGGTCGTGATTGTCGGCGGGACATGACCGCATGTCTCTACAGCGATGATCTAGAGCTACCTCTTCAATCGTTTTGAGATCACAGCTGACGAGGTGGATGTCCGTCGCCATTTCCCGGAGGACTTTGTCATTCGTTTCCGCAGAGATGGCGACCGGGAGCATGTTCTGGCATCCAGGCCGGGGGGAGCGCTGCTGCCCCTCGTGTGGCGCCCTTGACGATGGACGTCAATGGCCACCACGGATTTGTTCCGCTTCCGAGTGCTGGTCGGGATATCGTGTCTTCCGCTGCACGCGCAAAGCGTGGACACTGTGCAGGCTATCCTCGGGGCCGCCTGCGCAAACGTTGAGCTCACCAATCTCAGAGACACAGCGGAAGGTGATGATCGCGAGTTCTTTGTCACTGCTTGGTGCGCAAGACCGGCGCTTATCAATGACGAATATCATATTTTCATCCCGGAGCCTCTTGTTCGGGGCGTTGCTGATGAGGGACGCCCGTCGCTCCCAGGTTTGACCTATCTGGTGCGCATGCGCTTAGTCGCGTTCTAGGATGGGGGGTCCGACAATGACGGTGGTGACATTCCGGGTGACGGCGACAATGATCCAGGTGATGGGAGCGATGGTGGGGGCGCTAGTAGCAGACCAGATGTGGACGACTGGCCAACCCCTCGTAGGGACAGTGAAGACGACTCCCCCGATAGCAACTATAACAATTATCAGCCTAGATTCGCTCTGTTGCAGCGTTCATCGCCGACGGCGGATGTGCTGTGCCCAACGATTTTGGTTGGAGCGGTCAGATGCCTGCTCAGGAGCTCCGCTGGGCTCTTCACGCCGTGCCAAACCCCTCCTCGCACGCCGGGAAGTCCAATCTCCCTGCGTACGCTAGGAAGAACCATCGGATGGGCCTCTCCATCTCTGGTGGTGATGCGAAGCGCTGCCTCTGGCCACGTTGGTGTGGTGGGGCGATTCATCAATGTCGCACCACACTTGCTGATGATGGGGATTAGTCTTCAAATACCCCAGCTTGCGGAGGATGTTGTTTCAGCTACCGCTGTGGACTGGTGGGCAGACATGGCCGAGGTCAAGCTCCTTGGTCCACGCCTTCAGTCATCTCATCCACACCACCCCACAACTCAGGACCGGTCCCCTATCACACACATGGATGTTCATGTGTCTGGGGATGATGTTCAAGTGCTTGAGGGTGAGGAGCACATGGAGGATCAAATGGCCAGGGGAAATCAGTTGGCACAGGACAGTGTTGTCCAAAATGCCCTAGAGGCTGAGGTGTGCCTGCCGCTACAAACGTCGATCCTATGTCTGAGGCCTCGGCTACGACGGGCAAGGACGCCTGTCTCTGTACATTCCTTGAGACAGAGCGGCCGGATCGCTGCAGGCCCACGGGCGCCAAACACGACAAGGCAGGCTCAAAACCTACTCCTTAAAAAGTTGGGTTCTCCTGTGGATGAGGGGGCACCGGACGCAGAGGTCGAAGAAAGGTTTAGGAAAGCCTTTCAAGGTAGCATGACCTCAAGGAAGCCGCACTGCCTGCAAATGCTGCTGCACGACGGGCTCGACCTACCGTCCATGAGCTTGGATTTGGCGGATTTGGGGGACGGCATGGTGTAACGTCGCAGCTGCTGATCTCCTATGTGTTGCTCATTGGTTTTCTAGATGGCTACAAACTTCAATTGCCTTGTGTGGAATGTCCACGGCCTCAATAGCCGTGCATGTCGTAATGTGGTTTGGGAGTGTCTAGTTTGTCACAAACCTTCCTTGGTGTGTCTGCAGGATACTAAGCTCTCCGGAATCTATAACACTTTGGCTCTGGAACTTCTAGGACCATCCTTTGACTATGTGTTTCTTGCGTCTGTGGGTTCGGCGGGAGGGGTTCTCCTGGCTTGGCGGTGCGACTTTTGGGCGGTTTCGGATGTTTCAAGGGGTCTGCATTCACTCAATGCCAAGATCTCTGGCTCTTCCTTGGCGACGCCTTGGTGGATTACGGTCGTCTACAGACTGCAGTCGGACACGGACAAGGTGGCGTTCCTGGCTGAGTTAAGGCAGTTCGGAGCCACGGTGTCGGGACCGTGGATGCTATGTGGGGATTTTAATATGGTTTACCGAGCGCAGGACAAGAACAATGACAGGATGGACCGTCATTGTATGCGTCGTTTTCGAGCTTTTCTTAATCAAGCAAGACTGGATGAGATATTCCTGGTTGGTAGGAAATACACCTGGTCTAACGAGCGAGAACAACCGACCTTGGTGCTGTTGGACAGGGTGTTCGTAATGGCGGATTAGCTTACGGCGTTCCCGAATCATGTGCTTAAGCCACTATCCACAGATTGCTCCGATCACTGCCCGTTGCTGCTGCATGTACTGGAGGCCTCGGAGGCCAAGCGTCATTTCATCTTCCAACCATACTAGGTGTGCATCCCAGGCTTTGACGAAGTGGTTGCCAGTGCCTGGGAGTCCTACCCGGAGGGTGCGGACCCATGCAGGGTGCTGGATCACAAACTCCGGAACGTAGCTAAGGCCCTAAAGAGCTGGAGCAGCAAAAAGGTTGGAAGCATCAGGTTACAGCTGGCGCTGGTGAGGGAGGTCATCCTAGCATTCGACGCTGAGCAAGATAGCAGGGCGTTGCTCCCCTGGGAGGCTGAGCTGCGTCGTTCACTTAAGTTACAAGTGCTGGGCCTCGCTTCCCTTGCTCGCACACTAGCCAGACAAAAGTCCAGATTTCTCTTTTTGGCCGAAGGTGATGCTAACACAAAGTTCTACCACCTTCAGGCATGTCATCGGGGAAGGAAGAGCCGCATCGAGTCCCTGTCTGTTGAGGGCATAGAAATTATCTCTGATCGAGGCATGGCTGATGCGCTGTTTGAGTACTATAACGGGATCCTGGGTGTGCATTTTGAGCGGTCTACGAGGACCAACATGGTAGCCATTGGAGTACCATCGCTGCCTCTGGATGACTTGGAGGTACCGTTCACTGAGGGCGAAGTTTGGGGAGTCATCAATGACATGCCTAACGACAAGGCGCCGGGGCCTAATGGCTTCACAACCTTGTTCTATAAAAGAGCTTGGGATATCATCAAGCACGATGTCATGCTTGCTGTCAATGCATTCTGGTCGTTAGACTACAGAAGCTTCCACCACTTGAATGATGCCTATATGATCCTACTCAAGAAAAAGAACAACCCAGCGGTCATCAAGGACTACAGACCTATTAGTTTGATCCATAGCTTTGGGAAGTTGATCACTAAGTGTTTGCCACGACGTCTGGCCACCGTCCTCGACCGGTTGGTGCATAGCAACCAAAGTGCGTTCATAAAAGGCAGGAGCATTCACGACAATTTTCGCAGTGTGCAGCTCACTTGTAAAGCATTGCACCAGCGCCATAATCCCTGTTTGCTGCTGAAGATTGATATTGCCAAAGCCTTCGACACCTTAGCCTGTACGTTCCTCCTAGACGTGCTACGTCATATGGGCTTTGGGCAGCGTTGGCGGAACTAGGTCTCCATTGTGCTGTCGTCTGCAAGCACTAAAATTATGCTCAATGGCCGACCTGGGCACCGGATATGCCATGCAAGAGGTCTTCGCCAGGGCGATCCCCTGTCACCTATGTTATTTGTGCTTGCTATGGAGGTATTCAACAATCTGCTGCATTGGGTTGAGAAGACTGGGCACCTTGCACCGATCCAAGGTCGTATGGGATCAAGGGTGAACTTATATGCTGATGACCTGGTGTTGTTCCTCAAGCCGCTACAACATGACTTGCAAGCTGTCAAAGCCTCACTATCCATCTTTGGGCGTGCCTCAGGCCTCTTTGCCAACCTAGAAAAAAGTGTCGTGACGCCGCTGCATTGTGCTGAGACTGACCTCAATCGGGTCCGTCAGGTGCTGGTCTGAGTGATTGAAGGTTTCCCCTGCCGCTACCTGGGCGTCCCGCTATCTATATACATGCTGAGATGTTCAGAGGAGCAGCCGCTGATCGATAAGGTTGCAGCCAGAATTCTCGGCTGGAACGGCAATCTTTTGAATGTTGCTGGTTGCACTGCGCTTGTCAAGGCGACCATGTCGGCAATCCCGATTCACACATCAATTGCCCTCTGCCTATCGCCGTGGGCTATCGACGCCATCGACAAACAGCGACGATCTTTCATCTGGACAGGTACAAATAGCGTCGCTGGGGGCAAATGCAAGGTCGCCTGGCCCCTAGTCTGCCGACCAAAGGATTTGGGCGGCCTCGGCATTTCTGATCTAAGGCGGACTGGGGTGTGTTGGGTATTTTAAACGCAAACAGAAAAATCCGCAAGCGCACGGATACCGATGTAGCTTTCACCCGGGAGTATTCCAGAGTATCGATTTTCCACAGGGAACGTGAGTGTACTAATTAAGA
>Ga0182004_10003958_pt1 | contig 11869 bp, 13 predicted proteins | sample Sormic07211540_1_FD_120479 | JGI IMG/M metagenome (GOLD analysis project Ga0182004, IMG submission 120479) | Endophyte microbial communities from Sorghum bicolor roots, Mead, Nebraska, USA - 072115-40_1 MetaG | ecosystem: Host-associated > Plants > Roots > Unclassified | place: USA: Nebraska...
ACAGCATCAGACTTTTTTTTTGGACGAAACAGCATCAGACCATTTTAGTACAGTCATGTTGGCACACTATATATCATCATAGGTTCATAATTTGTGCTAATGTGGTATACAGATCATATGTCTGTTAACTCCTTGTGCTAGCAGGTATCTGGAGCTTTCTCAGAGGGTTCATGAAGCCATTGGGTTTATGGTTGCCGCTGGGCTGACCCCTCAACACCCCATCATGACCACAGCTGAGTTATGGACATCCCATGAGTCCCTTCACTTACCATACGAGCAAGCACTGACTAGGGAGGATTCCATTAGTGGCCGGTACTATGACTGTTCCGCACACATGCTTTGGGTCGGTGAGAGGACTCGGCAGCTGGATGGTGCTCATGTTGAATTCCTTCGTGGTATTTCAAATCCTCTGGGTATAAAGGTAATAGCCACCTACGAGGGACTGTCATTTACAGTTAACATCTTTTCATATAATATGTATCGAAATCCCAATTCTTACTATTATTGATTGATGGAGTTGTCATTTGTGGTCTTAAATAACAGCTGAGGTGCTTTAGGTTCAATTCATATGGCACCTGTTAGTACTCTTAGTGTGTTTGGTTTGAGAAATTACTATATTCTAGATGAGGTGGTGTATCATGAGTTTGTACTCAAATTTGGTGGAATGACTCTATTCCTCATACTAGTACTAACTGTTAGCTTGTGAGGAGTGAGATGATGATGGATCAACCCCATTACATTTCACAAACCAAACAAAAAAGTGAGGAGTGATTAGATGATGGACTAACTCATTCCTCGAAACCAAACACCCTATTAGTTATCAGGGCATCCTTTTTTTAGAGAAAACGTTCACAACTCAGTATTGTAGCCTTTAATATATTACTGTATTGTTGACTACAGTAGTCAGCACAGTGCCATTTCTCAGCAGTTATGAAGAGAAGCATATTAGTTACTGTTTCTGTTATTATCTTAAAAGAATAATTACATAACCAGCATTAACTTGTATATGTTATATAGGTAAGTGATAAGCTTGACCCATCAGAGCTTGTGAAGTTGTGTGAGACTCTGAATCCTCACAACAAGCCTGGGCGATTGACGATTATCACAAGAATGGGGGCTGAGAACATGCGTGTTAAGCTTCCACAAATGATCAGAGCAGTGCGCCAAGCTGGGATGATTGTTACTTGGGTTAGTGATCCTATGCACGGAAACACTATCAGTGCACCATGCGGACTGAAGACAAGATCATTTGATTCAATCATGGTAAGAACAATATTTTTGTCACGATTCGCTAAGAAACTGTATTACACCTGTATTTGATACTAGTTGGTACAACGGTACTTGCATGTGCAGGCTGAACTCAGGGCTTTCTTCGATGTTCATGGGCAAGAGGGAAGCTACCCTGGAGGAGTTCACCTGGAGATGACGGGGCAGAATGTTACAGAGTGTATCGGGGGATCTAAGGCGGTGACATTTGATGATCTCAGTGCCCGCTACCACACACACTGTGACCCCAGACTGAACGCGTCGCAGTCCCTCGAGCTGGCTTTCGCCATTGCTGACAGGTTAAGGAACAAGAGAGACAAGACATGGCATAATTTGACATCCAGAGTTGTTGCTTAATTAAGAGGATAAGAGATGAAGCTTGATTTTCATCACCAATAAGGATTCACAGCCGCTAGAGAAGATATATTCACATCCTTTAGTTCTTTTTCCTATTATTAAAAGTTGACATTTGATTTTCGGCAGTACAAATGATTAAATCCCTACCTACCTTTTCTCAAAATAATATGATACCATTTTGTTCAACAATAGCCCGGACCTGAAGATGGTTAAGCGATCAGTCCAACCGTCCAAGTAACGCAATTAGTTTTTTCTCTCCATGTTATCGATGAGGTCAGTTTGAGGATGTTATCATCTCATGCTTTGTTTGGAGTTTTTTTTTATTTTTAACCTATTTTCAATAATATTTTAACGCGAGCTCCTCGCGGTTGGAGGTCGGGGCACGCCCACATGGCCGCCCGCCGGGGGGCCGCGCTGTGGCACGACTGCATCACGCGGCCTCGGCGGACACCGTGTCTGGACGTTTCGTCTCAACCTCAACTTCTGGGGGGGGGGGGGGCCTGGGCACGGCGCACTCCGCCCGCCCTGGGGGGCGCTGTTCTCGGGGGGCCCCCGCCTGGCCCCGGTCGCCGCCCGCGGCCCGGGGGGCCACGCTTTTGTGCCTTGTCTCCTCCACCCCAACTTGGGGGGGGGGGGGGGCCTAGGCATCGGCGACGCCGCGCGGCCTCGGTGGACTCTGTCTCCGGTGCACCGCAACCTCCACCAGCACCTCCGTCGTCGCCTCCGCCGCCCCAGCGGGCGCTCCTCCAACAGCGCCGTTTGGGAGGGGCGGTTCGGAGGAGGGACCCATGGTTGATGGCGCCGCCGCCACAGCCGCCGCGGTGGCTGCAGGCGCAATCAGGGCGTCCCTCGTCGTCATACCGCGGACGCCGGCTATCCAGAACTCTGAAGGCAGCCTCTCCCACCTGGCACTCGTCGCCACAATCACGGGCAACCGACCCTTCGTCTCCACAGCAATGATCCAGGACGCCCTCTTTGCCCGCTTCCAGATCAACGCTGAGGATGTAGACATCAAGGTGCACGAGCCCGAGGACTTCCTCGTTCGCTTCTCCCGCCGAGAGGACAGGGACTGCGTCCTGTCTTCCAGGCCTTGGGGAGCCCTCATGCCCCTCAGATGGCGGCCCTGGACCAGGGTGTCTGCAGCTGTGGCCGGTGCGTTCCACTACCGTGTCGTGATCGCGCTCCGCAATGTACCTGCACACGCGAGGGACACTGACACTGCACAACGAGTGTTAGGACGCTGCTGTGCTGAAGTTGAGCTCACCAACCTCAGGGACCGGCCACCGGAAGATGATCGGGAGTACTTTGTTTCCGCATGGTGCTGGCATCCGCAACTCATTGAACCTGAAAAGTTGCTGTACATCCCAGACCCTAACATCCGGCCTTCAGAGCCGACGGAAAATACCATGCGATGAGGTCTGCACTACCTCGTCCGCGTACGCGTCGTGGCTTATCAGAACCTCGAGTTGCCGGGCGATGAGCCGCCCGATGATGACGATAACGCCGACAATGATGAGCATGACCAAGCTGAGGATCGGGGAGGCTGGAACGATGATCATCGCTACTGCCCCATGCCGTGCCGCAACTCTGACTGTGATTCAGACTCCTCCGACCCGCGCCACCGGAACGACCACCCCTACTGCGACTATCCCTCAGACTGGGACGGTGGCCAACAGGATGGTCTCTGCCTGGCCCTGCAAGTGGGATAGGTGCTCTGTTTGCTGAAGGCAGGGCAGTACCAGCCGGCTAGCACGCCAACACCACACGCGACACCAACGCCAGCTGCGTCGTCAGCGTCGACTTTCACACCCACCGGCCTCGCCCACGACACGGGCACCCCGGTTGGAGGGCTCCGTTCACCTGAACTACTACCCAACCGTGCTCAATCCCCGCCTGGGGGGTTCGTTGGGTGCGTCATTGGTAAGGACCCAGTCCAGCTGTAGGCCGGCGGATTTGTCATGCCAGCCCCTTCCAGCCCAGGGCGTGACTGGTGGGCGACCATGGCCGAGAACGAGCTGCTCACCCCGACACGGCTGCGTGTGCGGCCCATGAACGCTATGACTCCAGCCACTGACGCAAATGTACAGGTGCTTCCGACTCAACCTGAAGCTGATGGCCACTCTGCGCTAGAGGGGGGCCACAATAGCGCGGTGCGCTCGGAACGCGCTGAGCACATAACAAGCCTCCACGGTTTCTTCGAGGCCATCCGCCTCCCCCTGCAGGAGCCTGTGCTTCTCACCACGCCACGTGCGCATGTCCCTAGGGGAAGAGACAACGGTTCACTTGAGGATCAAGCCTGGCTGCCGCGCAGAAGCTCCAGGCTTGCTGCGAAGTCGGCCTTCCGTGACCCCAACCCAGAGCGCCAAGCCAAGAGGATCATGATCTCTAGGTGGACTGGGAATGCAGCAGGCCACGTCGCGGATCAAGACGTTGACGACGAGTTTCGTGCAGCGTTCGAAGCTGCGAGTCTCTCCGCGAGAAAAGAAGCCATGGCTGCAATGTTCCCACGGCGGGGGAGCAGAACGCAACCGGCCAGGAGCACACTAGTGACCCAATGATTTCCAACCATCTACTTAGCTGGAACGTGCGCGGACTTAACTCCCGCGCGCACCGTAACGCCGTTCGCAACGTTGTCTTCGAACAACAGGCGTCCATCATTTGTTTGCAAGAAACTAAAGTTGATGTAATCCTTGACTCTTTAATCAGCGACATGATGGGTTCCGACTACGACTATTTGTTTCTCCCGGCCTCGTGTGCCTCCGGCGGTGTGGTCTCATGCTGGCGTCGCGATCTCTGGAGTGGCGCCACCCACAGCATACGATCCTTCTCGGTCACGGTCTCCCTGTCACCACCGGGGGGTGCCGGGGAGCAGTGGTGGCTGACCAACGTCTACGGCCCCCCGTCCAGAGACGAACCTCAACGCAGCTGATAAGAACAACGGACGCCTGGACCACGCCCAAATGAGACGTTTTCGGCAAACGATCAATGACCTACTGTTAGATGAGCTATTCCTCCACGGCAGGCTCTTCACCTGGTCTAACAGACGAGGTGAGCCGACGCTGGAAAGGCTGGATCGTGCGTTTGGATCTACAGAATGGACTCAGAGGTTTCCCGCCCACCATCTTTGCTGTCTATCCTCGGATCACTCAGATCACGCACCGCTTCTCCTGATACTATCCACAAACCCGTGGCCACCTCCAAGATTTAGCTTCGAGGCAATTTGGACGAAGTTCCCAGGTTACACTAAGGTCGTGGCACCTGGCTGGGGCACCTCTGAGCACGCCAGCGCTTGTAGGGCACTCGACCAAAAGTTAAGGAACCTCGCAATGGCTCTTAAGAGCTGGCCTGCCTCAGCGATTGGCGACGTGTGACTACAGCTTGGGGCGGCCCGCTCCTTGGTATACTTGCTAGACACCGCGCAAGAGTCTAGAGCACTGACCCCTGCTGAGCGGGAGTGGCATGGACAGCTAAAGTCTCAGACACTTGGACTCGCGTCCCTCGTGAGAACGATGGCCAGGTAGCGGTCACGCCTCAAATTCCTCAAGGAGGGTGACGCTTGCACAAAGTTTTTCCACCTTCAGGCATGCCACCGGCACCGGAAGAACACTTTGCTTACCATCACTCACGAGGGTCAAACTTTCACTGAGGAGGAGGCCAAGGCCGGCATCGTCCACGCCTATTACAACGACCTACTTGGGAAGCCGTTCAGCCGCACCCACAGACTGGACCTGTCACTGCTGAACCTCCCAACGCCAGACCTCGAGGACCTAGCCCGCCCCTTCACGGCGGAGGAGATCGCCGCGGCCGTGCACGACACGCCGTCTGACCGGGCGCCTGGCCCGGACGGGTTCACGACAGCTTTTCTCAAGTCCTCTTGGGAGATCATTTGCGATGACCTCCGAGTGGCTTTCCACAGTCTGTGGACGCTGGACTTCCGAGGGTTCCACGACCTCAACTCAGCCACCATGGTCCTCCTTCAAAAGAGGGAAGCACCTCAGGGACTCAGGGACTACAGGCCTATTAGCCTGATACACAGCGTCGGTAAGCTTTTTGCCAAGACATTGGCGCTGAGACTAGCACCCCGGATGGTGGAGTTAATCTGAGGCAACCAAACGGCCTTCATCCGCGGGTGCCGAATCCATGACAGATTCAGAGTGCAGCTGGCATGCCGTTTCCTACACTCCAGAAAGTCCCCAGCGGTGCTTCTTAAGATCGATCTCGCCAAAGCATTCGACACGGTCGCCTGGCCCTTTTTGCTGGAGATCTTGGAACACATGGGCTTCCCAAGCCGCTGGCGGGAATGGATATCTGCCATGCTGCGCTCTGCCAGCACACGGGTACTGGTCAATGGACGCCTGGCCCGAGGATCTATCATGCGCGTGGGCTGAGGCAGGGAGACCCCCTTTCGCCGCTGCTCTTCGTCATTGTAATGGAGGTACTTAACGCGCTGATCCACGAGGTCGACCGACTAGGACACCTCACGCCCCTACCCAGCGCGATAGCACACTGCCGAGTCTCTGTCTACGCGGATGACCTGGTCATCCTACTGGCTCCCGCGGAACACGACCTCTCGGCCATCCGCCAAGTTCTGGAGTTATTCGCGGGGGCTTCAGGGCTCATGACCAACATCGACAAGTGCGCCATGACTCCGATCGCCTTCCCACCCGAGGATCTGCAGAATGCCTTGCAGGCGTTCCCATGCCGTGTCGAGCCTTTCCCCACCAAGTATTTGGGCTTGCAGGCGTTCCCATGCCGTGTCGAGCCTTTCCCCACCAAGTATTTGGGCGCACCACTGTCAGTCTACAGGCTTGCCAGGAGCAAGGAACAAGAACTCATCGACTCAGTGGCTGCGCGCGTGCCCACTTGGAAGGCACACCTCCTTAACCATGTAGGTCGTGCCACCCTCGTCCAATCCACGCTTTCGGCCATACCTGTCCACATCTCCATCTGCTGCTCCCTCTCGGCCTGGGCGCTCAAGGCAATCGACAGGACCAGGCTTCCTATGGGCAGGATCCCAATCAGCGGCCGGAGGCCAATGCAAAATTGCATGGCCCGTTGTTACGTCGTCGCGCGAGTTGGGGGGCCTCGGGATCCCCGACCTTCGGTTCCTCAGACTCGCACTGCACCTACGCTGGGAATGGAAGCGCAGGGAATCACCAGATCAAGCCTGGGCACAGCTGCTGGCGTCGGTCGAGCACAAGGTTGCCCACATGTTCCAAGCTTCGACCACTTTCACTGTGGGCAACGGCGAGCTAGCTTTATTCTGGACCGATGCCTGGCTGCCCCAGGGGCGGCTCTGTTACCTGGCGCCGGTCGTCTTCCAGGCCGTGCCAAGGCGATGGCGCCGGCGCTCGGTCCGCGACGCGCTACAAGACAATCAGTGGGCACGGGACGGGGCTGCGGCTCCCACGGTCACGTACATGTCCCAATTCATCAGACTTTGGACGCTCTTGGACGGCGTACAGCTCAACCCTTTCGCCCCAGACACGATGGTAGGGCGATGGACTCCGGACGGTTCCTACTCCAGTGCATCAGCTTACCGTGCCTTCTTCGAAGGCCGCGTCACGATGCGCGGTGCAAAGGAACTGTGGGATGTCCGCTGCCCACACAAAGTCAAGTTCTTCTTCTAGATTGCTTTCCATGGCCGATTGTGGACAGCGGAACGCCGCAAGCGACATGGCCTCCAACAAACCGACAACTGCGCCCTTTGCGAACAGCACGCTGACCACCTGCTGCTCTCCTGCCCCTTCTCTAGGCAGGTCTGGTACGGCGTGCTACTCTGGGCCGGCCTCCCAACGCTGGTGCCTCTGGGCCAACCAACCTTGCTTGACTGGTGGCTCAAGGCGCGGAACGAAGTTTCGGGCGCGCTTCGTCGAGGCTTTGACTCTGCGACCCTCCTAACGGCTTGGATGATTTGGAAAGAACGTAACAGGCGAACGTTTGATGCAACTGCCTCCACTCCGGACCAGCTACTTCGCAAATCCAAGGAGGAGGCCGCCGAGTGGGTGGCTGCAGGGTTTCGAGACTTGACGGTTTTCAACTCTGTCTAGAGCATCGTCTCACTTTCCTACCCTTCTCTCTTAGGAGCAAAGCTTCTCGCCTAGAAAGTACAGCTAAGCACGCTCCGCCGTAGTAGCCGGCACCCTTTGTATTTTGGGTTGCCCGTCGTCCCACTGATAACTCGCCATTTGGAACGGGGGATGTAACTCTTATAACTCTCTTCTTCTTAATGAGGCACGTGCAGCACATGTTTTCGAAAAAAAATAATATTTTACTTTCAGATGTGACCTGTTCAGTCGTGGCAACCTGCGTGGCACAACCAAATTACACTGTCCTGACACGTTGACACTGTCATGACCTCTCACTCTACTCCATTTGGCGCGGGAGCAAGGTTGTGCCCAGCCAAATCTCGTTTTCAGTTAACTTATCTATCCATCATTAAATAGTTTATTACGATTTGGTCTCACAAAACTCAACATATTTACTGTATGAAGTGTAAACAATATATTTGTTGTATGAAGTGTAAACAATACGTACATTTGTTTTATAAAGTGTAAACAACTGATTTTAGTGAACGAGCATAAGCTGTTGATCTGCGGTTCATGGTTGATTATTTTCTTCCACTTGTCTCGATCCAAAACGCCCGCCCCCTGTAAGTCTGTAACACAGGCTGGCCTTCATCTTCTTTCTAGCCTGGCTAGGCTAATCTAAGCCTCACTCCAGCAAGCCAACATAGAGTTGTTTGGTTGTCTACACTATCTAAACCAGGCTAGCATCTAGTTGTGTTGGTTTGGCTGGGGTAGAGTCACCTTCTCTTTACACGAATAACTTCACCATCTTTTTGCGGTAATTCATCGAGCACACGATAAGCGTCACTCCGGCGTGAACCAGAGCATGGGACGAGCCTTGTGCTGGTCGAGAGAGAGGGAGGGGAGGGGAGGGGAGTGGGGGCTCGCCGGCGAGCAGCTAGGAGGAAAGAACCTTGTGCGTCATCTTGTACCTCGAGAGAGGTGGAGGTGGCGACACGACGGAGACCGTGATGGCGGCCAGCAGCGCGCTGAAGCACCTCCGCCACGACCGTACCTCCGATGCTCCTGGACAGCAGTGCGCTGAACCATGGATCCGGCGAGCTGCGACGCCGACGAGCTGGATCCCCTCGCCCTCGCGCGCAGTCAGGCAGCGAGAAGACGACAGCGAGGACCGCGTCGCTTGCGACCAGCCGACCACGCCGAGGAGCTCGTCAAGTCCATCCGCCAGTGCATCAGCTTCGAGTGCCTCGTCGACGAGGCCACGAGGTCTGCCTCCACCGGATCCACGACCGCCCCCGGCAACAAGCCCATCGTACGCCGTCCGCCTCGAGCAGATGAGTAAGGCCGTCTGGTAGCTCGTCATCGAGCTCCAACACGGCTCAAGGGATCGGGCACGGAGCGGGCGCGAGCACGAAGCCCACGGAAGAGGAAGGTGGCATGGACCTGGAGGCCTGGGTGCGCCGCACCTTCAAGGAGAAGCGGCCGTTGTTGGAGGTGGTCGACCGGAGATTCCCCATCCGTCGCCGAGAGCGCCGTCGCCGAGAACCTCGATCGAAGATTCCCCATCCGCATCTCCGGCCACCGCGCGCTCGCCTTCGCCCGGCGCCGCCGCCGCTAGCTCCTCTGGGCGAGCGCCGCCGCGGGGTGCTACCTGTTGTGGCGGCCTGGCGCCGCCGCCTCGCGCGTTTCGCCTCCGCGCTAGCCTCCCTCGCGGACACCGCCGCCGGCGTGGCTGGGAGTTGGGAGTTGCTGAGGAGGTGGGGTTGGGGACCGGGAGGAGGCGGAGAAGGTAGGGAGCGGTGATGAGAACTAGCCAAGAGGCTGGCCAGAGCCTGGCTCAGTTGGGAAGGCTGAATTTGCCTTTCAAGGCTGGCCAAGACAACGTCGTACGGCCGGCCCATCCTGGCCATGCCCCAGACCCAGAACAAGGAACAAAACATGCGAAATCTGGCCCAGGGCAGGTTTGGCCACATCTAGATGGGAACCAAACACACCCATAGGCGGTAGCTCTCTACCTGTGTCAACTGTTATTCATGATTGAATTGGACATGTGTTACAGTTATGCATTAATACCTTCTCAGAGGTTGCAGGGCTTAAGGTCAATTTTCAAAAGTCTATGATGTAGCCAATTAACTTGTATGAGGAAAGGTTAGACCTCTTTGGGCTACTCCAAAGTTACTTTACCTTTCACTTACATGGGGCTGCCCTTAGGATTGACAAAGCCAAGAGTCCAAGATTTCTTACCCCTTGTCACTAAGTGTGAGAGGAGGTTATCAAGCATCTCCTCTTTCTTGAACCAAGCCGGTAGACTTGAGTTAACCAGTGCAGTTTTCACCTTCCTTCCAACCTTTTCATGTGTTCACTGGAGCTACCAAAGTTTGATAAATTTTAAAAACATTGTTTGTGGAGAGGATCAAACATCAATGCTAGAAAACCACCAAAGTTGTATGGGAGATGGTATGCAAACCAAAGGAGAAAGGTGGTTTGGGAGTCATTGATATTAAAAAGCAAAAAAAGGCTTTGTTAATGAAAAAAATTAGATAAGTTTTTAACAAATCAGATATCCCCTAGGTTAACCTCATCTGGGACACATATTACAAGATGGGAAATTTGCCAAGTCACATAAAGAAAGGCTCTTTTTGGTGGAGGAAAAATCAGAAGAAAAACTTCCAAAATTCAATGAATTGGACATGATGGAAGTAAAAGATGGTTCAACAGTTATGCTCTTGCAAGATAAGTGGAGCACTGAAGTATGGCAAAAGAGGCTGCCTGAATTATACTCATATCAATAAATAAACTTATTTTAGTAAAAATTGCCTTGGAGCAAGAAGAAGTAACACAGTTGTTTCACTTGCCAATCTTTGGAATTGCTTTTGAGCAATTGCAAAGATTGTAACAAGATTTCGAAGCAATTCAACTCAATGGGACAACGACATTTGGAAGTATATCTGGGGGAGTTAAACTTCAGTTTTCATATAAAGAGTTGATTGGCCACCGGCAAGTTCATGATATCTTCAAATGGTTATGGGACTGCTTTTTGTCAGCCCAAGCATAAGATTTTTTTTGGCTAGTGATCAAGGAGAAACTAAGCAGAAGAAACATCCTGAAAAGGAAGAATATGTTTTTGGACTCATATGATTGTGTGATTTGCAATGAGAATGTTGAAGAAATTGTTGAACATCTTTTTCTCCAGTAACACAAGCTTCCCTGGCACTATTGTTCACTTTTGAAGCAAACTGCAATCCCTTTTTTTTCATGATGGTGGTAATTCTGATGTGGTGGATAATCTAGACGACAAGAAATAACTTAATCTTTAAAGAGATTCCTCCAAATTTGGGGCCTGTTTGGATCCTTGGAATTGAATTTGTTCTAATAATTATAATTTAGGTATAGATTAATTAAGCTAATATAATTGTATATGGAATATATTTGTATATTTACTGTTAGTCATACAAAAGATATACTTATATGTTGTATTTCTACTCTAAGAAAGTGAGATGAAGAGTGTGTTATAAGTTAGAGAATAGAATTATAGCACAGTGATATATAGAATCCATTTCCATCTCCCACCTTATGAGTTTAAGATAGCCTTATTTGTGAGTTTGAAAAAGTTATGGAATGTCAAATCCCAAACTAAATAGTCTAATACATAGATTTCAATTTCTCTAAAATGAAGGGATTCAAACAGCCTCTAAGTCTATTCTGCAAAGAACTTATGTTTTTGGTGCATAGAGTTAAGTCGTCGCTTTCATCAATCTTTGCGTCTTGTTCGTTTGGCTAATAATCCATGACTATAGCAATTGTTGGCTGATTTATTGTGAGAAACAAATACTGCTGAATGGCTGACACATTCGGCTGATAAGCCCAAACGGACAAGTTTGATTTTCTTTGTCTCTTTTTTATCTCTTAAGCTAGTCCTCCCTCCCTCCCTCCAACTTTGTTTTATTTGTAACTATTGTTATAGTTTTTTAATGTATTTTTTGTAGGGGCTTCTTTGCCCCTCGAGTTCTAAAAAAACAATTATGTGTTAAGAAGGTTGTTCGGATTGAGCTTTTGCAAGTCTGGAAAGAAATGCATGATTTTTCAGGCAATGTTGCTTCTTCCCAGCAGCTTATGATTGTTTGTCACCGCAATTCACGATTTCTATCTTTTGCGTTTGCACTTGCTTGCGTCTCGCCCGTGTCGTCTAATCCGAACCGTCCATCTGCCGCCCGTAC
>Ga0182004_10003959_pt1 | contig 11865 bp, 11 predicted proteins | sample Sormic07211540_1_FD_120479 | JGI IMG/M metagenome (GOLD analysis project Ga0182004, IMG submission 120479) | Endophyte microbial communities from Sorghum bicolor roots, Mead, Nebraska, USA - 072115-40_1 MetaG | ecosystem: Host-associated > Plants > Roots > Unclassified | place: USA: Nebraska...
AGTCTAAAGTTATTTATTACCTCGAACAATGTGGACTTAGAGTCTAAATAAGACTTGAAGTCTTATTTTTTCTACCTCTTTCTTCAATAAATATGCTGCCACATCAGCAAAATACCATAAATAGTATGTAATTAATTGTCTTGGACTCTGTGATAGAGTGGGCACTCAGAATGCAGACTCTATCATAGAGTCTAAAGTTATTTATTACCTCAAACAATGTGGACTTGGAGTCTAAATAAGACTTGGAGTCTTATTTTTTTACCTCTTTCTTCAACAAATATGCTGCCACATCAGCAAAATACCATAAATAATATGTAATTAAGTGTCTTGGACTCTGTGATAGAGTCTTGCACTGTGAGTGCCCTTAGGCCAGTCTCAATGGGAGTTTCATGTTAGTTTTATTTGCATTAAATAGGTTGCCACATAGGCTGTTTTGATGACATGACAGTGTATTTAAGAAGAGAGAGCAGAAATGTGTTTCATCTAGATGAAACTCTCTTGACACGATTACCAACTCTCTATGAGTCTTGAAATTAAATGCTTATAAAACTATAAAATGAAACTCTCCATTGAGAGTGGGTGTTTCATTCAAGTTTCATTTTATTTTATATGACATGACATCTTGAAACAACACCATAAAACTCTCCACTGGACATGAAACTCTCCACTGGATAAATAGTATAACGTCGTCTGCCTACAAACTGCACGGGAACTCGATCTCTTGCAACTGCATCGGTCGCAGGCCCCATCACAGCTGGCCTTGGCGAAAATTCTGTGCAACATGTCCATCACGATGATAAAAAGCATCGGCGATAAGGAGTCACCATGGTCCATGGCGCACTCCTTGAAGTGCTTGATTGTTGGGCCTTGGTGCCCATTGAGTAGAATCCTGGAGCTCGCTGTGGATAGTAACGTAGCGATCCAACTGCACCATGTTTAACTTGTCAAAAAATATATCACTGTTCTAGGCCCCTAATCACATAAGACAAACAGATGGTTGCAGGGCCAATTTAACTTGGCAATTTATCACAATTAAAGAATCGGCGAAGAATATCACAATCGACAGGTGATTTGGAACAGAGCCTGCATAAGTTTTTTATATTATGTTTTTACTTTTTGATCCTCAGTTTCAGATTATTGACAACTATCCAGAATCGTATTTGTGTTAAAAAATAACATTTTTTTTACTTTGCACAATGCATAGTTTAGAGCTATTTTACTTCCATATTCGCAAATGTACCATCACTGATTCAACCAAATTGCCTATCGTTGAAGGGATTACTTGTAAAGGATCTTTTGTATGCTTGTTAATGAAATTCTTAACGTTTCATAACTTTTTCTTTGCAACGTATGAGAATATTTATACTAGTTATTAATATTAAGAGATTATCTATATATTTTTCTAAGATATAAAATATGTTTTTTTACTGAAGATGCTATAATATTGTACACTTATCTATGCCGTTTCTTTGTTTTATTTCCCCACAAGTTGTACATTTACATATTGACATGATCTGCGAAAGTCTGCAGATTGAAACTCTGAAGTTTCCTATACGTCACGGACTTTGTACGGTAATTTATTATTTTTGGACGAGTATAAAGTACGAAAAAAAGATAATTGTCGTGAAAGAAACCCACTAACAGTAAATAAAGCAGAAGAAATAATGCAGCAAAAAAAAAAGGAAAATTCTTTACGTGCCTCCACGTCTTCCACGGACCGCAGCACAGCAACTCACTGCCGGGTGGGCGCCGCACGCCTGCTGCACCTCTTCCGCGGCGCGAGGATTGGACGGGCCGCACGCCCGCGCCCCACAGCGCGCCGCGGCGACACGGGAGCCCAACCCATCCCCGCCCGCTTCGGTTGCCTGCCTGCCTCGTCGGCTCCACCTCCTCACTCACTCGCTTCTTTCTCCCCCATTCCGGCCTTGCCTTCCGTTCCGCGCACGCACGCGCGCACGTAGTAGCCACAGCCCAGCAGCTCCCCTTGCGTCGTCTCCTTCCCCGCGCACCACACACACACGCAGCCGCTGGCAGCCCATATCATCCATCACCTCCCGCTGGCGTCGCCTCCAGCGCGGCGCCGACCTGCCTCTCCATTATTATTTATACATTTCCGCGTCCCTCACCCTCCGCTTTCCCAATCCAGCCGAGCACCGCAATCGCAGGGCACCGGGAGCGATTAAAAAAGGCATCCTCCTCTCCCGCAAAGGTAAAAACAAACAACCACCACCGCATCGCGGCAGGCAAGGCATCGCTCGCCAGCCACCGAGCGGAGGGGGAAGCAAAAGCTCGATAAAAAGGAGAGGAGGAGACGAGGCGTGCCGTCCGAACCCAAGCAACTTCCTTCCCCCCACCACCTCCCTCCCATGCCCGCATCGAGATCTTAGCGGGACAGCGAGAGGAGAGGCGACGCGGACGCGGGCGCCCCCCGATCCCTCCTCGCCGCCCGTCGCCGCCGCCGCCGCCGACCGACCGACCGGTAAGCGTCCTTCCGATCCGACTGTCGCGTGCGGCGGGCTCCTCGCAGCGCCGATCGGTGCCGGATCGCGCCGGGGGCGGCCGGATCTGGTACGGATCTCGCGGTGGCCGCGCAATTCCGTGGCCTTGTGAGGGGGCGGTGGCGTTTTGCCCCGTGTGGGCGCGCGCGCGCGCGCGCGCGTGTGTGTGCGCGCGTTCGTGGCCCCGATCGCGGCGTTGCTTTCGGCTCGGATCTATCTGATGTCCCGCGTGCGTTTCTGTGGTGAACGCTGTGGATAAGTCGGGGTTTTGTCCGCATTTGGCAGTGGCTGGCTGGTATGAAACTGGGCCTGCTTTTGTGGATTGCAGGGGGAGGAGGAGGGGAGGGGAGGACGGACACGATGGAGGCCGACTCCGGGAAGCTCTTCGTCGGCGGCATCTCCTGGGAGACGGACGAGGACCGCCTCCGCGAGTACTTCGGTCGCTTCGGGGAGGTCACCGAAGCCGTTATCATGCGGGACCGCAACACCGGCCGCGCCCGTGGGTTCGGCTTCGTCGTCTTCGCCGACTCCGGGATCGCCGAGCGCGTCACCATGGACAAGCACATGATCGACGGGCGCATGGTACTCTCTTCCTCGTCTGCTGTTGCATTGACGTGCATTTTGCTGGGAATTCTGTTGTGGAGCTGTTTCTCACTGTACGAGCTGAATTGTCTGTTCCTGATTTAGGTGGAAGCAAAGAAGGCCGTTCCCAGGGACGACCAGAGTATTGCGAGCAAGAACAATGGCAGCAGCATAGGGTCACCTGGACCAGGACGTACTAGGAAGATCTTTGTTGGAGGTCTGGCTTCAAATGTTACCGAGGTCGAATTCAGAAGGTACTTTGAGCAATTCGGTGTGATAACCGATGTGGTAGTGATGTATGACCACAACACGCAGAGGCCTAGGGGCTTTGGTTTCATCACTTATGACTCAGAAGACGCAGTGGATAAGGCACTGCACAAGAACTTCCATGAGCTGAATGGTAAAATGGTTGAGGTCAAGAGGGCTGTACCAAAGGAGCAGTCTCCTGGACCTATTGCACGTTCACCTGTGGGAGGGCAGAACTATGCTATGAGCAGGGTTCATAACTTCCTAAATGGCTTCAACCAGGGTTACAACCCGAACCCCCTTGGTGGTTATGGGATGAGGGTGGATGGAAGGTATGGTCTCCTTACAGGTGCACGGAATGGGTTCTCTTCGTTTGGTCCAGGTTATGGAATGGGCATGAATGTTGAAGGTGGAATGAGTGGATACTTTGGTGCAAGTTCTGGTTTTGTCAATAGTTCCAATGGGCGGCAAATAGGTTCTTACTTCAATGGTAGTTCAAACAGATTAGGTAGTCCAATTGGGTATGTTGGCCTTAATGATGATTCAGGATCAATACTAAGTTCAATGTCTAGAAATGTCTGGGGTAATGGAAATCTGAACTACACAGGCAACCCTACAAACACGAATTCTTTTGCTCCACCTGGAAGTGGTGGGGGCATTCCTGGTGATGAAATTAGTTGGGGAAGCCTTACTTCTGCTCATGGGATGGGCAACATTTCAAGCCTTGGATCGGGAAACCTTGGCCGTGGAACCGGAGATCACAACTTTGGTTTGCCTTCTGGAAACTATGTGAGGAGCAACTCAACTGGTACAATTGGTGAGCCATTTTCTGCATCAACCAATGCATATGAATCGAACAATCCAGGTGCATATGGCAGCAGCTCTATTTATGGTGACTCAACCTGGAGGTTTAACTCATCTGAGGTTGATATGCCTCCTTTTGGTCATGATCTTGGAAATGTTGATCCGGATATCAAATCAGAAATATCAGCAAGCTACATGGGCAACTATACTGTTAATAATAATCAGACAAGCAGAGGTCAGTTGCTATTTCAATATTGTGCTATGATCTACACATGGTTTCCTCTTTCTGTTAAAAAAGGAAATGTGCTGCATAAATAAGCTAGATGCTTGAAGGGCTGAAAAACATATAAAAAGTGCAGTCCTCATTTCCTCGCTTTTGGAATGTAGCTATTGATTCTTGAAAAGAATGTTTAATCTATTTTCGATAAACAGGATGACGTAGCAGCATTAGCAACTGACCTTTTTTGTAGGACAACTACAATGCACAGGACTTATGTTGTGAACTCTATTAGTTTGCGTTAACCAAATCTTGTGTTTTATCACTTATTCTTCCAAGTGATGTACTTGACTAACACACTTCATTCTTCATTTATTACTAAATACAAGATTGATCATGTAAATTTGGCATATATCCTATTTTCTATTTTGGGACTAGCATCTATTTTTATGCCTCAGTAATTCAAGTACAAGCCATAGTAGTAGTATTTGAACTTAAGCACAAACTCACACCGCACACCACATGCACACAAACGTGCACACTGTGTGCAAGCTAGATCTACACATATACCTAAAGACACATGGCTGAAAGGTACTTGAAGATCATCAGACTCCAAGCGTCTGGACACGATACCTTGACCATTCTGGAGCATCCGCGCTTGAGGCTGCAGAGAAAAATGGGGAAAATCCCCCATGTGAAAACCTGCGCTGAGCAGCACTTGAACGCGGGCGGTGGGAGCTCCATCAAGCATGCCCAACCAACCGAGCCTCTGGCTCGTTTGCGTTGGGACTTGCATCTGATAACAGATTGCTGATACAGTTTGTTATGCTGATGCATCTTATTTTTTCATGAAGTATAGTGGGGTTAAATTACCCAGCTGTCCATACATCAAATATGTTCGTTGTAGTCAGATGCATGCGGTTATTTTGATATACAACAACTACTACCGCAACAATAGAGAACGTGCACCTAGCGCAGTGGTAGGGAAGCAGAAGTGCAACCTTCAGGTCGCGAGTTCCAACTCCCTGTTCTCACAAAAAAGGCCACTCCTTGTGCTATTTTCAGTGAAATATGTGATCCCCTAACGGTTGCAGCGTGATACACGGCCGCAGGCACGTCCTCACCATTATTGGCACGTCCTAAATACCCGGGGTTTGTTGCCTTTTCTCGATACAACGGAAGAGAATCTTCTACCTTTCCCTTTCTATAACAAAGCCTTTTTAGTCTCAAACAAACTGGGGTTGCCTAGAGATGAAACCCACATGAGCCAAGGGAAAAGTAGAACTTATAACAAATAAATACATCTTCAACAAGAGTAATATTATTAGGGGATCTAATTATCTAAGCCTTATTCATGGTTCAGGCATGTGATACCTTATCAGCTAGGCCTTCTAGTGTGTTGATATATAAAATACAAAATCCTTTTTGAGTTCTCTCCTGCTTGATCAGTTAAGAACTAAAATAGATTATTGACACTAGTAGGTACCATATTGTGGTTATGTAATAACACCGTGGGACTCACATGTTACATTAGCACTTGTATTTAGCATCGAGTTGTGCAGTTCAATGCACTAGAGTATCAACTTGCAGAAACTTGTAGAGCTGTGAATGATGATCAATACCAAAATTTGACATTCACATTTCCCTAATTGGGTTTTCTTGTGTTGCAATTCGGTTTGTTTTTAATCAACGATATCTGACTGCGTACAAGCTCTTTTCTGTCAATCTCAACACGATCATTTCAATAATATTTCTTTTGGTGAAATGTAGTTTGGATGCGTTCAATTTAATTGTTTTACCTTTTAATCCTGGATTATATGTGATGCATTTAATTAGCATGCGGCATCATCGTGCTAGTTGTTATCTTGCACGGATAAGACACAATCATTATTAAATCACCAACAGGAACCAACCAGAGAACAGTCAAATTTTGGATCAATCAATAGCTGAGTTATAATGATTGCATCACTTCCTACTAATTCACTATCCAAGTTGAATATGTATATCGACAACTGTCCACCTATGGCTATTAACAATAAGAAAGAGCCAACTGAACACACCATTAGGCAATAAGACCATGCTAACACTTATGCTTCTTGTTCTTCTAGATTTTCCCAACATCATTTTCTCTTTGTTATTTTTCACATCAATCACATGCTTTGCGAAACAAGGGAAACAGGCTAGGTTTACTTGAGCATGCCTCAGTCAGTGCCAAATGTTTTAAATATTTATAAGTTCTTTCCTTTCTAAAAAATAAAAATAAACAGTAACTTAGTACCCTTACGTGGTTATGTGTTAATGTTAATCATAGTTAAGGTTCATTAAACTAATGCTGGATGTTTTCCCCTTCTGAAATTTTGTACCATTTTATCTTTGCAGTTAAAAGTTGTGAAGCTACACCGTTATTTTGGATAGTTTATGTTAAAACCGTATCCTGAATCACTGAAAGAATATCCGTTTCATATAGTTAATTGATGAAATTTGTAACAAACTAATATTTTTTTTGCAGTCGCATGTGTTCAATATTCTGGCTATAAATTAATCCTATTTATATACAATAATTTAATGATTCCTATTTATGTACAATAATTTAATTAATCCTAATTTAATTTGATTAAGGTCCGAATTATAATCATCTTGCAAATATGTTCCTTTTGGACCTAGTAAAATCCTCATAATCAGGATTTTGATTTGTACAGCCATGCCCACTTCGCGGGCTCCATGTATAGATCATGTGAATCAATGTAATCTCAGTATGATTTTAGCAGGGGTTCCTTGCATATAAGCTATGCTCCATCCTTAACATTAACCTTTGCTTGTTAGTCAGTGATGTAAGACACTTGTATTAAATCAAAAAGTGGATGAGTGTGCTGTTTCTAATTAATTAAATTGGAATTGTTTGGATAAGTTTGTTGTTGGCAATACTATTTTTCATCAACCAATCTATGCTTGAAATACACTCTTTATATTCTTAAAACATTTTTTTAGGACAGCTATAGAACTTTAAACTTGACTACAATTTGTTGTATCCTTTTGCAGGTATCACTTCCTAGGGAGAGTACTATTAAATTCATATATGACTTGGGATAGGTGAAACACCCACTACTATATCAGGCTTTCAGGTGCATGACTGTGAATTGGTGATGTCAGATTAATATACAGGTTAGTTGCTTGTTTCTAGGTAACCAGAGGTGTGGTTTACAACACCAAAAATGCTAGAGGAGCGGATACAAACATTTTGTGAAGCTTTCAGATTTTAGTTTAATTTCTACATCTATTAGGCCTTTGTTTTTTGAATGAGATGTGCAGTGTTGATTGCGGCACATACTTAGAAGTGTTCCAACATAAGCTGGAATTCTGTCATACGGATGGATAAACTTGTATACCAAAGGAATGCTGTATTATCTTTGCCCATTTATGGCTACATTAGCTTGCTTGTTTTTATTCTCTTTAACCATTCCATTTGTATACTAGAGAGTTGCTTGGCTTGTTCAAACTATTGGGGGTACAAAGCCATATTGAGACCCAGTAATAAAGCCACCAAAAGTATATACATGTGCTGTCTCTCCCTTTTGTGCCATGCGAATGCTTTTGCGGAATTTTGTTATAGATCTTTTGCCTTGATTATGCATATTTGACGCAGCATTTGTTTCCATGTTCTTTTGTGAAGTAGTTCGAGGTCAACGAGCTATATATAGCTGCTCCAGAAGTACAGCTCGTAGATTTGCCTCTCCATATCTTTGCTTCGCTTCCTGAAATGGCCTTATAAAAGCTTTATACAGAATTACTTGACCCAGCTTCTTTCTCATTTTGTCTGTCTCAGTCGCTTTCACATCCAAAGTGGGAATGCTAATTTTAGAAGGGACACTTGCCGAATTTATACTCCTTCCATTTCAAAATGTAATACGCTGTTTGGTCTAGCGTGGCCTCCAAGGCCACCCTTTTTACCGCTAAATATCTTCCTCCCTCCGTCATATAATTGTAGTGCATGCGCCACACTTTTAACAAGAGAATATCTCAAGAATTGCGCGGCCGATCGGAAATTGATGACCCAAATTGTTCGCATTGTTTATCTTTCTCCTGGGTTCGGGGTTTGGTGTTTGAGAGGCTTCCAATGGCTGCAAGCTTAGAAAAGGAGGCCTTAGGGAGGGGTAGGCATACCGGTGGTCGTGAATTGACAACCAGATGGGTGGGACGTGGTGAGCTGCACTCGCTCTGAGGTTAGCGCCGCGGGGTTGCAGCGGGGACACCTCTGAGGACGGGAGTTGGCTGGCGGTAGGTGGGGGCGAGGGCACGGTGAGCTTCAGTGCTGGCTCTGAGTTTAACGCGACGGCAGTAGAGGCGGACCAGGTCACAACTCGCGAGGAAGGCTGCTTGAAGACTATAGAGCCGTATGATTAGGATCCAACTGTCCAAGTTGTTTTTTATCCTTAACCAGGCTCGACCTTGTATTAACAGACTCAGGCTCAGCCAAATCGCGAGCAGTCCAACGAGTTGACTGATGCTTAATAAAACCTGCAGACACTTTCCATAGAGACACATCCTAATATCTCTAATGTATTCAAGTGTTAAAAACTATATTAACCAAATGTAAGAGATTTTAGAGACTAAGAGATTGTCATTAAATATTAGCACAAATTTGATAGGTATTATATTGATATTTGTCATTTATCAACCCATCTTCATTGATCATGCTAATGATAGTGTCTTAGGAATTGGAGTAAGTGTATATGTGTCTTTTGTATTCTTCCTTTTATCGCTACTAGTACTGTGACATGAATCTAATCGTAATAGTCAAATTCGTCCATTTGAGATAGATGAGTTTAGTGCAGCAAAGAATCACTCAATTTGGTAAGAGTTTACATAGTTTTTGTTCCTTCTAGGCATATGAACCGGACAAACATTGTGGAACACAGGTAGTACAGGTCCTTTGCAGTTAGGCCAAAAATCAAGAAATCTGAATCAAGAGAGCGCATAAGGGAAAGGAAGTCTGTTTTCGGAAAAAAAAAGGAAAAAGATCTCTCGATTAAGGAAGAGTTCATATTCTAAAAGTTCCTGGTCTAGTAAACATAGTGCAACCCCTTCTTCCTTGTTTACACTGCAGTAGTTAATAAATGCGCCATTTCTGGTCCCATCTTTCGATCTTCGGTCTTGTTTAGTTCACCCCAAAAACCAAAAAATTTTCAAAATTCTGTCACAACGAAACTTTCGACACATGCATGAAGTATTAAATATAAACGAAAATAAAAATTAATTGTACAGTTTAACTATAAATCGCGAGATGAATCTTTTGATCCTAGTTAGTTCATAATTGGACAATATTTAACACAAACAAACGAAAGTGCTACAGTACCAAAATCTAAAATCTTTTCGCATCTAAACAAGGCCTTCCTAAATGCTAAAATCGATATAATCTGTGTTCGCTACTTCGCTCAAGGCCTTGTTTAGTTCTCAAAAAATTTTGCAAAATTTTTCAGATTCTCCGTTACATCAAATCTTTAGACGCATGCATGAAGTATTAAATATAGACGAAAATAAAAACTAATTACACAGTTTGGTCGGAATTGACGAGACGAATCTTTTGAGCCTAGTTAGTCCATAATTGGATAATATTTGTCAAATACAAACGAAAGTGCTACAGTGTCAATTTTCTAAAATATTTTGGAACTAAACAAGGCCCAAATGCATTGCAACGATGGCGTAATGGAGTTATGCATTCCTTGTCTGACTTCTTGAAAATAATTTGAAATAGTTTTGTGTGCCATAGCTCTCGTGGTACGAGTATATACATTTATCGACTTCTTGCTGCAAACGAACACATTTGAGTTTGCGGCCAGCCAAACTTGCCAAGCTTACTCCTTCGTCGATCGATCGATCGAGAGAGAGACTCTTGCTACTCTGGGAAAAGAAGGAAAACTGCAAGATTGAGGCCTTGTTTAGATTAAAAAATTTTTAAGATTTTGACATTGTAACACTTTCGTTTGTATTTGATAATAATTATCTAATTATAGACTAACTAGACTCAAAAAATTTATCTCATAAATTACAATAAATATATAATTAATTATTTTTTATCTATATTTAATATTCTCTGCATACGCTGTAAGATTTGATGTGGCAGTTTGAAAAATTTTTGGACGATTGGGTTGGGCTCAGTTGGTTTACCAGAGGCGAAACAATCTGGCCATCCGACTAGCCCAACGGGTATCCATTATGGGCCTATTTACAAGCCGAGCAATGAGGACTTCAATTACGCTGCCAGGTAGCTCTGGGGGAACAAAATCGTATCATTAGAGCAACCTCAATGTATATGGACCAAGTAGTCCATATACATGGAGCCTACATAAGTAGTCCATAGCTATTATTTTTTTTTCACAATGTTCAGCCAACAAAGTAGTCCATAAGGTAGGGTCCACTAGAGATTAAAAATTATTCTTTTCAACCATCTCATCTTTCATGACACAAGAGAGAGAGCATGGAGAGAGAAAATAATATTTCTTTATTGCTTATGGGTAGTCCGTAGGGCTATGGGTAGCTTTTGTTATAGACTGCTATATGGACTACCTCCACAATGTTTCAGTTAGCTGATAGAGAGTATTTTATTCCCTATGGACTACTTTCTCTGAACATTGTGGTTGCCCTTAAAAATGAACACTTGTCTGGAATTAAAGCGTTTCATTGAGTACGAAATTGTCGGCATACCGTCGAAGAGAATAGACTTCGCTTAAAAGAAGGTTGATTTGGATCGTCCACGCAACAAATGACGGGACATGTGAGGGACGGAAACAAAACGTACGCTTTGCTCACTAGTCACTACTACATCCATATTGGTGTACAGTAGGTACTGTGAGCTGATCTGCAGTACCAGAAAAAGACAAGGTAATGAAGGCCGATTCTCACGGCAATCCAACATTTGGTGGATAGAAGTTACCGATGGAGGCCGCACAAACCGGCACACCGGTTTGCATAAGCTAGTAACGGTGCAATCATTGTCGACCGATTACTGTCAATCACGTAGCTTGAAATCGCACATTCTCACCACCATAATCTTTCATTTCCTTCGCAGTGTAAAAACATCAATCGCGTGTGTGCTCACCTTATACCTGACGTAAACACCACCAGTCCACATCGCGGGTCGTCAACACTTGCACCACGCACTCATCGTGGCCTGCATCGCCCCCGGCCCTTTCCATTGAGAACTCGGCACAGCCAATCCAATCATCTCGTCTCCTGTATAGTTCGGACAGAGATTCAGTAACTTGCCTTGAGCAAGTCACGACGTAACTTACCTTCTTCATCCATTCTTTCAAAGTCTTGTTTAGTTCAAATTTTTTTTATAAAATTAAAAAAATTCAGATATTTTCCGTCACATCAAATTTTACAGCACGTGTATGAAACATTAAATATAGATAAAAAATAATTAATTACACAGTTTGTCTATAATTTGCGAGATGAATCTTTTGAGCCTAGTTAATCTATGATCGGATAATATTTATCAAATACAAACGAAAATGCTAC
>Ga0182004_10003960_pt1 | contig 11865 bp, 11 predicted proteins | sample Sormic07211540_1_FD_120479 | JGI IMG/M metagenome (GOLD analysis project Ga0182004, IMG submission 120479) | Endophyte microbial communities from Sorghum bicolor roots, Mead, Nebraska, USA - 072115-40_1 MetaG | ecosystem: Host-associated > Plants > Roots > Unclassified | place: USA: Nebraska...
ATGCTTCTCCGATCCTGAACGCGAAGAGAATAAGATGCAGCTCCCCCTCCCTCTGTCTTTTTCCGCTTTGCTAATCTTCCCCTCTAACGCGGGCCGGGCTTAGGCGGGCGCGGGAGGAAGAAAAAAAAGTTAATTGTGAATTTTTTTTGAATTTTGACACTAAAATATTTTCGTTTTTCATTTGATAAATATTGTTCAATAATGGAATAACTAGGGTTAAAAAATTCGTCACACGATTTACAGATAAATTGTGCAATTAGTTTTTATTTTTATATATATTTAATGCTCCATATATATGGCATAAGATTTGATGTGACGAGAATCATGAAAAAAATTTGATTTTTTTTGTAGGAACTAAACAAGGCCCTATCGTTTTAAGAGAACTCTTAAAAAAAGTATCATCTGTCCTAAATAAAGGAGACACCCAACTCTCCCTATCCTAAAGAAACATAGGACACCAGACAAGTTTCAGGTAATCTGCTGCAGTAGTATTCTCCTATATATACTCTCTTCATTTCATAATAAACAAGTTTTTAAAATTTTGAGACAAATTAAGAACGTTAGTAAAATAAGCATGTACCCTCATCTCCTATATATCTTTTTTTTCGGAGAATACCTTTTGGATTTCGCAGTTATTATTTGCATGCAACCATGATCAGTTTCCCATATTAGAAGACAATGTTCCATATTTAGGCTCTGTTTGGTTTCCCACCCAAATTTTTTTTCATCCATTACATCGAATCTTTGGACACATACATGAAACATTAAATGTAGATAAAAAGATAAACTAATTACACAGTTTGGTTGAAAATTACGAGATGAATCTTTTAAGCCTAGTTAGTCCATGATTAGTCTTAAGTGCTACAGTAACCCACATGTGCTAATGACAGATTAGTTATGCTTAGTAGATTTGTCTTGTAGTTTCTAGACGAGCTATGTAATTTGGTTTTTTATTAGTTTCTAAAAATCCCTTCGACATCCGATATGACACCCAAAAATTTTTCATCTTCAATCTAAACAGGGCCAAAATATGTGTGTACTCAGATTTACATTGGATAGTATGGTGGTGCGATGTTAGCATCAATGCTTGGGGTCCGGGGTTTGGATATTGGCCTTTTGCCCATCTCTATGTGCCAGCCGGAGATGAGTGCAAATAACTATAGAATAATTTGTGACTGCTTAAACTTGTTGTCACACATGGGGATGTAGCTCAGATGGTAGAGCGCTCGCTTAGCATGCGAGAGGTACGGGGATCGATACCCCGCATCTCCAGTTTTTTCACCTTTTTTTCATTTCCATTTTTCCCACCTTTTTTTAATATTATTTTTTTTTCCATTTTTGACTTTTTTTTTGTCTTTCAGTTTCTGCAGTTTTTCCTCCATTTTTTTGTCTTTCCCAGTTTCAGCATTTTTTCTCCAATTTCACATTTTTTTTGTCTTTCCCAGTTTCAGCAAATTTTTCTCCAATTTCATTTTTTTTTATGCTTTTTTTTTGTCTTAGCCAGTTTCTGCAATTTTCCTCCATATTTTTTGGCTTTCTAGTTTCTGTTTTTTTGAGACCCCTGAGATATAAACCGGATTTTGTCCCTTTGTGTTTAGCTTTCCCAGTTTGTACTTTTTGAGATACCGAACCCTTTTTTTCCCCTCCATTTCTTTTGGCTTCCCTGTTTCTGTTTTCCAAGACCTCTGAGCTCTGTGTCTTTCGAGACGCTGCACTCCAGAGTCCAGACCTGTTCACTGTTCAGGTTCCAGCATGCCAATCAACGACACAGAAAGACCCCCATCGTTTGCCGTGCATGATCCCAGTTTCCATGCACTGCCCGTCTGCACCTCTCCAAAGAAGCAAAGAAGCAACTTTCAATTTTTCATTTATCTTATAAATCGTATTTTTTTCTATCAGTCAGTAGTAATTTTTTTTATAATAAATCAATGAACAATACTTTCAATTATGATTTTTTGAATCAACGAACAAATTACCCCTCCCCTTCCCTTTTCTTCAGAATGCATGCATTGCAGTTCGCAACGGTAAAATCCCAAAGAAAAAACACCAAGACGGTTTCACCAATTTATGTGCCGCCTGCTGCTGTCCAAGTACAGTAGGACACCAACAAACACTAAACTGTGCGTGTCCGTCCGTTCCAAGCGTCATCAGGGTTTTACATACAGTACCATACAAATACATCCAAACAGGAAAGCAAACAAAGCTCCAGCAATGGGCCATTCAATCCGATCGAAGACGTGTCTTGTCCATTTCACATGCATGGTACCACACATGCCAAAACGCCCAGCCGAGATTTACTCAGTCATACACGGTTAACTGATGAGAGGCAAGCTCTAGAGGAACTGATGGCTGATGCTGTTCTATTTTGACCATTGCTGGGTCTCCGGGTGTTAGAGATAATTGACTCTGCTTGGTACTTCGTTTTGCTCGGGGATAATTCCAACTTCGCATGAGCTTCACTGTCCTGAATTTCTGATTACCTATGTGACATATGTCTATTATGACAACATCAGTGCCGTCTATACGGCAGGCAACACATGTTCATCAAGGCTACACGAAACATATTGAGATTGATATTTACTTTATATGTATATATGCAAGAAGCCATTTTGCGACAAGATCAAGTACTTCATGTCAGCACATCAATTAGCAGACATAATATGACCAAAGAACATCATGTTGTATTATACTTTTCTTCTAAGACTAAGCCATATTCAGGTTTTTTTCCTATTTACGACGTGGTAGTTTGACTGTGTCTAGCACGGTGAGAGGTTGGGTGCCCGGCCGTGTGGTCCTCCTACCGCTCTGGCTGTCAGTGGCCCCCAACCCCGGCGGCCGGACCCGGCGTCTGAGCTTGACCGGACCTGCTCCGCCGTACGTCCGTCCAGGACCAGCGCCGTGCTTCCTCCCAAACCACGCGCCGGTGGCGACATCGCTGCATTCACGGCGTCGTCGTACACACCAAGAGCAAGCAAATCCACGTACAGCGCCTGCGTCGTCGTCGCCATGAACAGAGACGAGCATTGGCGAGGCATTCCAGCAAGCATTGCAAACTCTGCAGTGACGTTCCTGTTCTCTGATGATGCAGACAAAGGAGAGCTAAGACACAGCTACAGCTGCAGGCATTGGCAATTGACAAACAGCAGTCGCAAATCTTTCGGACCTTCCATCATATTCATTTTTTTTCCTATCCTCATCTGTACACTCGTCTACACAACAGCTTACTTCAGTACAACAACAACGATCATCAATCCACGTGGCAAGGGATGGGGTACAAGTGGTATATAAGGCACAAGCATCAGGCCTTTTGTTGCCTTACTCTTACTACAAGGACTATCAGGCATTTCTCTTCGTCTTTGCATTGGTTTCAGGCCGTCTACCCTCCAGCCACCCTTGAACACAACACACACACGCACACACGCACCAGCCAGAGATTGGCTTAGCCATCGGTCATCTCCTTGGTTGATGGATATGGATATGCGGGGATGGATGGTGTATGCTAGGCCTTTGGAATAGAGCGCGACGAAACCCCGTGCAGAAGCTTGATGAATCCCAGGAAGCTCAGCTTCCCATCGGCGTGTCTGATCCAGTCTTGGAGGACAACGTGAAGAGGCACTGATGGGCCAAGTCCGAGTTCCTGGCAAACCAAAGATTGAATATGAGCAATGTTCACTGTTCAGTGAACAACAGACATCATCCATGACCAATTGTCTGAACAGATGGAATCATACCGATGCAAGTTCTTCGATCACAATAGGCCGGTTTCCTTCCTTATCAAACAGATCATATGCGCGCCTCGCATGCTGTTCCCAGGTCTCCAAGGCTTCCATCTGGTAAACACTGATGGCAGAAGCAGCAAACTCTTCGAAATCCAATTTTCTGTACTGAAGAGTGCACACCTGGTAATGTGACAAGCAGGGTAAGTGGTTAAGGTTATCTCATATGGTACTCGGGAGGGGGAGGGGGTTGCCTTACAGTGTTAACAAAGTCAACCACCCTAGAGTCCTTCATTGCATCTGTGGAGTTCTTCACTAGAGCCTACATGTTCCATTTGCCTTTCAGCAATTGCATGGTGAAAAAGAAAAAAAATACAGTGAAGTGCAAAAGGTAAAATTAGTTAGTTACTGACCGATTTCAGATTTTGCAATGAGATATAACCATTCTTGTTTGGGCCCAGCAATTCAAACTGCTCCCTTACATAAAAGAGTTGGTTCGTTGTCAGCGTCTTGGCTAGGGCCTGCAAAATTCATAGAAATAATTAGCAATATACAATTTACTAAGCTGTGTATCCATAAGCTCAAAAAAAAGCTCAAGGTATGCAAAGGGAACATTCATCTACAGACCAAAAAAGAATCCTAGTTCCTAGACACTCTTTCTAAAGTTTGATTATATGCATACCCTCAAAGCAGACTTCCGCAGTGAAGACGAACTGATGTAAGCTCTCATTAGCTTATAGATTATCATATCCAAAGGAACTTTCACTTGTTGAGCATTACGGATCCATGGATGACCTGCAGTTATCATTTATTTGAAAAAGTGCTAAGCATCTTCACAGCAGGATAGCAGCATGCAACAATGCAATGCAAAGCTAATCTTGAACTTACTGAGGGCTTGTGCGGCCGTCATTCTCTTGCGATAATCCTTATTAAGAAGCCTTTTTACAAAATCTTTAGCTTCAGCTGTGAGAGTGGGCCATGGGGCCTCATCAAAACTTGGTTCCGCCTTCAAGACAGCTCGAAAGATTCCTGACTCCGTGCGCGCCCAGAATGGCCGACTCCCACATAGTAAGATGTAGGCAATTACTCCAATGCTCCACATATCTGCCTCAGTGCCATAAGATCTGTGGAGCACCTCTGGAGCAACATAGTATGCACTTCCAACAATGTCGTTTAGTCTTTCATCTGCAGAACATAATGATGGCATTATGACCCACTGCAGCTATTTAATCTGGCAAGGATAAATAGTACACATGTATCCTCATGTAACTAAATAAGACCAACCTGGCTTCACAAAGTCAGACAAGCCAAAATCTATGACCTTCAAGGGAGAGTTTTCTTCCTTTGAAGAGAAAAGGAAATTCTGAAAAAGGGATGGATAAATACATAAATCACCATGCATGAGAGAGAGAGAGAGAGAGAGAGAGAGAGAGAGAAAGAACTGCATTGACTAAGCAATATTAGTATTATGAAAAGAATAAGAAATATACAGGAAAAACAGCAAAATAGTTATGGTATCCAGTGGCAGTTTATGTTCAGTACCAGTGTAACATAAATAAAATTCCAGGTCAGTGATACAAATATCGTAACAAGTTGTCAAAGTTTCCTAGCAACATACCTCTGGTTTCAGATCACGATGAACAACACCTTGAAGATGGCAAAATGATACAACACTCAAAATTTGTACCATAACAACCTTCGCATCCTCTTCAGAGTACTTTCCACCTCTGCAAGGAAAGAAAATTCAAATCACAACCCTAGCAGAATAAATCCTAGTTGTTGAAAATTATTTCAGTGTTGACTCTATAGGTACCTAGCCAATATCCTATCCAGCAGTTCACCTCCTTTACATAATCTGAAACATAAGGAAACAGCTGAGTTAGGTTCAAGATGATCAAGTAACCAGAATTGCATGTGCGCACAGTAATATTAACCCGCATGATGACAGTGGGCCCAAATGACTGGTCTGTGACCCAACAATCCATCTACATCTATGGAACATGTCTCTGAAGTCTAAACCTATCAATATATACAAGAACCAGAGCTTCGGCTAATGAACACAATAACATGTGAGCGCAAAAAAAAGCATTCGATTTTTTTTTAAAAAAAAAGGGTGCTAACTTACTCCATAACTATATACACGTTATCTTCATCCTCGAAAGCATCGTAGAACTGCACTAGGTTACTGTGGCCTGTCAGAGAACTCAATATTCTCACTTCTCTTCTCACATCTTCAATGGCAATAGCTGTTGTCATCTGACAGAAGATTTATTGAGTGAGAATGTTGAAATTCTTGAGCTTAAATATGGGATCACACAATTGCAGAAAACAATTAATGGTAAACAGACAATCCAACCATGAAGATAACCTACATATAAAGTACATAGGAGTATTTTAATAATCATTTTGATGTGATTAAGCAAGTATATTAGCAGTTAGAGAATGCAACTAAGAGTCTAAGAGACAACAGAGAAAAATAGTCCTCTTCAATGATTATAGCAAAATGGGTCAACCGAAAAACAAGACTTGGCATACATATGCAGATCTAAAGCACAAATAATGGTCTCAAGCAACCTATCCAACAACCAATACTGTTCAGCTCAATATTACTACCACAGTGCAGTGCACAGGCAATAAGTGATCAATTATAGATACCACGAACTAAAATGCCTCTTGCTGGCATCAACCCTGGACGAGACCAAATAGCCAAAAAGAATAAATCAAAGTGCAAACCATTCAAAATCCCTAAAGAAAAAAAAATGTGATCTTATCAGTGTCGTTCGACTTCACTTTTCCCATATCAATGATTTTGTTGCACTCATTTTCTACAAAGAATGAAACAAAAACCAGTGTTGCCGCCATCCTATGACTGACAAACAACACGAGAACATGGAATGTGAGTAGCTGTGTGTGGGGCATTACAGCATTACATATGCAACAGGAGGACTGCCAGCTTTGCTCATAAAAGCACCGGTCTGGCCGGGGATACTGAGCCTCTACAGGACCTTTAATTGAATGACCCCTCGTATAATTGCAGGGAGGCGCATAATGAGTGAACTCTTCAAGGGGAATTAAAGCATCGAGCTGTGATTCAACAGCTCTGCTCCCTTTTGACCTACAGATCTATCCAAGGGGATCATGAGCTTCTTCTTCCACCTGTGGATGCAACATGAGGGAAGATTGGAAGAAGTTGGTTGGCCACGGCCGGAGGAGGGAAGATGGCAGGTCTCGGAAGGAGGCAGCTGATGGCTCCATGAGCATGACATGAAGACAATCAATGCAGGAAGCAGTCCACATCCAGATGGAGGAGGCTCCTTTCCCCCCTGTGATGGAGCTACCACATGAATGTCATACCAGCGCCACGATGTCACCCTGCCACCAGCTATCACGAGTACCCCGGGAGCTATTAGAAACCGAAGGATTCGTAAAGTTGCCTTCTTTCCATTAATCAGTTACTAAGCGTGCTTTAACCCAGCTTGATTAGTAACGTTCTACTACCAAATTTGTGACGGCACATATCCATCCAGCTTTTATTAAGTCCCTAATTCTACTGCTTGAAGCAGCAATGTGACCAAACCGAACTAGGATCCAAGACCACAAGCATGGAGGTGAAAAAATGCATAATCCAAATGCTGAGTCTTGGTCAACACATAGAGAACTGCAGACCGAATTAAAAAGTCTGGATCTTGACGACAAAACTGAGCATAGCAGCATGGTGTAGACATGCTGGAATCCAACCACGCAGGAATCTGACAAAAAAATGGTCAAACATGCAAAATGCAACTGGACGGGGACAACAACAAAGAATGTAAAGTGCAGAGACGTTCTTCAATGACCAAATGATACAAACAGCTCGAGAACGGGGCATGACAATGGGCAATGGCATGAGCCATGAAGATGAGTGCGTGCGTGTGTGTCTAACCTTGGCCTTGGGGATGACCTTGACGGCGACGTCCTGGCCCTTGTGCTCGCCCTTCTTGGCCTTGGCGGAGCACGTGTAGCCGAAGTGGCCGCGGCCGACCTCCTCGCCGAGGTCGTACCTGGCGAAGAAGTGCTTGGAGAAGCCGAAGCTCTTGTCGAGGCCGAGCTCCGGCTCGCCGCCCTCGGGGATGGACGCCTCGTTGGGCTTGACGGAGCCATGCCGCCGCGCGAGGAGAGCGCGGATGTGCTTGGCGGGCGACGGCGGTGGGAACGGGCGCTTGAACCCGCCGCGCGCCGGCGTGGACGCGACGCTCGAGTTCGCCGGCGAGCCCTTGTAGCTGGACGGCGGGAGCGGGCTGGGCAGGTAGAACGGGAACTTGGGCTGCTTCGGCGTGCCCGGCTTGGCCGCGGGCGCCGTCGCCGCCGACGGCGAGGTCGCCCCGTCCCCGCCGTCGCCCGCGCCGGAGGCTACGTGGGGATCCTCCTCCGCCTCGGCCTCCGGGATTTGCGTCGGCTTGCCATGGCAGAGCCCCATGGACCGGATCAAGAGCTGGAGGAGGGCTGTAGCTCAACAACGACGCCCAATTGAAGCAAAATTTCCTTCCTCCAAGAAACCAGGCAGCGGTGGGTCAGAGCGGCATCTTGAATTCAACAGCCCGAGAAATCGACCAGAACCGGTCGCAAGGGACCCCCATGGCCTCCAAATTCTTTCCTTGGACTTGTAACAAGAGCCGCCAATATCACCAGAAAAGCAAGGAACCTCGTTGAGGCGAAGATCTCGCCCGAAAATTTGGAACACCCAGGATGAGAGAAACCAGGCCAAAATCCTTCGCTTGCAGTGGCCACGCACAGAGCGAAATGCCAGGGGAAGAGGATATGGGGAAGGAAGGGTGGATCAGGCTCTCTATCGCGCACAGCGCAAGAACTTATTCCTTGATTCCCGAAGTGACCAAACAATTGGAAAAGCTGGAGGCTTTGAGCGAAAGGCTCGGATCAGAGCGGAATGGGGGCGGCACTAAAAGAAACAACTGGGTCTGGGCGGGCGAGTGAATCCTGTGTGAATTGGGAGGGGAGAAAAAGGGGCGGAGGAGGCCTCCCCTTGCTTTTGAGCTCTTTTCTTTTTCTCCAGTTTCTTTTGGTCGTCTCCTTTCCCTTTTCTAGCCCTGTGCCCCTGTGTGTGTTGTGCTGTGCTGTGCTGTGCTTTGGTGAGGGGGAATGGCCTGGTGGGGTTGGGGTGGCACAGCACAGCACAGCCTTCTCTTGTTCGTGGCTCCATCTATTTGGTCTGGTCATCCCTTTGCTGCAAAACATACCGTAACTAATGTCATGTGTAAGGGGGGTGTTTGGACTGCTCCACAAACTCTGCTTTATGAACTCTACCATGGAGCAGCTCCACAAAAAACTGAAGTTTGTGAAGTACCTCTTTAGGTGCTCTCACAATTCCACCATTTTTCCTCGAACTGAGTGTGTGGAGCTAAAACTGTTTGGCTAAAAAACGTAGAGCAGAGCTGAAAAACGTGGAGCGGAGCAGTCCCAAACACCCCCTAAATGTTTACCTGAATTCCCTAAAATCTGGCGGTTCGGCTATAGTTTATGTGACTGATAAGCCGATCAATGTTGCAAGAGAAAAACATTCTACCATGGTTGATAAGTCTTATTGATAAGTTTAAGCGAACAAAGGTAACATGAAACATGGTCAGACACGGAAAAATATTTACCACTAGAGTTTTCAGCACGAATGCCAAGACTTGTAAACGACGGTTCTGAATCCTAATAATGCCCTGTTGTTTCATTGCCTGTTACAGAAATGTACAGGATCAGAATTTGTGGCGCTGTCTGACTGATCTCACTGTCACTGTAGGCTCTCCAGTTCGTCACCCCTCCCTCCCTCCCTCCCCGAAAAGGCCACGAGAACAGGCTGTCCTTGTGAGCTCCTCCTCCAACTCCAACCTCCTAGCTAAAGAATTGAGCAGGGGTGGAGGAGTAATGGAGGCATCAATGCTGCTTGCTGAGTAAGCCAGTACGCCCCCACCTTTGCTTTCCTTGTGGTGCTCTTGCTTCGTCCAGGTCCATCGCCTCCACCTCCGCGAAGCAAGTTGACTTGGAGACATGGGTTTGGGATCTCTGATTCGCTCTCCTCCTCCTTCCTCTTCAGATCTGACCTGACCACCTTCTCCTGTCACTGTAATCTTTCGTCAGAGTTTTTTTTAACTGGGGAAGCTGCCATCTTTTACTAGTAGAGACTTTTACCTACCGGTTCCACAGAATTTGCTAATGAGGCTGGTGAAAACTGAAGATTTGTACAAACTTCTCCAGACGTCACACGGATTAACAACCACCGAGCCACGTTATCGGTAACTCCTGTGGTGTTTGTTTGCTTTGCGTGTGAAGTTATCGTCGTCATGGCCTCATGGGACATCACACTGCTGGGCAGGATAAGAAATTCAGTTGTTGTTTCTTCGAGCGTTACTGTCAGTCATTTTTCTGCAGTGGAATAATTCGTCTCCAAACCCTTAACAAATGCAATCAGCTTTTAACTCAGACACTGTCAGGTTATTAAGGACTTCTAATCATCCTATGAAACAGTGTGCTACTAGTACATTCTCTCCACTCATTTGAGTGTAGCAGTGCCAGTGCCTCCACATTGGGGGGATGAGATGAGATGAGATGATTGAGGCTGCTTCAGCCTTCACCTCCAAACAAAAAGAAGGAACAGGCAGGTTCAATGGAATTGTCCAATCCCATTGTCCTCTCTGCTGCACTGCACACTCGCATAAACAAAAAAAGGTAGGAGTCAGTATTATATGCATGTTGGAACTAGGGTTGCCACCTGCTTAATTTCAGGTTTTTGGTCCATCCAACCACCATCGTCAGCCCATGGCATTCAAACTCTCATGCTGCTACTACCTGACAGTTTCCTGAATTTTGTTTTGATCAATAGCTTGTGCAAGTACTGTATAAATTACTAGCTGTACATCCGATCAGGCACTAGAAATCAAGGAAGTTTACATGGGTAACTGAAACAATTGAGAAGCTAGTGCTTGTTGCCATTGCTGGCATGGGGGACTGTGGCACCACATTCACCAAATCCCAGACGAGCCAAGCAAATAGGGCCCCACTCTCTTGTTGTAAACAAGCAGCCAGAGAATATATGTGTATATATAACTACCAACATTGCTTTCATCACCCACTAACTGCTCGAGCAAATTGCTTCATCAATTTGCTACAATGCACATTATTTCTGGGGCGCCCACTTGGGAATTGCCGACTGAAAACTGAAAAGGGCATATTTTGGGGGACAATGCAGTTGAGGAATAAAGAGAACCATATAGTTCTTAAGGCGTAAAGGCGAGACATGACAATGTGCCACCGCCCAGACGCCTAGGCGAGCATTTTGCAAGGTGCTGGGGGATCGCCTGGACGCCTAGGCGACGCCTTAAGAACTATGAGGACAACAACTATATCAGTGCTACAGACATACATATACATTAATACATATGTAGCAGTAGTGCACTAGAAGCTATGTACACAAAAACTCATGGCTTTAGTTCTTGTTTTGCACTCTGCATTGATCCTTGGTCCAGCTGATCATAAGATATGGATTTGGCACGGTCCAAGATATAGTCTTGCTCAGATTCCCTGATAAAATAATGCTTTTCAGTTGGTTCCGATTCCAAGTTGTTTTTGCAGGCCTAGAACTCATGATTTCGGGAGTCCTGAGAGTACTAACGTGAGTTTAATGTAGCAATCATCTCGCCCCCAAAAGAGTGAGCATATATTTCTACTCATTGAAGTTTGTTGCTACGGTTGGACCTTGAAATATATAACTGTTTCTGAAACCTTTTGGAAACCCTGCAATGATGTTTCTCATCTCTTCAGCTTTTCTATAAGTTTTGTTTTAACAGCAGAGCAGGGGATTTGCATCTGTGATCATTTTTTTTTCGAGAACATGCATCGGCATGTGTTTCATTAAGCAGAAAGCATCTGTGATCATTTTGCTTGCATGTATCAGTAATTCCTCAATATTGTCACATCTGATGCATAGTATGTATTTTATATCATACCATTTTTTCTAGTGCGTGAAAGGCCTTGCAGGAGAAGCAAAGGCATGAAGAAAGGAAAGCCCCCCCCCCCCCCCCCCCCCCCCCCCCCCCCCCCCCCCCCAAACAAACCCCCCACAAACACCCCAAAACCAACACAAAAAAAACACACAAACCCAGAACCACGA
>Ga0182004_10003961_pt1 | contig 11863 bp, 13 predicted proteins | sample Sormic07211540_1_FD_120479 | JGI IMG/M metagenome (GOLD analysis project Ga0182004, IMG submission 120479) | Endophyte microbial communities from Sorghum bicolor roots, Mead, Nebraska, USA - 072115-40_1 MetaG | ecosystem: Host-associated > Plants > Roots > Unclassified | place: USA: Nebraska...
AAGAACTTGATGTTTCCAGATGGCTATGCCGCTAATTTGAGCAGAGGAGTGAACTTAACCACTTTGCGAGTCAACGGGATGAAGAGTCATGACTACCATGTATGGATTGAGCGGCTTCTCCCTACAATGGTCCGTGGGTATGTCCCTGAGCATGTCTGGAAAGTGTTGGCTGAGTTGAGCTATTTCTTCCGCCTGTTATGATGCGCATTTATGTCATAGATGTTGATACTCTTTTGTATAAAGTTAGTCAAACTTTAAAAAATTTGACTGGCACGGATTCTAGAAATTAGTTCTTTCGTGGACGGAGGGAGTGCAAAACATATTCACGCCATAATACTTGCTTGGCCATCACATCATCCTATGTTTGATCTAATATCGGATTACCTTTTTTCATTATTCCCTCCCTTTTAAATTATAAGTCATTTTAGCTTTTCTAGATATATTATTTTTATTGTGTATTTAGACATAGTTTATATCTAAGTGCATATCAAAAGCTACCCGTATCTAGAAAAGCCAAAACGCCTTAGAATTTGCAATGGAGTGAGTAGATTAATTCTTCCACTAGCTTGTCCGGTTTTGACAGTCTATATCATGCAAGCAATAATACAACAAATTTATTTATTTCAAACAAAGTCCTCCTGCAATGCAGGCGGGCTAGCTATTCTTGTAATATTTAATTATTGTATCAGTCAAGACCAATGTCAGTAACCAATAAGACTACGTGGTAGTCCAAGCTAGTCATATCCAGTGCGTGGCATTAGGTGCGTCATCAGTTGAAATGATTGACAAAGCGCTGAGCGTACGTATAAATAATTATAAAGGGCCGGTTAAGCAATTTAGTTGTCATTTAACTTATAAAACACTGACCAAGTTGGAGTTATAATGCTCATACGGTTATATAAACCAGTCTAATAGATCGAGGACGTACGTTTACAGTGCCTCGCACAAAGTACATGAACGTACAGGAGAGGAGGAAGGAACTCGAAGAGAGATCATCGACGACATTGGGGTGAGTTTTGGCATGCAAATGCAAGCAATTCTTCCTTGTTGCCTTCTTTGAACTGTCATGCATACATTGAGGGATCCTTAGTTTTGATGCATGCATGTAAACTCTTATAGGCACCTACATACGATACGAAACACACCAGCAGGCAGCAGCATGAGTACTACTACTTGCTACTCTGCGCCAGCAGCCGTCGTCCCCGGCGCCGGCGGTGAAGTGGCGGTGGTTACTGCAGTGGCATCGGAAGCCGGAGCAGCAGCAGCTCATGACCAGTCGAGGAAGAAGAAGAACAACCACCGGAGCCTGTACGCCAACCTACCTGCAGCCGAGATCATCGACTCGCTGCCCCTGGAGACACGGTTCCCGGTGCCCCATCGCCTGTACGGGGGCTTCTGGAAAGCCGAGTTCTTGCTCAAGGGCATGGCAGCCGCTGCCGCTCGCACCACGTCGTGCTTCGAGTTCGAGCCAAACCCATCGGACATCTTCCTCGCCAGCTTGCCCAAGTCCGGCACCACCTGGCTCAAGGCCCTGGCCTTCGCGACGCTCAACCGCCGCACGCACCCACCGTCCAACGCCGACGGCCAGCACCCGTTCAGCCACCGCAACCCCCACGACTGTGTCAGCTTCCTGGAGCTCATGATGATCCAGGGCGTCGACGCCGCCGCCGCCGACGACGACGACGCCGACGACGCCGGAGCTCCACGGCTGATCGCCACGCACTTGCCCTGGTCATGGCTTCCCCCTGCCATCACGGCGGGGGAAGGACAAGGAGGCGGCTCCTCCTCCCGGGGCCGGGGGTGCCGGATCGTGTACGTGTGCCGGGAACCCAAGGACGTGCTGGTCTCCTACTGGACCTTCAGCGTCAAGGCGGCAGCCAAGTTCGCCGCCGCCGCTGCCGCCGGTGGCGATGATGATGGCGGCGGCGGCCGGGAGTCTGCAGCAGCAAGCCTGACGACGAGTTTCGAGGAGGCTTTCGAGCTCTTCTGCGAGGGACGGTTCCCCGGCGGCCCACACTGGCTCCACGCGCTGGAATTCTGGCGTGAGAGCCAGAGGAGGCCCGACGAGGTGCTGTTCCTCAGGTACGAGGACATGCTGAGAGATCCGGTAGGGAACCTGAGGAAGCTCGCGGCGTTCATGGGGTGCCCGTTCTCGGCGGAGGAGGAGACGGCCGGCGGCGGCGGCGGGGTGGTGGATCAGATCGTGGAGCTCTGCAGCTTGGAGAACCTCAAGAGCATGGACGTGAACAAGAACGGGACTACGACAGTGCTCGGGGTCACCAACGACGCGTTCTTCAGGAAGGGCAAGGTCGGTGACTGGAAAAACTACATGACGCCGGACATGGCGGCCAGGCTGGATAAGGTTGTTGAGGAGGCCACTCGAGGTTCTGGGCTCACCTTTGCCGACTCCATATCCGTGTAATTAGTAAATAAGCTTTCACACACACACACCATCTTTTTAATTAATGGAGGTGACCATGCATGTATCGAGGTTCTGGACTCGGCGCTTTGCATACGGCCAGGAGCTAGGGCTTCTTCCGATGCATGGAGGTGACCTTTCCATAGACGACAGCGAGCTAGCGCAGGCACATAGTCTACTCCAGTATGATAAGTGTGAATGTTGTGGTGTGTCGTCTAGGTGTTTGTGGTTGTACAAGAAAAGACGCATGCCCTACTTCCTTTACAATAAAATTATGTTCCTTTATTCCACAAAGAAGTGCTTTGAATGAAGTTTTGTTATATAGTCATTGGGAGAAGGGATGTGTCTATTTGGAACTCGAGTGATTTGACCTATATATTTGGACACTTAACGCAACAAATCACACAAATGAGACAACCAAAAAAGATTGTGTGATTGAAGCCTAATGGTCACACGAGTAATCAAACAGGACAAAACACATGAAAAACTATAAACAAAATTCGAGTGAAACAAACCTTGAATTCACTCTCAGATTATCTAACACCATCGTCCACCTCACGCACCGCCATACTAGATTTCAAACCATACAGATTTCAGAAAAACAAATAGAACCACATGAAAGAATTAAACAAAGAAAAATATAACTAGAAAATCAGATCAGAAATTGAGAACAAAAGAGATAAACAAAAATAAAAACCAGAAGTTTTCTATGATATGCAAAATTACTGAGATCTAGGGCAATCCCTGCAACAAACAAACCAAAAAAACAGAAAAAATGCTGCAATTGGTATCTCAATCAGCCGTGATGCGCCACGGAGTGCCATCGTCTCAAGCGTGCAGGGACCAATGTCCCCTTACTACGCGACTTCCTCATGATCCTGTCGGGGAACGGCCCGTAGTATGACTCTGACGACATTGACTACTATGCCTTGCATGAGCTTCCACATCGACGACAAAGACTCCATCAATGATCTTTGGGGGACATGTCCAAGTCACAAAACGATAGTAAACTTGGGGTTCTAACAAACTTATCCACTAGTAGCACGGGCGCAGCAATCTTGGCCACCGAGGCCATTATCAAAACAACCCATCCCAACGAGGGAACAAAGTCCCCGAGCACAACTTGTGAGCAATGAGATTACAAAATTAAAGTAATTTCTTTAATAATTGGGAACGCCCCCGATTGCAATATATGGTGCCAAAAAATGCTAAAAGCAAAGATGTCGACATCATAGTGAAGCTTCCCTTGGGGAGCCGCTGCATGGGCGACCAGCCATGCAAGTGACCCAACCTACCCTCTCCTCTCCCTTCACTAGGATCACAGAGGACACAAAGGGTAAAGGTCAAGATTCTCAAGTCTCAATCTCAGTGAGCCACACACAGTGGGGTTGGGGTGCACTGAGAAGAAGCAGATATCTCCTAGCTTAAGTTGGGGATAAGCCATGACCTCAACTGTCTGAGCCCTTCGAAGAGCGACGTCCTACCTATAACCATGTGCCTAGGCAAGGGTTAGGGGGACACGAGTGACCATGAGTTTCTTTGACACCCCCTCTCGAACCTCACAAGCGACTAGACGCAAGTGGGTGCCTCTGCATTGCCCCGCACTCCCGTTGCCTTCAACTCCATGGATGATGAGGCAGCTCAAGAGGGCAGTTTAGCCACCCCCAAGCCTTGTCGCGGTACGCGTACGAAGGGCCCTAGTCAAACGACCACATCAACTCTGAGTCGTGGCTGGGGCCTCGCTGGAATACTTCCACTCTCATGCACCACTGGAATCCTTCTACTCTCTGTGGATCTTATCCATTTCATCATCTAGGGAGATCCTTTCTTCCCACTCCATCATAGACACAAGTCTAGTTTATGCAATTACATCTAGCCATGGATCCCTTTGGTTAGTTTCTCCTTAATTTCTCTTTTCTCACCTTCCAATTTAGGTTCCAACCCTTTAAAAATTGTCTTAGCTTTCGTAGGCAACCATGCCATGTCAATTGAGAACCAGAAGCATCAAAACCTTCGTGGAATAACCATTGATCATCAAAAGAGAAATAATAAGGTCTAATGAAGCCCTGTTCTCTAGAGTTTAGTATCAGAGGACAATGGTCTAAGCCCACCCTAGCTCTAGACCAAGCAAAGCAAGTGGGAAAATTGCTTTCCCAACTTTTTGTCATCAGAATCATGTCAAGCATGATGAGTCTAGGGTCCAATTTTTATTAGACCAAGTAAATCTGGGACTAGTGATGAACATCTCTCTAAGATAAAATTGACCAATGAAGTTGTTGAAGAGCTCTATCAGGTTCGAGTCACCTTGACATGTGTTTCTGTCCCTGTTGCCTTTGATGAGATTAAAATCTTCCTCACTAGAATTGGTAGCTCTTCACCAGCACAGATATTAGACAACTCCAAAATATAGTCACTAGAGAATTCATGTTGCGCAGGGCCATAATATCCACCATCCAATATCTGAAATTTTTAGTCCTATGATAATCCAATATCATTGGTATCATATTTGTTTCATATATCTAGTCGTATTCGGATTCGAATAGTTTTAGCCATGCCGGATAGGATACGATTAGATATCGACATCATAAATATGTGATTTGAGTATTCAGATACGGATATGGTATCAGATGTTGGATATGCGAACTAAAATATAGACAGATTTAAAATCATCTAAACAGATTCGTTCTCAAATACGGTCGAAAAATATCTGTATCATTTTCATCCCTGATGACCAGCACCCACAAACTATGTTGGAGCACTGGACTGTTCAGGGCCAGCCTTGAGGGGGGAGGGGGCGCAAGAGGGGCAGCCGTTCTAGGCCTTTAAAGCCAATGGTAATTAGTAGCTACTGTTCAGGTAATTAGTAGCTACTGTTCATGTATCAGAGAAGTCTTGTTTGATGGTTTCTTGTAAGCAACTATATACAGGTCATCCTACTTCACATGATTAGCATCTAATTTCCTTCTATGAGCTTTACCAACTCGCCTTACATTCCAAAAGAGAATCTTCATGATGAATTAGGTATGAGAGTCAACTCCTACGCAAGAGGTGCTCGGTACCGCGCTCCCGCTTTTTGCTGATGCTGGCGATGCTGACAAGGGCGACGGCAACTTGCCATTACCAAATCTGCAGCTCCATGTCGCCTAGTTCAAGTGAATGACTCGGCATCAAGAAACAGAATCAGGTCTTGTTTACTTCACCCAAAAAAACAAAAACTTTTCAAGATTCTCCGTCACATCGAATCTTACGGCACATAAATGAAGCACTAAATATAGATGAAAATAAAAAACTAATTGCACAGTTTACCTGTAAATCGCGAGATGAATTTTTGAGTCTAGTTAGTCCATGATTGGACAATAATAGCCAAATAAAAATAAAAGTGCTATGGTACCGAAAACCAAAAAATTTTCGGAATTAAACAAAGCCTCAATGCTACAATATGACAAGAGACTACACAACTGACACACAGTGATTCACTGAGACGGCATTCGAGCAAATTATAAAGCAGACACAGAGACAAAGGGACAGAGCAGGCCAAACGCTAGCTCCCAAGGATCCCAATGGCATTGGCAGCGGATGACGAGTCATGGAGGGTGCCTAGCTTAGTGCAGGAGCTGGCAGCCACCGTGCAAGAGCCGCCGAGTCGGTACCTGATCCCCGAGCAGGACAGGCGCCATGACCAGCTCGCTGGTGTAGAGATGCCGGTTCCTGTACCGACCATTGATCTCCAACGGCTGTTGGCAACCGACGACTCTGCCGATGAGGAGGCTTCCAAGCTGCGCTCCGCGCTGCTGAGCTGGGGCTTCTTCTTGGTCAGCATTCTAGTCTTGTTCTTCAGCTTCCAACCAACTATTAAATCTGTTCCAAATCATAGTTCTTTAGACTTTTTTCTGACCTCATATTTGACCACTCGTGTTATCCAAGAATTTATACTAAATATAACTTCTTTTGCTGTGGCTTGCTTTATTAACAAAAGTTTTTTAAAACAATGACTTAAATTTAACTATATTTACATAAATTTTTTTGAATAAGGCCTGTTTAGCTCACCCCCAAAACCAAAACTTTTTTAAGATTTCCCGTCACATCGAATCTTGCGGTACATGCATGGAGTATTAAATATAGGTGAAAACAAAAACTAATTGCACAGTTAGCCTGTAAATCACGAGACAAATCTTTTAAGCCTAGTTACTTCATAATTGGACAATGTTTGTTAAATAAAATTGAAAGTGCTATAGTGTCAAAATTCAAAAAAAAATTGGATCTAAACATAGCCTAAGACGAATGATTAAACATAGGGTCAAAAAGATAAAACGAAATATAATTTGGAATGGATGGAGTAAGTAGTTACAATGATAATAATAATGTAAAAAAGTAAACTTTGTCTTTTCGGTAGGTTACCAACCATGGGATCGCGACGTCTGTGATGGACGCTCTGATGGCTGCATCGCGCGAGTTCTTCCGCAAGCCGCTCGAAGAGAAGCAGATGTACAGCAACCTGATCGAAGGGAAACAATGGCAGTTAGAAGGGTACGGGAATGACCCGGTGACAACCCAGGATCAGATCCTGGACTGGTGCGACAGGCTCCATCTCATGGTTGAGCCGGAGGACGAGAGGAACCTCGATCGCTGGCCTGGACACCCGGAAACTTTCAGGTAATGCGGCGCATCAACCATTTCTGCAATGACACGGAAGAATTTTCAGAAACATATATAACCGATTCATTGGCTTGGTTCAATCAACAGGGGTCTTCTGCACGAGTACACGATGGGCTGCCGGCGAGTCAAGGATGGGATCCTCCGGGCAATGGCCAGGCTCCTGGAGCTCGACGACGACGACGGCATCCTCGGCCAGTTCGGCGACAAGGGCTCCACTCATGCTAGATTCAGTTACTACCCTGCCTGCCCGAGGCCTGACCTCGTCCTCGGCGTCAGCCCTCACAACGACGTCTGCGTCCTGACGCTGCTCCTCGCCGACGAACATGTCGGCGGGCTGCAGTTCCACAGGGACGGGACCTGGTACTGCGTCCCGCCCGTCCATGGCCGGGCCTTGCTGGTGAACGTCGGCGTCTCGCTGGAGGTACGTAGGCAGCCATCTCCTCTGCGATTTCTGCACTTTGTTGTCGTTTATGTACAAACAGATTCTGATGAGTTAGGCCTTTGTTCAGTTCCCAAAAATTTTTGATTTTGGGTACTGTAGCACTTTCGTTTTTATTTGAAATATATTGTCTAATTATGGACTATCTAAACTCAAAATATTCATCTCGCGATTTACAGACAAACTGTATAATTAGTTTTTGTTTTCATCTATATTTAATGCTACATGCAAGTGTCGCAAAATTCGATATGACGAAGAATTTTAAAAAAGTTTTTAGTTCTTTAATTTGGTTGTGCGACACTTGACCGGTGCAGATAATGTCGAACGGGATCTTCAAGGGCCCGCTGCACAGGGTGGTGACCAACTCTGAGAAGGAGAGGATGTCTCTGGCCATGTTCTATACTACGGATTTTGAGAAAGAGATCGAGCCCATCGCTCAACTGTTAGATGACAAGCGGCCAGCACGGTATAAGAAGATCAAGTTCAAGGATTTTGTGGCTGCTCACCATGAGTACTTCTCCAAAAGGGAGAGAGTCATTGAGTCACTGAAGATCTTGATTTAAGTGATGTTTCTATCGCAAAAGAAAAAACAATAAAGTTGTAATGTCATATCTTTTAGTTTGACTGGCAATTGCGCGTGTACGTTTGCGAGGGAAGGTCTACTTCATTGCGTGGTAATTTAAACGAATTGCAGCTCATGAGGTTAACAATTTGCAGCTCGAAGATTGATATAATGGCCGTGTCTTCTGTATCAATATGTATTGGGACCAAATTAAACTCCGCACCGTCACTTGACATACGAACATGTGCGGTTCTAACTTGTATAAGTTTGGATCGCATAATAAGTAGCATAAAAGGTATTATGAGATGTAATAAATAAAAAAAGATGGAAGAATCACTTCTTTATTTAACTAATGCATCAACCCATGCTCTCGCACATGCTCGAATATTAGGAGGTATAATAACTATTAGTTATTGTTTAATACCTATGAAGAATAAAAGATTACTTATATTAAATTTATGTTTTTATATTTGTCGAGTGACATGTCCATGACACTAGGCAAACATTGTTCCCAGGTGTCCAAATTTGGTCACTTTGCCTAGTGTTTTGGTCATGACACTCGGCAAACATTGTTCCCAGGTGTCCAAATACATAGACTGGCAGCTTAACCTGCAGACTTCTCTTCATAAAAATTACAATAATTCTGTTATTTTTTTACTTTTTAGGAAAAATAGCATATGTAAAATACATTTTTAGGCACGTATTATATAACAAAACCATGTACTGAAGGCCACGTTGCAAATTAATAAAGTTTTAGATAATTATGAACACATATTTTGGATCTGATTCAGAAATGAAAGCGTAATAAGATATTACGATCATCAGCGAAATTCAATGTCATCAACCACACACTAAACTAAAGCTCATTACACAATACATAACGTTATTGAAGTGGTTACAGCCTCGGTACACACAAATACGTGTTTGCTATACTTGTACATGCAACAAGAGACAGAGGGATCAAGGCGTACATATATGTACGATAGGAAAATACTGTAGAAAATACATCATATATAGCTAATATATTTATATAGTGGAAAGTATGCATGAAGCCAGTGTGTTTATATATGAGCATCATTAATTAAGCTGTGTGCATGGTATCCTCGCTCACAGTCACAGGCTCTGTCGCCGTGTGGGATGTGGAGGAACTCGAGCTGGTACAGGCCATCGTCGGCGTGCAACCGGCCTTGCCCGACGATCTTCCCACTGGTCCCGTCGACGACAGAGCACTGGCCGCCTCCGAACATGACGAGGTAGTCGCATTCAGCTAGCTGCTGCACGGAGACCAGGTTGAGTCGTACGGAGGTCAGGGACGCACAGCACGTTATTGGGGATATGGAAGTTGCCCCAGGATACGGTGCCGACGCCGGCGACGGTGAGGACCCTTCCGTCGTGCACCTGGTATAAATTACCAGCGGCGGCGCTGCCTGCCGGAGTAGTAGCTTAGTGGCCGTCGTCGCTTTGGCCATGGCCAGCGCAGCCGTTCTTTTGGAGGCTTCTTTGCTCTGTCGTTCGTGCACAGTAAACGAAGGAAGGTGAACCCGCCATGCTCCTCTCACATAGTTGTCGCGTGACGCTTTATGTTTGTTGCACGTTCGTGGCTCACTGCTAGACGCGCGTGTGGCGGCGCCATCGTCATTGTTACTCTATTTCCAGGCTAATCTCTTGCTAGTTCTTATTAACTTGTTCAGCAATACGGCCGATCTTGGATACGGGCGCAAGCATGCACGCACGCAGTCGGTGACCACAGGCTTCTTTGTGGTCTCGGCCTCTACACTGCCCCCGAGTCCGAGTGGGTGACACTGCCGAATGGCACCTTACAGCGTGTCCTGGGCATTGGCCGCATAGAGTTGGAGCACTTCAGCGTCCCAAATGTGTGTACCTCGTTGAGGGGATCCAGAAGTGCCTCATCTCCATGAGCCAGCTCGACAGGGACCATGGCATGCATGCACAGCTGCTTTGGACGTGGTATAGGCCGCATCATGCTGACCGATGGCAACGAGGTCGGTGGAGCCATCCTTGACGACAAACGATGAGTGTACGTGCTCAGCTACCTGGAGGTCCCATCTCCAACGTGAGTAGTGTGTGTACCCCTAGTCAAGGTTTTGTTTTATTACGCCACTGTAGCGTAAGGTACGGTGTGCATAGTCGTTCGTGGAAAGAGGAAGAAAAAAATATGTATCATTTTGTTTTGTCCTTCATTGTTTCTGTTTCTATGTTGGCTTCGATTAATTACTCCTAACATAGGTTGTTGCATATATAAGCACTTCTCCGAAAATAATGGAAGCCAGTGATGTCGTGCCCTAGGCCGGCCGGCACAGGCACAATGGGATGCCATGCCAACAAGACACGGCTAACCAGTACTAGTGTCGTGTCTAGGCCGAGTTGATGGCATACGGTGGCACTATCAGGTACGGCATGATAGTGCCACCATGCATACTGTGCCATGCCTCATCGTGTACACCGTGCCAGTGTTGTGCCGTGCTTGGGCAGCCCATTTGGCCAAATATATCACCTGTCCATAAACCAAGCATATGCCATCCTGTCGAAGCAAACAAATAATGCATGTGGTTGCTGCCGATGTTACTACGAAATTGCTCAATGATACAGTTATAATAGGAAAAGAAACCGAGGAGCAAATAATAGGGGGAAATGCACTTAAGCAAATAATTTTTTCTTTATCGAGTGCTTTCTGGGCCAGCACTCGGCAAAGAATTTTTGAATTTTTTTTCCTTTGCCGAGCACCTCCTCGGCCGGCACTTGGTAAAAAATTTTCGAAAAATAATAATTTTCTTTGCCGAGCGCCTCTGAATGACACTCAACAAAGAATTTTCGAAAAGAAAATATTTTTTGCCTTTGTCGAGTGCTGGCTCAGGAGGCACTCGGCAAAGCGACCGCAGTTACAAATTCACCGTGATGGCAATTTTTCATTGCTGAGGGCTCCGGGAGACACGAGCCCTTTACCAATAAAAATTTTGCCGATGATGTTTTGCCGAGTGCGCACTCAGCAAAGACTTTATCAAGTGCAACAGTGTCAAGCATCTGTTCCCGAAGTGGCATTAGCAAAAAAAATATGTGTAGTCCTACATGCTTACTTGGGCTGCGCAATCCAAGAGCTCAGAAGCCCAAGACAAGAGTCAAAACAAGCCCATGTGGGCATATAACAGTGCTGGACTCCACCCCAATTCATTTACCAAGCAACGACGTGCGATTCATGTTTGCGGAAAATTGAAGAAGATAGTCCTTTTCTAGATAAAGGATAAATATCCGGCTTCATCTATCCAAAGATAGAATCAGACAAAAAATTACAGGACATCCAAAGAAAAAACACAAATTCTGCTATACATTCTACAGCTGCAAGCACGACTACTGGAAAAGAGAAACAGTCTTGACTAAACAAAACCAACATATCTGTACATAAGCCAACCATTGGAACTAAAGAAAGCTATCACTCGTTTCCATCTAGCCCATTGGGACTTCCTTCACTCTATATACATCAATTTTGTGGCTACATGTTTATTACAATGAGAAACTAACTAGTAGAATAAGGTTCTGTTTGGTGTGGTAAGGTCTTACAACCACTAATGAAGACCGGGCACCTGACACTGAATCAAACTATTGTCACCGACGGGCCAGCAGCCGACGGGCCAGCAGCCGTCAGTATCGAAGCACCAAGTACCGAAGCACCAAGAGCAGAAGCAGGAAGAAGAACCAGGAAGCCAAATACTTTCGTCAGTGGACCTGAATGGGTGTAATTCGCAAAGCCCAGCAAAGGCCCATACTCTAT
>Ga0182004_10003962_pt1 | contig 11863 bp, 11 predicted proteins | sample Sormic07211540_1_FD_120479 | JGI IMG/M metagenome (GOLD analysis project Ga0182004, IMG submission 120479) | Endophyte microbial communities from Sorghum bicolor roots, Mead, Nebraska, USA - 072115-40_1 MetaG | ecosystem: Host-associated > Plants > Roots > Unclassified | place: USA: Nebraska...
AGCACTTTCGTTTGTATTTGACAAATATTATCTAATTATAGACTAACTAGGCTTAAAAGATTCGTCTCGTCAATTCCGACCAAACTGTGTAATTAGTTTTTATTTTCATCTATATTTAATACTTCATGCATACATGTAAAGATTCGATATGACAGGAAAATTGTTGTGAACTAAACAAGGCCTATTTAGGACCCCGCACACGCACACACGCACGCACAGGGGGGCGCTGTCCGGAAATTCCCCAAATCGACCTCGACCCAGCCCATCTACCTCTCTCCACTTGCGCTTCCTCTGCCTCTCCCTCCAGCTCCTCTGCTCCGCTCCGCTCCGCTCGGCCTCGGCGTGCGGTGCTCGGCTCGCTGCGGCTCGGTCCGGCGCGAAGGACACCATGTCGGCCTCGGCGTCGTCGCCGCCGGCGGGAGAGGAGAACAAGCAGGAGGCGGCGCCAGTCAGGCACTGCAAGGGCGTCAACGACCTCGACAAGGTCGTGCTCCGCGAGGTCCGGGGCAGCTCCGCAGAGGTACCCGTCTGCCACTCCTGGTCAGTTGATTGCGGTCGTGTTACTGTTGCGGCTGCCGGATCCCGGCGCAGATCCGTGGCGCTTGCCATGGTGCTGTTCGAAGCCGGATTTCTCGGTTGCTGCTCCTGTCGCGTACAGTCGGTAGTTGGTGCTTTGGTGCTAGTAAGTATACTCCGTCCGTCAGCGGGTTTACCATGCTAGATCAGATTGGCTTCGTCGTAGCAAGCTCTGCGGCTCCTGTGAGTGACAGGGTGTACCAGACTAGTGTACTGAATACTGATCCGGGTCCAAGTACGTCCCATGGATTCAGTTTTCATCCTTTGTCTTCCCACAAACAGTTGCTCAACAATGACGATCCGAGATTCACACAACAAGGGAAGCAGTGGCTAATGTGATCCGTCATGGTGTTTCTATAATTCCTGAACACGGGGGCCAGATTCCCTTGTACTGCAAGTAGCCAAGGACTCTGAATTACAGGGAGTCAGTCAGGGAGTGTTCTCCACTCAGGCTAAAAAGCCACTCTGAGTCTCTGACCAGTGACCCACCATTACCCGGCAATTGTTTCCACACAAATATACTACTACAAGGACAAACAAGGCATCCAGTCGTCCACAGCCTGAGATATTTTTCTGTTGCTCTATACTTGGGAGCTGGGGACGTGGCAGACATGGTTTTATTGATGATTGGATTAGGAGGCAGGCTCTAGGCTGTGTGACCTGTAAAGGATAAGAGGGTTGTTGATCTTTCGTCTAAGTGAGCTATGAAACATTTGTATTGGAGGGAATGTTGAAATGTGTCGTGCAATAGTGAGCAGCCATCACAGATGCCATTCCTTTATATGCTTGGGCTCATAGGAGTGGAGTGGTTTTCACAGTGACATAAAGTTTGGATATATCAAGGCAATTCCATGGAAAATTAAATTTGATTATTCGGGCAACTTACATATCATTTGAAATGTCAAGCTTCATGCTTCTTTTTTCTTGCTTTGGTATCTTTAGCTTGGCGTTGGTGAATAGCTGGGTGTTCATTTGGGCACTCTCTGCTGTGGCCTGTGACACAGTTTCTGCTTAAGCATATTGATGATTGTGGAATCAACGTGCAGAGCATTGGTGATGCCATAAGATAATTCAAACTGATGGGTAGAAGACAAGCTTGTTCAGGGTTCACTACGGCACTACCTATCTGTGATATTTGGTCTAAGAGCACCTCCAAGAGTCCTCCTAAACTTAATTCCCTATATCCTCATATAGGGTGCATCCTAACAAAAAATCCCGCCTCTCAGACAGTTCCCGAACTCAAATAACATAGAGGGTGGACAACAGTCACCCAAATTTAATTTGAGGGAGAGGGAGCGCAATTTAGGATACTACTAAATATAGGATGTTGGATAGGGGGACTATTGGAAGGTGATTTTTGTTGCATGAACCTTAGTTTTGACTCTAAGAGGTCGGGCAGGGGAGATTGCAGAGATGCTTGCCTATTTCAATTGTTGTCCAGCCACCCAGCCTTGCTGAAAATTGTCCTTAATTATTTCCATGCCAATTGTTGCACTTTTAATTACAAAGCTCACATAACTAGCTTTTACTCGCACCATCTGGTTGACTATATTAGCTTAAGCACATCCATTCTATATTTGGTGAGTTGAAATTTCAAATGAATAACAAGAAGGTATAGGGGCTAAGTAACCATAGGCTTATAATGTTATTGCATAAGGTTTTGCTATTAGAAACTCAATGCTAAGTCGATCATAATAATCTCATATGTTCCCTCAGAATTTGACACAGAGATTATATTGTACTCATATTTGAACTTGGGCTATCAAAAAAGTTGTTACCGTGGGCTCTATTATTTGTCTAAACAATTAGCAACATGGTTTTCAGTACATAGTCATGAGAAAGAACAGCACTGAAACAGAATTATACAAAGTTCACATGACATTATTTGTTTTTTTTGGGTATCCTATATATGCTCTTCTGCTCTATTTTATGAATTTTTTTCTTGAAACCTACTACAAACAGTTGATCTTTCAATAATAATATTATTCATTGCTTGTAGGTGTACTTGTACGGTGGGCATGTGACATCATGGAAAGATGAGCATGGAGACGAGTTACTTTTTGTTAGCAATAAGGTGCTAATATTTTTTTTTTGCCTTTATAATCTTTCAGCTGTATATCAATTGTAGTGAACACTTTTTGAGGGGTTTGATTTATTGAACTGTTAGAATTAAAGTCTCATCTCTGCGTGACTGTATATGTCCTTCATTTGCTTGATTTGATCCGGTCTACAATCTGTCCTTTGCCTGAAATTCTTGCTCTGCAGCTGTTTTGTCCATCCAAAAGCAGTACAGTATCTTCCTTGTAATGAACTTTTTAGGATTGTTGCATGCATGCTAACAAAAACATAGACATTGTGAATGTAGTCTACCACATGTTTAGTTCATTTCTTGGTGAAATAAGTTCTGTAGCCATCAAGTTCTATCTTGAGTACACCTTTCTCTCTTTGTCATATTGGCAGATGTTGTGAAAATAATGTGAATGTTACTGGTGCTTCTCTGGTGCTCTTTTGTGCTTCTTGACATGCAATAATATTTGAATCTGGGAAAAAGCAGCTGGAGTATGAGTTGCATTTTGTCTTGATCGATTGATGTTGAGTGCTACTATTGCTATATCAGGCTATTTTCAAGCCTCCAAAAGCTATACGTGGAGGAATACCGATCTGCTTTCCACAGGTATGCCATTATCCTTCCAACAGTTTTTGGCTTCTCTATATCTTCTTCTATGGGAATCTTAATTCCACTTATGTAGTTTTCCAACTTTGGGAATCTGGAACAACATGGATTTGCAAGGAATAGAACATGGTGTGTTGATGATGATCCTCCACCATTTCCAGTGCCAACCTCCAATACAGCTTTTGTGGACTTGATCCTCAAACCTACTGAAGAGGATTTGAAGATCTGGCCTCATAGGTGAGCTTATTGTCACTTGCTCGTAATGATTTAATACTAAATTTTGTTGCATTAGAAGGCAAGCATGTCCATCTGTATATTTACAGATATATTATATTGCAGTTTTGAGTACCGCCTGAGGGTTGCACTTAGTCCTGGTGGTGATTTGATGCTAACTTCACGTATAAGAAACACTAATGCAGATGGGAAGTCATTCTCTTTCACTTTTGCATACCACACATACTTCAAGATTTCTGATATCAGGTACATTGGTTCAAATCATGGTCATCATCTTTGAAATATTCAATTTGCCAGCATAGGTTTTGAAGTAATATTGTAGCAGCATGTTTATCCCCAGTCCCAATTCGTTTGACTGAACTAATTTTGTAATTAAGTACAGAAGTGTTTACATGACTCCATGCTAATATTTCAGTGAGGTGCGAGTAGAAGGTTTGGAAACTCTGGATTACCTAGATAACTTACAAGATAGAGCCCGTTTCACTGAACAAGGCGATGCAATTGTTTTTGAATCCGAAGTGCGTCAATCAAGCATTTCATTTACCCTTTATCAACTCTCTTTCTCATTATTACTCAAGAAAGCATATGCAATTTTGCAGCTGGACAGAATATATCTGGGCACTCCGTCAAAAATTGCGATTATTGACCATGAGAAGAAAAGAACATTTGTTGTGAGGAAAGGAGGCCTTCCTGATGCTGGTCTTGTGAATGCTCATCTTTACTTTACTTGCTACTGCAATAGATTATTATCATTGAAACAATTCAAGAATAAAGTTCATGAGGTTTCATATATTCTTTGTTACAGTTGTTTGGAACCCCTGGGATAAAAAAGCGAAGGCTATGTCAGATTTTGGGGATGATGAATATAAACGAATGGTATGCGTGGAGGCGGCGGCTATAGAGAAGCCTGTCACTCTGAAGCCTGGTGAGGAGTGGACTGGAAAGTTGGAACTTTCTGCTGTGCCATCTAGTTATTACAGTGGTCAGCTAGATCCTGACCGTGTGATTCAGGATTCTACTGTCCCGGAGGACTCAATCAGCTAGTCCTTAAGTCTATTTTGCGCAGGTAACATTTCTAGAACTAGTGTATGCACTATATAAAGTACGAATTGAATCAAGTAAACATCAACCGTAGTACTATGCACACTTCATATTCTATTGGAGTCTTTTTTGTTAAAATATGATAGGTCAAATACATTTCTTGTACATGTACTGTGTCAAACATGTGTGAGCAACACAAATATGATCATTCTCAGTCACGTCCTAATATTTAAGGAAACCAAAATTTTCATATTTGTTGATCAACATATGAAGTAGATTGCCAAGAATTATAGTAGATAACGAGGTCATGGCATAAGGTCACTGTCGTGGGCCTAAATAGTCCTGTAGGCCACTGCCCAAGATGGGCCAACAGGACTGGGTTGAACAGTACCCGGTACTGTAGAGCAGTGCGCAACCTAGACAGTCAGGTCGAGTTAGGTTGGTTCCTCCCTATATATAATATAAAGGGAGATGTATCTATTGACATTAAACAAGAATAATCTAGGGAAAACCCTAATCCTCTCTCCCCTCTCCTCGCTTCCGGCCCCTGACAGCCATGCTGCCCACCCTGTGCCTAGATGGCCGCAGCACCTTGCTGTCGTCGCACCCTCCCTCAGCCATGCTGCCCACTCTGCACCTAGACGGCCGCAGCACCCTGCTGTTGCCTCCCCTTCCCTCTCTCTAGGTGCGACAGCCCTAGGGCAGCCGTTCCTCCCCTCTAATCCATCCCCTAATCCCTCAATTCTACCCCAAATCAAAGACCATCAATTCTACCCCAGATTCAAGGATCATCGCGGACACTTTACTTGCCATCATAGATGGTTAAAGTGTCAATCACATCGAGGAAGATTATCTAATGCGCAAATTATTCGGTTTATCTACAACTATCGATATCAAATATCATGAACCATATTTGTTGTAAAATATTAATTACTGTATTTGATTTACATGGATATATTTCCAACGATGCAGGTAGAGCATTACATCATATGCATAAGAGATGCTGGCAACAAGGATTGTCCACATGTTTCTTCCATTCTATTCAAATCTTTGGTGTTTTCTATTCGGAGTACATATCCGAACCAAGGAATGTGAAATTGGTTTTCATTTTTTAGGATCTATGCCGCATAATATTGGCATAGTGGACAAGTCGGTGTTCATACCCTGTATAGGGATGTTTAAAGGATGTTTCCATGTGTTGTAAAATAAAAGAAAATTCCTCTTTATATTTGATCGATTCTTTTTTCTTAATACATATAATAAGTTTTATACTGGATCTAGAAAATAGAGCTGGTGTAGAAATGGTGGACATATGTGGTTTCTGAATATTCCGGCTCTATAACTTCTTATAGATGCATTAAAAAAAATTATTCTAAAGGCTTCGCATACAAGTGCATTTACCTTCATATGGTTGTTAAAATTCCCAAGGTTTTCTCGTTGTTAATGTAACATATCATCAGAACACGTGTATTTACTTTCCTATGATTGTCAAGTAACTACATATCAAAGACTTGCTCGTTATTGATGTAACATATTATCTTTGATTCTGATGCTCCATGACTGTTTTGTGTACTGGACTGGGTGATGAGGTGCCGTTCATTTCAATCTTGGTGCTCCATGGTCGTTTTGTGTATCAGACTGGTGATGAGGTGCCGTTTGTTGGTCCTCCCGCTTATCGGACTGGTTTCTTCAAGTAACTACAATTTGTGCTGTTTGTTGGTCCTCCCCCGCTTATCGGACTGGTTTTTTCAACTATAATTTGTCACTGTAGTATCTAGCTATCAAAAGGTTAATTGTCTGACAACATATAGGGAGTATGTCAATTAGTTGGACAGATGGGGTTGTATGAGGTTAATTGTCTGACAACATATAGGGAGTATGTCAATTAGTTGGACAGATGGGGTTGTATGCAGAGCTTGTCTAAAAAATTAGCTAAAGTGGTTAATAATTTGCGAGTTCTTTGCTTAATGTGTGGCTAGCAATTTGCCGATTAGACATCGTTGGAAAAATATCAACTCAATGACAAGTGAGGTTTAGTGCAGAAAAATGTGACAATTTACGGGCTATGCTATAGGCAAATTTAGCAAAAAAATCAAACCTATGACAAGTGGAGGTTATAGCCAAAAAGTTGTGGCATGCCATAAGTACGGCATAAACCAAATAGTTGCGACAAAATGTGTACTAAGGTTTTAAAAAATGCTGGCAGCTAACTGAACATACCATACTAGTGAGCTTGTTCCACACTGAGTGAGAATGACTTAGAGCCCGTTCGGATTGAAACCAATCAGAGCGGGACAATATTAGCCATTGACCATCGGCGAGGCATCATTTTTATGGCTATCGCAATTTGTTAGGACACAATACAAGTAAGCCGATGTGTAGATCCTTTTTAGCTGATGGTTGGCCAATACGGCGGCTAATTATGTGTCAAAGTTTGTCCAACCAAACCTGTTTCGGCAAGATACGTATAGGCACCAATCAAACTTTCCTTTGATCTTGTTGGTTGATTCGTAAAATGGTTTATAAATTTTAAGATTAGACTTTTTTTTACATAAATTCGTAGGTAAATATAGAGTGATGGCATGACAAAGTCCATTCAGGCACGACACATATCAGTGAAGGTTCACACAGTTTAGGGGGTCGTTTAGATGACCACCTAGCTCGAGGGCACCCGCCCAGGCAGGCCAATCTAGTCCCAGGCGCTAGAAATCGATGGGCTAGGTGAGTTACTGAGGTGCCTGGGCTAGGAAGAATTTCCAGTTTTCAAAGCAAACAGTCCCTATATCTCTGCCTATAGATTTTACATGAACTGATAGTTAAATCCTAAAGTGGATATAATTGGTCACTCCTAAAGTGAACTTTTTTAAACCTAAGTTTGATCACTCGTTTTTTTCAAAAATAATTTGGGCAAATATAGTCAAATTGTACAAACTTGTGAATAAGACGAGTGATAAAATTTAGTGTTAAAAAGTCAAAGGTCTTATAAAGGATGGATTGAGTATTTGCTAGCAAGTATAGAGCCCGTTCTCTTATCTTATAAACTATACTTTTTCTGGTAATCAACAGTGTTTTTTTATAATAAATCAGCGAATAATATTTTCAACCCATAATTTTTCGTAGCCGGTTGACGCCGAGCAGATCCTCCAGCTTGCTTGGGTGCTGGCGCCTCCTCTCTCCTCTTCTGGGCACTCCTGCGCGATCAAATCCGATTCAACGGCCGAGAAAAAAAAAACCCTCGAAGAGGAAAACAAAAAAGAAAAAAGGAAAAAAAAAAGACAGGGAGAGCCCAAGCCTGAGACGAACACGAAGAAGCAAGGAGCAAAGTAGACACGAGAGAGCCCATCCCAACCCACGAAGCAGCAGCAGCAGGCAGCCGCCTCGCCACGCGCCCGAGCAACGCCGCCGAGAGAGCAGCCCGCCCGCCCGCCCGCCCGCCCGCCGGTGAGCAGCGAGGGCAATTCGTCTTCGGCTGGTCCCCGTCCCGCTCCCGCCCGCCAACCCCAATTACTCCCCTCCCGGAGGTCAGCTCAATTCCTGCTGTTTCTCGGATTCGATTCGGTTCCGCCGGGCGCGTCGTCTCCCTCGCCGGAGATCCAGCAGGTACGAGCTCGCCGGAGCTCGGCGGGGCCGAGGATCATGCCTCCATTGCTCTAGGGTTTGGGCGGGTAATCCAATTGGCTCGCCAGGCCCGCGGCCTCTATGCTTGATTCGGGCCTGCCGCGCCGCTCCCTGGGCGGCTCCTTGATCTCGCGGCGGTTGGTGCGGCGCCAGCGGAGATGAGATCCCCTCCATGGCCGGCGGCGAGCTGGGAATTGGGGTACGGGCTCGCGCTCTGCAGGAAGCGGCGCAAGCCCTAATGGTTTGATCCTAGCTGGGTGCGGCGTGCTATCCCCAATTCGTTGGTTTCTCTACTCCGGGTCTGATATTGGGGTTTGCTGGGGTGGTAACTGCATGGACACAGTAAGGGAGGAGGCATGGCCAGTGGCTGCACCGCAGCAGCGGCAGCAGCCATCAGCTCCCCAACCGCAGCAGCAGAATGGCCGTATCGATCTCAGGGAGCTCAAGGCTCAGATGGAGAAGCGGCTTGGTCCGGATCGCTCTAGGCGATATTTTGGCTACTTGAATGGCTACTTATCGGAGAGGCTCGGCAGGCAGGACTTTGAAAAGCTGTGCCTGCAGACCCTAGGTCGGGAGAACCTCCAGCTGCACAACCGGCTAATCCGTGCAATTCTCTACAATGCCTACCAGGGAAAGTGCCCACCTCCTCCTCCATTAGATGCAGGGAGGAGACCTGTAGGAGCATCAGTAAAGAAGGCTTCTCAGGCTGCTGAAGTGTTGAATGCTTGCAATGGTGATGCCAGGTTGTTACAGGTTCAGGGATTGAGGCCTGTGGCTACAGCACAGGATCATACTTTGAAAGACAGTATGAATAACATGGGCCCAAATTGTAGGGTGACGGCTGCTGTCAATCACAACCAAGTTACTCATGGTGCTTCTGGATCTCTGGAGAATGGTACTCTAAATCCACTTGAGTTGAAGAGATTGCATTTTCAACAATGTGAACCTGTAGAGCCACTGGCAAAGCATCCACGCGTGGAACAGTTGCCACCCAATAATATTGTTTTGCAGAGAAGAAGTATGAGCACCACTGCAGACCGGTCTGCAGAAATATTGAGAAGTCCTGTACGAGCTCCACTAGGAATTCCATTTTGTTCAGCAAGTGTGGGTGGTGCAAGGAAATTTCCACCACCACCAATTGTTGCAGGTGAGGATCACTTTAACAGCTGTCTTGAGCATGGTGGGCTGTTCAACACTGAGCTGCTGCACAGACGGATGGAGAAAACAGCAGAAACGCTGGGTTTAGCTGGTGTCACAATGGATAGTGCCGAGCTTCTGAATATTGCTCTGGATAAGTACATGAAAAACCTGATTAGGTCATCTGTTGAGTTAGTAGGAGGTAGTGTTCAGAGGGAGGCAAGGAAAGGGACACCACCATACAAACAGCAAGCTTATGGGAAGCAGATTAATGGTGTCTGGCTGCCAAACCATGTTCACATGCAATCAGGCAGCGGGCCATCAGGAGCCACAAATGAGATCAACCAATTGATCTCCATCAATGATTTTAAGGTAGCCATGCAGCTAAACCCTCAACTTCTCGGGGAGAACTGGCCAGTCCTTCTGGAGAAGATATGTCTATGTTCTTCAGAGGAAAATGACTGACAGATGGTGCCTTTTTACATCACATTGAAGTTTTGTACCAATGTGCTTCTTGGTGCCCATCCGATGTACATTTGAACTGGAAGTGGCAAGATTGCAGGCACAACACAGAATATGCACATGTGGGGTCAAGGCAGAATTCTGATTTCACGTTGAGCCGTCAGAGTTGTAGTGAAAGAAAGACATTCTTTTTTCCTGATAAATCATGCCCAAATAAAGGAAAACATCTTCTGGCCATGCAGCTTAGGCCTCATTAGCACTTACCAGGTGGATAGTGTTACATCCAAAAGTCCCAACTTCTATGTAACATCTTGCATAAGGGACTGGGGGCAGCAAAATACAAGTGCTGTCTTGTAACTTATAGGAAAATGTTCTGTAAGTTTCTAGGTCAGGATGTACATTATTGATTGCAAAATTTTTCTAGGTATCTTCAGTACTAATTTCAGGGATCTCGAATGTTAATTTCATTTAATTCTTTTGTAACTGTGCTATGAGAATTATATGTTAGATCTCTACCTTTGTACTTTGATGTGCATGAGTGTCTGTCTTCGGGATTAGGTTGTTTCCCCCATACACTTTTTGGTGTTTATTATACTCAAGACAAGGAAAAAAAAAGTAGATGCATTTGTGATCATACTGTGTTATGTGATCTCTTGTTGTCTGAAACAGATGGATCCCTGTTCGCAAATTTTGTTACTTTGGTTCTTTCTGTTGTCCAGCTTTTATTTTTCATTTTTGAACAATTTCAATATTTTGTTTCAGAGATAAGAAAAGATATCTGGTCTCGGGTGTCATTTTAAGGCTGTCAAAAGCATTTTCAGTTATTGATATACTGTTATATATCGTAAGTATGTTATATCTGAACTAGTGCACTTATTGATGTTGGAGAGGATCAGAGAACCCTGGATGCTGTCTGTCTGAATTGTTGGAGTATGACATGAATTCTGAATGTTCTCTGGATTTTATGTCTGCAGCAAAGAGGCTCGCTGGCAGTCCAATACATCCTGGTTCAGCAAGACAAACAGGATACTTTGATACTTTAAATATCTACTAATGCAAATCCATAGGTGTTTAAGATTGCTTTGCAAAATACTTTGTTTGCTGCTGGGACATTATTGGCTAATTTTTACCTGGAAGACCCTTCTTTTCTTTTTTTTTTCTCTCTGAGAAGTACCTGCCTTTGATGTACTTCTGTTACAGTACTGTATTAACTTTCTGCAGGATACTTGTGGCGTTTTCTTTCTTTTGAAACACCCTACATACAATTTCAAACTAAAAATAAACACTTCTTATTTACTAGCAGTGTTGTCTTTTCAGACAGGTAGCAGTTAGCCTCAAAGCTAAGGAACACACCTTGCTCATGTTAATGTCTGCCTTCAGCTACATATCTATATGATCATCAATTGTGGGAGTAGGGTATGTATGCCATGACCACCAAACCTAGTCATAAATCCATGGTGTGCAAAACCAGTAAGTTGGCCACTGTGTACTGTATTGTCATCAGGAGCTAGATAGAACTACAGGTGATTTGCTTGCAATTCTCTGTTGTCTATGGACGACTTTTTTTGAATGTGTAACTGTGTCATATGAGTAAACTTTACATGAGCCAAATTTGCTGGAATTTCTAGTGGTTTCAGTAAACTAACATCAGTAGAAAACATGCACCGAGCTGTTCCTTCCCACCACTAATGCAGTCAGGCACCCAGGCTCAGTCCAAGTTTGAACCAAAATTCAGATCATCTGCCTGAACTTGTGGTAGCAAGGACTTTTGTGTGTCAGTCAGGCACCCAGGCTAGCAGTCCAACTGTCCAAGTTTGAACCAAAAATTCAGATCTGGCTGACCTTCTAGTGGTAACACCTTGTTCATCCCTAAAATTCCTTGTTGTTTCATTAATGTGTAGCAGTTATGTGAATCATATTTGATTACTAAAGTTTGGCTTGTGCTTTGCAGGTTGAATGGCAGGTTCTTGTATGAAAGATGAGATGGGTTGTCAAGTGTCGCCCTGAACAAGGACATATTTTGGTATCGATGTTTCTCCGCTCTTGGGTCTGCTTGCTGGGATAGTTGGTTCTCTTGTAAGGCCCTGCTTGGTGCTTGGACATGAGAAGCTCTCAGCCTAA
>Ga0182004_10003963_pt1 | contig 11862 bp, 8 predicted proteins | sample Sormic07211540_1_FD_120479 | JGI IMG/M metagenome (GOLD analysis project Ga0182004, IMG submission 120479) | Endophyte microbial communities from Sorghum bicolor roots, Mead, Nebraska, USA - 072115-40_1 MetaG | ecosystem: Host-associated > Plants > Roots > Unclassified | place: USA: Nebraska...
CGCTACAGAGGCAGACTAGACATGGAAATTGGGGCACAGCTTTATTATCAAAAATAAAAAAAAATTGCAGGGCAAAACAGCAAAAACGGGAATCCTCAGCTTTGACTCCAGATTCCCAGCGCCTGCGTTCAGACAGGCATGGTGCAAAAGCAATTTCTGAAACCACACCATTCAAACGGCTCAAGACCACTAATGCTGTCAGTCATCGGTGCTGGAAAACATTCTGTTCCAACCTGCCCCAATTTCCTTATTAACCAACTTAGGTAGCGCCTAAAACCAACCAATCTAGTACATCCAGTCCAGTGTGTCAAAGAGTTATCTGGTCCAGGGCCCTCGGAATGGCCTGTTTGTAAAGTCAGATGGCATTCCAGGATTTTGTTGTATCAAGTTTGTCCAATGTGAGCTATCTAGAGACCCTACAGGCCCTACCTGACTGCTTGTGCCACTGGCCATATTCTGGGTGAAGCCATAGATATCCGGAAAAGTAGAAAAATTCTGAGGTGGACCAAATTGATTCCTTGGCTCAATGAGTTGGCTGCGGCTTGACCCACCATGTCCCATGTGTACTGATGGCTGGTTGTACTGGGATATGGCACTGAACAGAGTTCCATCGGTGCTGCCTCCACTTGGTAAGGCCTGGGGTAAGCAGTTACCCGACTGCAACCCCAACAGATTATCATTATTATTATTATGTGACTGAGAGCCCTCGGGGAACCAGTTATACCTATGATCCATAGAATCAAAAGCAGCATAGGAATGCTGTTCAGAGATTGGAAGGTTTACTTTAGTTGGAAAACTCACATCCGTGTAGTAATCCTCATCAGGTTGTGCATAGAGGCCATTGTCACTCTGATCAATTAACTGATGCTGCTCCTGCAACAACCTGGGAAATGGAGCAGATTGAGTCAAACGTTTATTCACCAAACAATGCAAACCAGTTGACTGTTTTATGCTATTTGCATGTCGAAAGGGATAGGAGACTGCTCCAATGTCCTTTGCTGTCTCGAGCTGACCATTGCTCTGCAGATTTGAGAAAGGTTCAATAACTGATGCTGGATTGTCCACTGTGAAAGCAGACGAGGCAAGTTGAGGTTGCTGCTGACTTAAAATACCATTATTCAAGTAAACTGAAGAATTATGTTGCCCTGAAGAGAGATAAGGCTGTTTAACCTGCAAGTCACCTGAGCCATTATATGCTATATTCTCTAGAGGGCGAAAATGTGACTGAAGAGGGCCTGCCAGCTGCCATCTGACTTTCTCAACTTTTGCTGCTTGGTCATTTAGATCCAGAAAATCTTCCACATGCATTTGTTCTCCAGAGGACTTAGGTAGTTGTGAAGAACTGCACGATGGTATCATAACGTTCTCAGTCTCGTCTTGGTCAATTACAGTGTTCATCTTTGGATGACTCATTTCTGAAGAAATATTTGGACACTGGTGAAAATTGTGGTTGACAACAGCATGGCCAATGCTTTCCAGGTCCTGATCTTGCTCATAAGCATGAACTGATGGACCTTTGTAAGAAACTCCATCAAGATCTTCTAGTTGCATATTTTTGCAGTCAGGATTGTCAACAACCAGTCCATCTTTACATAATTTGATGTCCATGAGAACTTCACTCTGCTTACCAGGGTTGTTGGCACAGCAGTAAATGCCTTTACCTATGCAGCTGACAACATTACGATTTTGATCCGGCACATCAGATTTTTGCTCACTCTGACTAGTTATGTCTATACCCCTGACTACCATGAGATCATGGTAAACAGACTGCTCATCATCCTGATCTTGAAGAGATGTGCTCTGATCATGCCCACCTTGCAATATACTTTGAGGTGAGCATTCTACCTGGTCATTTTGAAAAACTGGCGTACCATCATTTTCACTAGCACCAGGTTGTCCTAGCCCTTTCGTTTTGTCTGTTAACTGGTCTGCCTTCTCATCATAAACAAACATAAATAAACCATAATCATCTATTGGGTATTAAAAACAAATTAAGATTGTTCTGTTATAGGAATTTATTTTCATTATGAAGATTACAACAAAGAATGTGACAATATAATTAACTTATACAAATAAGGTAACACTGCAGGGTAATTCACCATTCATAATGAAATATTACCTACAGCTTTCATACTAGATGCCTCTATTACAAATTCAGTATCTTTAAGTCAGGTATTCTCATCTATAGTGGTGAATGCTATGATACATTGTAAAAGGGCAAGATACATAACAGAAGTAAGCATAAACTGGTATCATCCACTGTATTTTTTTATACATTCAAGTAAATGACTTCCCTCAGGACAAAAATAGAGGACTTAAGATAAAGATTTGAAGGGCAAGTCACAGCGAACCTTTCTCAAGACAGATACATTCTTCTGTTCAAGCTCAAGGCCTAATAACTTTCTTGATTTCTCCATCAGCACCTTCCTTTCCCTAAGAACCTCAAAGAAAGCAGGTAGATCATTGCAAGACATTTTCAACCTGTCATGTAGATAGTTCCTCATAAGAAAATGATCTACAAAAGATATACATACTACAGTAAGCATTACTGACCAATGCTCACGCAGTCTCCTCTGTTCATCCTCTAGTAAAGCTCCATATGGTTTTACATGGGATTTATCAAGGCCACCAATTACACGTGAAACATGTTTGGTCTGAATACCATCCCCAGATGGCTTCAGTCTCTTTATATGGTTGAGCTGTGTTCTACTAACCTGAAAAGGTTACAAAAGCAAAGGTACCACAGCATTCAGTATAAATGCATCACAATCATTTTATAGACTCTGAAATAGGTGTTGCTATTCGGCATCCCAATGGAGTATTTTGCAATTTATATAAGCTTTGTCAATATTGGTGGTGAAAGGTGAATTTTATAAGAACCTGAAAAGTCAAAAGTATCACTTAATTTGGACAGAGGTCATGACACCAAAGTAATAGTTAGGCATAAAAAACTGTCATGAACAGTCCAGTCACTGCTAATACATCAGCTTTACATTAGAGTCACATAATCAAAAATGATGCAGACTGATTTAGGAAATTCTGACTCAGTTCTACATTATTCGCACATTAGCACATCCCTTCACATTGTTCTTCATAAAACAATTACGAAAGAAGGTAACGGCTAAGTAAGAATGTCACAGGTTGGAAAAAAGAATAGGATCTATGGAAAAGAACAGAATCTATAAGTGAGATAATGGAGTCCACACTCCATCAGCTGATAGCACACTGTCAGACATGGACTGACTACAAGCAGCTTATGAAGCTGAAAATATGAACTGAATACAAATCTCTCTTTCCAGTTCAGTATACCAGATTTCAAAAATAATTTAATACTGTGCAGACAAGGAGAGTAAATACACACACAGAGGACCTAATTTGTACCTGCTAGTTGGCAGCCACACTAAATTGCAGGAATAAATGCATGTCTAGATGATTTTTTCTTAAAGAAGCTCAGTGACCAAAGCTGAGCAAAAGTAAGTCATTGTTACCCTTTATATGAGATAACTATCTTACCTTGATGTATGACATAAACTTTGAAACATCAATTCTTTGTGCAACCTTCATGGGCATTACACTCTTAGTAGCTTTCAGCTGCATAACTCCTTGCATCTGATTACCAGGGTTATCCCTGAAAAAACATAACAAACAACGGTTTATCAGTTAGTAAGTTTTACAGAAATTCATTGTTCTCGTCTTGAATTGAGTTTGCTCTTCATCGGAATGCAGTATAGAAGCATAGTGTTGTAAGTTTTGCAGTTTTGCACCACAAGCAATGCTGGGTTTGCATTACACTAGATATTCTCCTTGAGGTTGAAAAGAAAATACAACCATAAAGTATTCATAGACCTCTATAGTCAGATATTACATGAAAAAATTAAATTCTTTAGTGCTTACAGAGAAATCAGTTGAAATTGTCCATATGAACTGCCAGAAAACTGAAACATGAAACAATTTAGCACTTGAACACTATACACCCACGACTCCAAGGTGAGCCTACTTGCCATGTGCCATTATGCCAACCAGCACAAACTTTTCCAAACAGATTTCTTAACAAATGCATATTCCAACTCGATGTGCCAACCATCTGAAACTCTTGGAGACACAAACAGGCAAAAATAAAATGTTGATCTTGCACACAGATCATAGGCAATACCGCGGTAGACTAACCAACAAGGGCACATCAGAAAAAAAAATTAAACAGCAATAACTCTAGTTAATTGCACGAGCATTAGTATTGCAAGAATATGGTTCAGAAAGGTTCAAGAGTTTTAAACTACACTCAGAGCCAGCTTGGGGTCACCATATGCACCAGCAGATTTGAAATGTGCATGAATTGGACAAAATGAAGCAAATTACGTAACTAATTTAACCCTATATGAAGGAAAACCAGAGCAGAGCAAGTAAATAAATCATTGAATCAACCAGGAGTCAAGAAAGAAATAATTTAAGCAAGCCCAACCTGAAGAAATTCTCTGTATCACCGCAACTTAGCCATCTCTTCCTCCAATTCTTCAAGGTTTCAACCATGCTGCAGTCATTTTACAATTAATATCAAGAGATCATCTTAGATGGCAAACTTATAATAGACTTGCTCTGGTTTTGGGCATACTTGGAATGGTAATTAAGCAAGTTAACATGATATGCCTTCTCATCCTTTTTTATGTGCTTCTCCTTGTTAAGTAGTGCATCAGGATGAATATCACCATAGCAAAGAGAAGATGACCTATAGTTCAAAAATAATCAATGATCTCAAAAATATAGGAAGAGGTAAAACAGTACCATAGACAAACTGACGGAAAGTTCAGCGGGCAATTTTAGGGGTACAAGAGCAGGTCTAAAGAAAAGGTTCCAGTATGGTATATTCTAGTGCAACATTATTTAAGGATAAACAGAATGAGTGCATTGATGTGCATATAATAGGGACGAACCTCAACATAGGATAATGGAAACCTTCAGGCAATAAATCATCTTTAAATTGTGTGAGCCGATGATCAGTGCCCACAGAATGTTATGTAAAAGCATCAGTCACTTTGAAGTTTGATCTGAGAAGATTCGGAAGTTGCTAATTGTCCTATAAAAGTTGTTGGATGTGTAGCAGTGCAAGTATATTTTCTTAGGTTCATGGACTAGTAGGCCCTGCAGGCAGCCCAGAGAGGCCCATGTGTACTGCCCAATAGCACTGGCATGCATGTACCGTAAATTCTGGCACTATAGCAACAGACCCGAATCCCCTGGGGAATGACTGCTTGGACATTAAGTTCGATAGGACTAGATTATGAGGTTTTTAAGGTATTTTCAGAACATTAAATTAAATTCAAGAGTTAAAAATTTGCATTCCTGAGCCACTTATGTTGTTTATTAGTGCACACTAGGTCCATACCACTTGGGGAGGCTGATTCATCCTGCATGGCGATGTCAACATGGATTCCTGGTCACTTGAGATACACATGACGGAGGGAGCACCCAGAAATATGTCATTAGCCTCCCAAGCTTATCATGTTTTCATTTCCATCCCTCCATCCTGTCTCCCAAATCTTCTCCCCCATTTGGTGTGGATGATCCTGGTTGGTGCAGAGTGAAGGATCTGCCACAAGCTTGCCATGGGGACCACATCACCCTAATGGTTGCGCACATGCTCAACTCTATCTTCACCTTCCACAACAGGGTCAAGATTGGGTACGCCACCGAGGTCAAGGTGCTCAGGCGGCAATAGGAGCAGTAAGATTTGGGGACAGGATGGAGGGATTGAAATAAAAATGAGCAAAACTTGTGCATATGTCCAGCCCCCCCCCCCCCCCCCCAACCACCACCACCACCGGCGCGCGTGGCCATGTGCAGCTCAAGCGATCAGGGATCCACGCTGGCGTCGCCATGTATGACAAATTGACCTCCCAAAAGGGCATGGACCTTGGGTACACCAGTAGACAACATAAGTAGGTCGAAATGCAATTTGACAGTTCATGGACCTAAATGGCACAACCATACAAGTTCAAGGCCTGCTGGTGTATTTAACTCTAAATTCAACCTATGGTAGCTTAGGGATCACTCCTCCCCTCCCCAATCCCCCACTATATAAAGGGTTTGTCCGTCAAAGGGGAAAGCATGAACTAGAAGGGAAACCCTCAACCAACTCTGCAGCCTCCATGCGCAAGGCCCCAAGTCACCACCACACACATTCCCTTGCCAATTCTTGAAAAATCATCCAATGTTCACAATTTCCCACAAATCCGAAGCCCATAAAGCATTTATTACTTACAAAAACAATGAATAGATCTAGTTGCGTTGGGTTCTACCAAGACAAACCGAACCATGGGAGGAAATAAGATACATGTACCTATTTCAAAACCATAGTAGGTACTTTTCACATAAACTGGATTGAAAATAAGTTAGGGATGAAAACAGATCTAATAGAAACAGATCTGTATGGATACAAATATAGATAGTTATTTTTTCTCGGATTCATAATTGGATACGCATATTGTCAGGTGTGTCAGATACAGATACAAACAGGTAGTTTGGGTCCGAGAGACAGTCGGACACTGATAAATACTATGTACCTATATCAGATATCCAGATTCGGATCTGGGGACATTGAATATCCAAATTCGGATGTGAAATTCGGATGTGGACAGATCTGAAAGGGACATCGAATATCTAGGCTCAGATACAAACAGATTTCAACCCTTCAGACGGGCGAGAATATCTGGCCCATGTTTCATCCCTAGAAATAATACAACTAGCTCACAACAAAATATAACCACAACAGAGAAAACAGAAGGCACAACTGTATGCCTCTACAACCCTAGAAATGCAAAATAAAATGGGTCCACGAAAATCAAATCAGAGAACTTGCCAGCTGAGGAAAGGATTTCCAAAGTGATGATTTTTTCCCGTAAGCAACGAATATACATTTTCTTCTGCATCAGTCTCACTTGGAAGAAATTGTATGAGAAATTTTCTCTCGGCTTCTGTAAGAAATGTAGACCATACCTACATCAAGGACAAAATTTGTCAATGTATAGTTAAAAGAATAGCACAAAATAGCAGGCTAAAACTACCAAAATAATGAATTTAGCAAGTCAAGGCAATTGTAGAAGATAAATGAAAACAGATCATGGTAAATAAACTCTGAAGTTAATATTGTAGATAAGAAGCTAGGTATACCTCATAGGATAGCACACCTCTAAGGCTCTTAAGAGAGAAAGTCTCTGGAGGAACATATGTAACATCAGCAAGGCCTGAACAGTGTTTTTGGCTTTCCATGAAAGGGGCCATATCTGACCACAAAATTCCAACTTGCTCCTTCTCTGGCACAACTTTCCTCAGATATTGGTCCCATTTAAGACCGATATGAGGCTTCAAACTTACTAGACAATGAGATGAGTCAAATTTTGTTTTCTTCCCCGGCCTGCACTGCTCTGAGTTGGTACAATTTGTCTGTCGTTTATTTTGCTTGCTTCCTGACATTATACAGGTCATTTGGTCATTTAACTGGAAGACTGGAAACCCTTTACTTTCAAGTTTTGAATAACTCCCTAATCTTGCTTCAATCCTAATTTATTTCCGATGTCATGGAGCACCTAAAACAGGACATATATAGGTTACATTTTCAATTCAATATATAAGCAGCACGATCGACTAAATAGTGGAACACACTGAAAGATTGTTCTATCCAGCTCCACAAACCTAAGTAACTAGTCAAATCATAAAACTTACTGTAGATAATCATCATAAGGCCAACGAAAATAAGTACAAGAGCTGATGATAAAAAAAAATTATCTGAACAATAGTTAGCATGATCAACCACAAAGGCACAGTGTTAATTTCAAATGGCTAGGTACAAAAATTGCAGCTAGTACCTAAACTTTCACAGTGTGTCGCAAAGCTCCCAAGATTTGGAAGTTATACTCATGAGACTCTACACCTGCTCATGATTTGGTCAGTTTGGTCACTATTGCTGTCGAGTTCTCCATCCTTTTCATTATGTACGAATACTATTAAGATTTGAAATCTACAGTAGTAATCTTTCACCATTAAATAAAATACATTATCAATTGTTACAAAATCAATGATATGTAATACAAATTTCAAATACAACCTTTAGATACTAACATAACACACATAAATTTGTCAGATTGTTAGTTAAAAGTCATAAAGTTTGACTTTTCCAAATTTTAATTCCTAATCTCCATACATAAAGAAAAGGTCAATTGTATCATTCCGGCCAGATAAAGCAAGGGGAAACTAGAATCATTCAATCTAATGACATGGTTTGGTCATTTTCACTTTTTCTAAATATAGTGATATCTCTAGATAGAATCTAGGGGTTATTATGGTTATATTGAATTTTGCATAATCAAAATTTTTATATTTTTTCATTGCTACATGAATTTTACAAGATGAAGCAATATGATTTGTTATCATGCATTTTTCATCAATCATCATACAGCAATCCATTCAGTCATTTTCAACTTTTATTTTAAATAACTACCATTATTAATCCACGGGTGCATTTTAAATCATTAATCTGGCAATAAGGTAAATTAAGCATCATTATCAAACAAATAATGAAAAAATATGGCAATAATATCACAAAACCAAATATTACTCCGTGAATTCCAGATTATAGTTCGCATGTTCTAATAAAATAACATTTAACCACTGCTTTCTATCTAAGGCCCTGTTTGGATTCACTATCCGATAATAGTTATCTGGCTAATCAGGGTTCCAAAATGCGGCACTAAGTGCACGCTTCAGCGCACACTAAGCGGACAGGTAACGCTTCGCTTTGGGGCATAAGTGCTCCCAAAGTGGAGCGACCGCCTTGGTGGAGCAGCGACTGCTGACTCTCACCTTAGGCGAGGGCGCGAGCCTGAGACTGCCCCGCGGCAGTCGCCCGCGTGCCGAGCCCGGGTTGGCCCCGTTTGGTAGCGATTCTTGAGCAGCTTCAGGAGCTGTTTTGGGCACCTCGCTACCAAACGGGTTCACAGCAACCAGCTCCACCGACGAATCTCCAAAAAAACGCGCTGAGAGAGAGCTGCCAGAGATGGAGGAGATGAAAAAAAAAATAGATCTCACCGGCTCCTTCTCCCTTCTCACGCGGGATGGACGCCGCTGCCCCTCGATCGACGCGCTGCGGCTCCTCCTCCCTCCTCACGCGCGTAGCCGGCGACGGAGGAGAAGCAAGGCGGCCAGGAACGACGGAGGGAGGCGGGGCGGCGATGAGAGGCGAGGCGGGGCGGCGATGAGGAGGTGCGGAGCGGAGGCGGCGGATGCGCGCCGTCGGTCGGCGGCACGACGGGAGGTGTGGGGCGGTGGTGGTAGTCCGAGCGGGAGCGATGGGGCGGCGGAGAAGAGAGTTCGTGGTGCGCGTGCGGGAGCCGCGCGGATGCCAGTGTCCTCTCCCGAGAGCGATAGGGTGGGCTAAGGGAAAGAACAAAATAAATAAAAGAAGGAAAAAATACAGATATTATAGACATTTTAGACTTGCTATTCCTATGTACAAGTTGTTTTTTACCAAAATAGCAATGACTCCACTTCTGAAGCTCTTTGAGAGGACAAGAGCTAGAGCTGTTTTTATCGAAACCAAAGTCCTGGGTTAGATACCTTTGCTGGAGCAGTGAAAGATTAGGGTAACATTTGGATTGTGAAAAAGGAATAGTGAGAATGAGAAATAAGAAAAGGTGGATAGTATAATACTTATTTGGATATCTGGGATAGAGTAAGAACCAGATCTAATATAAGGATACATGAGCTCATATCCCAACAATCTATAGTGGGTGGGAGAGGTTGCTTATGACCAGAAAACAATCCATGGAGAACCACATCTATAAGCTCCACTAGCTGGGAGAGATGGTTCTACGATAAGACCAATCATTCATGCGCCATTGCTAGACCACGGGGGCAGAGCCGGTGGTCCACTCACGGGTTTGGAATCAATGTCCCCACACTGATAAGATCTAAATGACAGTCGTTGTTAGACTATAAGATGGTGGGTTAGTAAATTGCTCTAGCTCTACTTCACCACAACAAGCCTCGTAACCAATGCTAGTGCTATGATCTCTAAGGCGATTTCACTCAAACAAGCAATCTAACAACTATGCTTCGGTTCCTCGATGGTTTGGTTCGGTTTGACACAAGAACCAAAGATGAACTCGAACATCAAAGTTTGCAAAAACCAAAAACCGACACCAAAACGGAAAAAACTGAAAACCAACAGTTAGGTTCGTTTTTTATTCGAAGTTCAGTACTCCTTAGGCAAGCATCGTTGTCGCTACTATGTTGAGTTGCATTAGGTGTGAGTCATCCGTTCAACCTCAATGACGATGAACTCAATTGGATTGGATCATGGGGAAAATGTTGGAGTCGGACGTTGATCTATCTCCCAAACAGGCCTCACATAGGACCGATCCCATGACAAAGCGATGCTTGGCCCAAAAGTTCCACAAGTCTGTTGCCACTGCCATGTCGACTAAGAACTAGCCTGGTGTTGCGAGCGTCCTGGCACTTGGCATCAGCAGTAAAGATCTAAGTTATCTAATGGTGTTTGGTTTCATGTAAAGTTGTTGGCCAGGTCAGCGCAAAGGCAACCCAGAACAAGCTCCATATCACTCAAGAAGCGGAGGATGATAATGGTATAGATCGTGACTATGCTAAAGCCTTTGTTTGGATGTTATCGGATTCATCTTAGTTCATATAAGTTGAAGTGGAGTGTGTATAATTTAGTTCAAGTTCACTATAATCCATGTCAACATATGTAGACTGATGTTTTTTAAGGTTCAATACTATGTTTTCTATTGGTTTTGGGCCACAGTTCTGGTCTACTAGTCTTGTCATGGTCCAGATAGTTTCATATTTCTATCATCGTTAATGAAAATGGGGCAACAACCCTCGATTCAAAAAAAAAAGTATAAAAAAACATGTTTAGTTGTGATTGTGGATTGTAACGGTCTAACAGCGACACAATGCACAGAGTTTAGGTAGTTTAGGTCTCTCCTTAGTCCTTACAACAAGGTCTCTTCTTAGTCCTTAGGTCAGTCTCAATGTATAGTTTCATGACACAGTTACTAAGACTATAAACTAGATAACCGAGCCATAGAAGTTTCATGGGGATAAAACTTCTCTCTCATCTGATGAAACTCTTTCATTTAATGACCCTACCAAGTCAGTAATTTTGCTTATGTGGCTCCCTATTTAATGTGCATGACACTCTCATGAAACATGTATTGAGACTGGCCTTAAAGCAAACGCGGGTTATTGTTGCAGAAATACATTTCCTTAGGACTCAATTTTTAACACATCTATATATTTTAGAAACAGTATAGAAAATTTCCATCTCCATAAAACTCTGCTCTCATAATAAAACTCCTATAATCTCCCTTCATTAATACAATACCAGCATATTTAATGTACATAAAATTCTAATAAAACCATCTACTTTCAGCAATCGAAGTCAGTCGAAGACTGGGGCAAATGTACTTCATTTTAAGCTTTCTTCAAAATCGACGTAATATTATATATCATGGCCGACATAATATTATATATCATGGCCTCCTCACGTGTGCGAGACTAAATTCGTAGATGTTTAACAAGGAGCCAAAGTGAGACTTGAAATCAAATTATTTTTGTTTTATAAGAGAAACAAGTTTAATTCATAGCTTTGGTCCAGCAATAAAAGCAGATCGTCTTGACGCTGCCAGCTCCAAAAATCTAGCAAACACGTTTGATTCATTGCACAGTACATGTTAAACCTTAAAACAGAAAATCAATCATACCCGCACAATCTCATCGCGAAACCAAACCTGCTTTAACAGGAACTGTTGCAGCTAGTAAACAAGCAAAATAAGCATCACGAAAATACAA
>Ga0182004_10003964_pt1 | contig 11860 bp, 8 predicted proteins | sample Sormic07211540_1_FD_120479 | JGI IMG/M metagenome (GOLD analysis project Ga0182004, IMG submission 120479) | Endophyte microbial communities from Sorghum bicolor roots, Mead, Nebraska, USA - 072115-40_1 MetaG | ecosystem: Host-associated > Plants > Roots > Unclassified | place: USA: Nebraska...
TAACCTAATGGTCAGTCGCCGCCGTCGTCGTCCTACTCCGGGCGGGCCCTACTTGCTGCGACGCTGCTAAAGCCGCACTGCAGAAAAGAGGCCACCGTGTGGATTTGGTTGCGGTGCCCGTCGTCGTCGTCTCTATCGTCGCCTCCGGCCGACCAGCCCGTAACACTTTCATCCACATGGCTTTGAAATTGCCGGCCAGATTTGTTGACCTTTTTCTATCGTGCGGCAGGAGGAAAAGGCGTTGCATAATTGCGCATCCATTGGTTTGCTTAGTGGAGTGGATTTGTGGTCGTTCCTAAGTGGCTAAAACAAATCTCAGGTCAACGTGGTCTATTCGAGCTCAAATCTGGAGGGGAGACACACGTGCTGCTTACAATGAAAACTTCGAGAAGTCAAACTTTTAATCTTTAATTAAATTTCTATAAAAAAAACACTAAGAGTTATAGTATACTAGCACCGTTAAATTTATCATAGAATATATTTTCATAAAATACTCATTTTATATTATAAATATTTTTTTTTGATAGAAACGGGAGAGGTGCACACCCCTACAGTGATTTATTAAAAAAAGGCCAAGACCAAGGTAAAAGGTACAAAGTGAAAGTTACAAGTAAGTAAAAAGAAGAGAAAAAAAGAGGCCAGTCTGGTCTGGCCTGAAAAGGCTAGCTTAGGACAAAAAAAATTGAGAAAGAAAATGGCCTTTAGGATTGAGGCCAACCATGCTAAACAAGGTTTGTTATTCATTGGTGGAAGTCTGTCAGATTTTTTCTCTTCATCCTTAAAAAAAGCAGATGGAGTTCATCTCTGAAACACTCCTTTGAGAGTTGCGGGTTAGGGGGAATCTGTCTGAAGATCTAGTCATTTCTCGCCTTCCAGATGGACCAGCACATGAGGATAATGATCTCCATAAAGAAGGGGACTTGGAGCTGGTCTTTGAAGTTTTGTAGATTCTGGAAGGGACCAATTACAGTATCTACTTGAATGCCAATCTAAGCCCAACACTGATCAGCATAGGGACACTCCAGAAAAAGATGGACTAGGGATTCTTCAACAGCCCCTAGGCAGCACACAACTGAAATCCTATAACTCCATATTTTTCCTGTTCAAGAGCTCTCTTGTGCTTAACCTGCCACTTATTAGTAGCCAGAAAAATACCTTATGCTTGTTTTGGCATGATGAGTTCCACAACTATTTATAAACAAGATGTAGGATGTTGTGTCCCTTCAAATGTTTATAGGCCTTTTTAACTAAAAATTTATTGGAGCTCCAAATATATGACCACTTGTCTGCTGATTCATCTAATTGAATTTGGTGCAACCGAGTTTGGAGTTGGATCATCTGAGTGTGGGCTTGAGCAGATAGAGGCAGATGGAACAGATTGTGAAACGGGATCTGGGATATGCCATCTTTGAGTACCATCTTTTTCTTTTTTGCAAAGGAGTATAATTCTGGAAATTTGTGTGCCATTGGTTCATTGTCCGTAGGTCTTCCCATAGGTAGCAACTTTTACCATTATTTATTTGAACTTTTGCCATACCTTTGAATTTATCCAACAACTTGACTACGTGTCTACGTTCCTCCACCAAAAGGATCCTTTTTTGACCTGGCAATTTGCCATTGCTGTAGTATTTTTCCTACACAAGGGATACCCAAGGAATGTCCTCTTTATTAAAGAACTTATGGAGGAATTTGATTAAGAGTGCTTCATTCAGTGTTTTCAGGTCAATCACCCCAAGTCCTCCTTCATCTTTTGCCTTACATACCATTGTCCATGCTGCTTTTGGCTTCTGCTTAGCATTCACGTCAGCACCTCTCCGCAGACACAATTTTCTGAGTTTGTTAATATGCTCAATAACAGTCTGGTGCAGGAGAAATGTGCTCATACAAAAAGTTGGCATGGCTGAGAGTATTGAGTTTGTGACTTCTAATCTGCCTGCCTAATTCAGCAACATAAAGGTTGCAGCCAATCTTCTTTCACATTTGCTCACTCAAGGTGAAAAATCAATGATCTTTAATCTGGAAGAGCTCATTCTACTCACAAAATATTGATGCTCTTTTCTATAAACTTGGTTAAATTTTAAAAAATTTAACTGACACGGATTCTAGGATTGAAGCTTTCGGAGACGTAGAGAGTATTATCTTGACAAGTTTATCCAAAAGGAAGACACCGAATCTAGATGGTCTCTGGACTCTTTGGGGGTGTTTTGGTTTGTGAAATAGAGTGACCCATCGTCATCTTATGCTCTATTTTTTTGATTTGTAAAATACATTGAGTTCATCCATTACTATCTCATTCTTCACAAGCTGATATTTAGTGCTAGTATAAAGAATAAAATCATTCTACTAAATTTGAGAAACAAACTTATGCATCACCCCATCTAAAACAGGTTGATTCGTGAACACTCTATTGTTGTTCGATGTCACCTTCTATCTGTTGAGCAAGTGATTAATCCAATGAGTGCTCTTTATTCGCACAATAAATTTATAAAATAAAGACATTCAAGTTAATTCTAGGTTTGAACATGTTGATAGTATTAGAAACATAACTAGCTTGAACTCGAACCTAGACAAGTGAGCTATGTTTGGCTTGCCAATCCTATATATGTTTCTTATTTTGTTAGCATAAGTTATTCTTATACTTTTTGTCTACTTATATCCTTGTTAGTATGAAAAAATTTAACTCTTTGCAATGACCATATCATAAACTCCCTCTCTCCCAAAATAAATCTCCATCCCACGTATAGAGGAGTCAAACAATCTTACTTTGACCAAATATATACGTAAAACATACTAATATTTATGATACAAGATAATCATAATTAGATTAATCACGTCATATTTTTTATAATAGATCTATTTAGAGATACAAATATTGATACAATTTTCTTTAGATCTAGTTAAAGTTAAGATTGGTTGACTCCTCAAAATACGAGACATAGGCTTATGTTGGGACGGAAGGAGTACTCGCATAGCATGTTTTATTTTTGAGGGTTTAGTAGGATTGAAATTATAGTTTTAAAAGGAAGGACTGAAATTCTATGGGATGAATGTATATGAAACCATATATTTCAAATAACACATGACTTGAAAGCTTTTACTTTTTTGGATATCTTCAAACACAAGACGTTGTGTTTGCATCCAAAACTGGCAACCAAGGTTTATTCTGGACTCGCTAAGTTGTGAAATAGCAAATTGGACTTCACAATTGGGTAGCTCTCGTCAAGATGAATTGGAATGTATATACGCAATGTCCAATTGGAAGTGTGGATGAGAGAATTACAGTCTCGCGAAGATCCACACCCGTAAAATGCATATATGTGCATCTACCTTTTTACCTTTCTAACAAATCATACTCTCATATCTCCGCAAGCACGTTTAAGACTTTCTAGGTGGTCTCTTGATCCTAGAACAACCATATATGTGCCTTCTCAATGGGCTTCTTGGTAGGCGTTTCTAGGTTATTCATATGAAGTCTACGAGCTGACTTAGCTACAATTCAATTCTCCAGTGATCCGAGCATACTAGTCTTTTAGGTGTGGAATTAGATTTGCATAATACATTGGTTCTAATCTTGTTCTCTCTCTCTCTCTCTCTCTCTCTCTCTCTCTCTCTCTCCCCTCCTAACTTTTCTAGAGTATTCAAAATTATATCATAATGCTTGATATTCATTTTTTAATCTATATTAGAATTTTCATTTGCTACGATTGGTCTTCTACTACTGAACTATTTATTCTTATAAAAAACAAAATATCTCAAATATATATATAAATAATGGCCTTATTGGTTCATTATCTCACCTTATCTTCATATTTGAAGAGCCATCTCTCTTTTCAATTCATCGATTTTCTCCCAAAATGTCCAAAATACATTTGAAAAAAAAGTATTTGGTGTTTTCTCAAAACACGTCAAAATTTAACGAGCCATGGTAACAAATTTTCACATGCATTATTGTTCCATCTCTCGGGCCTACACGAATAACTCACATTCGATTTTCTTTAATCGTGCCTGAATTTTCTTTTGATCCGCCTCAGATGACTACTAGCAAGATAACTTAGGGTATAAGTACTGTATTAATTAATAATTCGTCGTATAATAAAAAAAAGAAAAAAAAAACAATGCCGGCTTCGGCTTGGACTTGGAGCACACAATTCGACCAAATGCACAAATCCCAATCGTCCAAGCATTACATAAGCAGAAGAATTATAATGTTCGAGTACACCATTCATTGGTCCAGGCTCAACTCAAGTACCTCCCCGTGGCAGTTCAAAGAAAAACTAAAAAAAGAACCAAAGAAAACGACAGCAATCGAAGGGAACGCGAAGTCGGAAGCCCCCGAAGGAGACGAAACGAGGCGGAGGAAAACCACCCCGAACAGAGACGATCAGAAGAGTACAAGCAGCGTCGTCACAACACAATTCAGAAAATCGTCGAGTTCTATTCTATCGTGCTCGCCGAAAGACCGCCGCCTCGAACGACTCGACACGACACGACGGTCTTGGCTCCCTCCGCCACCGAATCCACCACAAAAACCACCATTTCTTGTTTTTTTCCCCTGTTCACCGGAGGCCGGCGGCTGGCCAAGAACATCAAGAACAAGGGAGAAAGGGGGGATTTTGTTGGGCGAGCAGGCGATTTCCTTTTGCAACTCCGGCTTCAGTGAGTCGTTGTGGTGGTAGTGGTGTTTGGACGGAGCGGAGATGTCGTCGGCGATGGTGGAGCGGGCAACGAGCGACATGCTCATCGGCCCCGACTGGGCGATGAACTTGGAGATCTGTGACATCGTCAACCGCGAACCAGGGTGAGGACGCACGCACAACTTCGTTTCTTAGTTTTTTTTCCCCTTCTCATCTGCGGTTTTTCAGTACTGGTATTACTGTTTTATTGCTGAATGATGGGGTTTTGTAAATTTTATTGAAAGCAGTCTCCATTTCTATCAAATGGTGGGGGCCTGGGGGGCTTAGTCTTACTTGTTGAATTATTTTTGTTGGGATGACCGTAACTCTAGGGCCGATAAATTTGTGGTTTCCGATTAGCAGTATCTGTCGTCACTCGTCAGTTCATTTTGTTCTGTGAAGGGAAAACTACCTTGGGAGTGTTGGGTCCTGATTTGCTCCAGTCATAAAACTTAAATGTCGAAGTGTGTTCTGCGATCAATTCGTTCCTGCAATTTTTTTTTCTGGGTTACTACTTATCTGTGGAATTGTTTGTTTTCCTTTTTAAAAAAATCTGGGTAATTGAGGTGTGAAACCGGCATCCGTTATTGTATTTTCTCATGCTATCGGTCCAAATGCCAACTTAAGGTGTCCAAATGTCGTGGTCGATAAAAACTGTTGGTTTTGACTTTTGAGGGTCAGCTTTTCTGAGACATTCTTAGTTCTAATTTTGTTGGCAGCAGGTTAATTTGTTTGAGAAATTCCCAAAACTTGCGTTGCAGGACACACATGGTGCACTTGGTCATGGTTTTTGTATTGGTATTAGTCCTTTATGAATTTCGTTTAGTGCTTGGTTCTTTGCCACTGCCATAAATCTGTAGTATGCATATGCTTTATTCATCTCCGGTAAAATTTGCAGAACTGACGTGTTTGTGGATATTTCATTTGGGTTCCTTGTCTTTGACTCTTAGGGCTGGGATTCGTCATTTTTCTGTATTTTGGCTAAAGAAGAGTTGTCAATTTCAAGATCATGTATCTTTTATGCTAGTAAGAGTTGAGAATTAAAGAAAGAGGGGGAAGTGCTCTGCTCATAGTTTTCAATTCAGGGTTGCTTTATAAATTTCTGGGTTTATTTCTTCTGTCACTTAACGTCTGCTTTCATTGTTCCATCTTGTGAACTATTCTACAATTTTGTGCCACGACTTGTTGATGGAATCTCTGTTAATTTGAATATTCCTTTCCATTTGAAGTATAAAGAGAATATCTAATTGCTCTTGGAACTTGCTCAATATCAGAATATATTAAAAACAGAGAGCTTCCATGAAACTAGATCTTTGTCCTAGAAAGGGCGGCATGAACATTGTTGCATATACTATTAGAAGAAAAATAATTGACCCAGTTTTTCATGAAACTTGAACTGCATTGTTGTAATTCTGGTCGTTCTGCATTCCTGTGAAGTATTGACGTGCCATGAATATGATCACCTTGTGGTAAACATTTTTGTATTGTCATGTTCTTAGGCAAGCAAAAGATGTGGTGAAGTCCCTCAAGAAACGCATTGCGCACAAGAACCCAAAGGTTCAGCTTCTTGCTCTCACGGTAATGAGATTTTCAAATCCCTTGCTGCTACCTGACTTCAATTCATGGACTATTTGTTGGTAGAAACTTTATGGATTCATTGATTGGTCCTTGCTAATGTGCTGGACCCTTCATGTTATCTGTACTTACAAATGACATCCTCCTTGAAAGACAAAATGACATTATTGTATTAGCCAAAGCAGGAGAGGAATGAATCCCCTACTGCAGTTTTTATATAAGAAAGGAGAAAAGGTGAAAATTTGTAAGGTCATCTGTGGACTTTAAAGGGGGAAAAACTCTATTATAGCCAAATTAAATTAAAAGATTATCTCATTCCAACTATTGGCAATTGGAATTTCCATTGGTCAATCCCCTGCTGCACTGTCCTCCCAATGGCCATTGGAAATGTTTCATTTATCTACATGTACTATGTGGCTCAAAAAAGGAAGATTAAAGAGACAGTTAGGAGGATTTAGTTGATGCTGGTACTATCAGGATTCAGCGGCGAATAATAATCAGAACCTGGCAGGCTTTGCTTAGGACATAATATAGGAGACCTGGAAATGGTCTGGTCCAAGCCCTACTGGAAATTGTTGACCACATTTTACTGAATCATTGTTCAACTTATTTCAGTTGCTGGAGACGATGATAAAAAATTGTGGGGACATTGTGCATATGCTTGTTGCTGAGAGAGACATACTTCATGAGATGGTCAAGATAGTAAAGAAAAGGGTATGTGTGTACAGTTTAAACCTTAATTTACTGATTGTCAATAGCAAATCCTTAATGCCTTCTCTTTTGAATTTTTTTAGCATGATTATAATGTTAAAGAGAAGATTCTCACGCTGATAGATAGTTGGCAAGAAGTTTTTGGTGGTGCTCGTGCAAGATATCCGCAATATTATGCAGCATATGAGGAGCTCTTGGTATTATTCTATACATATTAAGTATATAGTAATATTGTATTGATCTCTGATTTTTAGAAGTTCTTTCTTCCCAATGGCCATTGTCTTCCAAGCTCCAACAGAATTGCAGAAGATATTGACATTTTTCGTCAATCATTTAACTTCTACAATTGTTAAGCATGCAGTCATATGGTTATAATTCCAAATTAGTACTCTTTGTTGGATATCGATCATTTTTAGAACTGATTCAGTTTCTCCATTGTCCATACATATGCTAGCGTGCTGGAGTCGTATTTCCTCAAAGATCGAATGGTTCTGTGCCAATCATCACTCCTCCACAGACTCAGCCTCTACAAAACTATCCCTCATCTTTACGCATTTCACAGCAGGAGGAACTTGACTCGCCAGCTTCAGATTTCCCTGCATTAAGGTATACAATTTTTTTTAGAAAATATAATACAATTGGCATGTTTAACTACTAAACTAAAGTAAATGTTGCCAAGTTTTCTTTAATTTATCTTGTGCGAATATGATGTTACATACATGTTTATCATGACATCAACAAAAAAATTGATGATCATTGCTAAAAGTTGGTGTGGAGTCTCTGCTTTATCATGCAATGTTATTAAGTTGTCTGAATTACCAGTTGGGATTAATCAGGCTTATTGGTCCCGACCTTGATTGGGCACTCCGCGTCCGTGGCAACTAGTGTGATCATAAATTTGATTGTCTGACTAATCAGTGACGAATCACAAATTCTAGATTAACATCCGGTTAGCTTAGGGATGATTAGACTGGAGAGAATTTTGAGCTGGCCAACTGGGCTTGGGGACACCTGGGCACTGTGCTTTTTGTTCTTGGTCCACAAGTGATTGACCATGCTTGATATTTGCTTTGTTTGCCAATTATGATAATTTCGTGCAGTTGTGCACTGGTGCTATAGTCTAGTAGCAGTATTTAACCGCTTAGTACTGACCTTAACTACTTAATACTATGCAGTTATACTATATCATATAGATCCTGGGTAGCAGTGAAAGTAGGCAGAACAACTTCTTGACTAGCTGACTTGATGATTAGTCAGTTTATCGGTATCGGTACCCATACAACTAGGCTTGATAAGGCGGCGTGAAAATATTTTTACCATGTTGCTATGGTTAACAACCTAAATTATACTCATGTACAGTGTTTAGTGAAGATGCTGATAATATTATGAAGTGTTTACGTACTGATGCTCAGATTTGTTGCTCTCTTTTTTTTCATGTTAGGTTTCTCAGTTTGATGCTTCTTGAGGTTGTTTGGTGTAGTGATTGCTTTCTATTTATTTCATGTTTTAGATGTTTGTGAACTTTTTGTTGTCATTGTTATCTTATTTAGCCTGTGATTAGTATTCAAGTTTGGAAATGATTGTGGTTATTTCACCAGCCTTACAGAAATTCAGAACGCACGTGGCATCATGGATGTTCTTTCAGAAATGCTGGATGCTTTAGATCCGGGTAACAGAGAGGTACTTTCCTGATGCTCCTGTAGCTATTGTACCATCAGAAAATTAATTATGCCTTACTATAATAAGAAAGAAGAACTGCCTATCATCTTCATCATTTCTCGAAATTTTGTTTCAAAACAATCTACTTGCAGTGCAAGATTTCAAATCAATCTACTTACAGTGCCAGATTTCAGGGGCTTAGACAGGATGTCATTGCAGACCTTGTGGATCAATGCCGTTCTTACAAGCAAAGAGTAGTTCAGCTTGTCAACAGTACATCGTAAGTTCCCTTGATGACTCTTTTCCAGTTTTATGATGGCATGAACAGTCTCTGAAAGAGAATATAGTGACAGCTTTACATGTTTCATGCTGACATTTCTGTAGCACCACTTTAATATTGTGCAGTATTTGTCCTTTCTTTTCTAGTGCAAATGAGCCAACTTCATGTATTGCAAACCATGTAGCCAATGTCAAATTTTCTTCTTTTAATGACTTGTGCATTGATGCTATGTTCAGGAATGAGGAGTTGCTCAGCCAGGGTCTTTCTTTGAATGATGATATGCAGCGTGTTCTCGCAAAACATGATGCTATTGATGCAGGTGTAGCAGTTCGGGTGGAAAAGCCAAAGTCTCTGCAGTCCCAAATTGAGAGTTCTTCAACAAGAAAGCCAGATACCATGGAACCAATTCAAAGGTTGAAATATCATATTAAGCATTCTGTTTAAATCATTTCATAAGATTCTACTAGACATGAGACAAGTGTATTTGGATTCACACAGAACCTGGGTTCATGAGACTGTTTACCAGGCAAAATCTGGATACTTGGAACAAACATTTTTTTATTTAAGTTTATATAATCCTATCTGGATTCTGGAACATACCAGACTAGCACCTAAGACACCTGGCCCATATAAGAGCATAAATCCTATATTGATGTTTAATTTTCTTTTGTTGTTCTCTTCCCTTGTGGGAAGTACCTTCTTGTTGGACTTTTTTTTTTCTCCTGCTTAATACAGTGGTACACACCTGTCCTGCAAGAAAAAAAGGGTATAAATCAAAATCTTGATTTAAACAACGTTTCCACAGGTTTACTGAGCCCTGCTTGCATTGCTTGATTGTTTTTGTCTGCAGCAATCCTACATATAGTGAACAAACCAGGTTCAGATTTTCCTCGCTTAAAACTTTTGCTTTCTATGTATTTCAGGTCTTCAGCAAGCACAAGTGCCACCAACCAGTCTCCCTTTGGGATTTTAGCCCTTCCTGCGCCTCCATCTAGTAGTTCGAAAGCACCTTTAATACCAGCTTCTAGTATGGACCTCCTTAGTGGAGATGATTATATCAAAACCGAACCTGCAAACTCTCTAGCACTTGTTCCTGTCACTGAATATTCAGCTGCAGACAAGAATGTCTTAGCCTTCGCCGATATGTTTGAACAAAATACTGCCAACAATAGCAACCATAACCTTCCAAATTCTTTTCAATCTTCGACTTCAAATTCTACTATCTCTACATCACAAACATATCCTGCACCAGTGCGACCTGTGTTGCCTCAGCATTCAGCTGCTGATCCAAATGGGGCCAGATCCAATGCCATTGTACCTTATGATCAGCAGTCCCAGTTGAACTCTACAGGTTCTTGGAATGGACAGACAGCTTATGGAACAAATCACCAAAAGGAAGCACTAAGTTATGGTACTCGATTTCTTCCTAGTGTGTAAAAAAAAAATATTTCCTAGTGTGTGCTAGTTCTATAAAGCTTTCCTGGATCTATTTATCAGAAGTTGGCGAAAGATCTATAAGTAATAGACATATTTATTGAACCACTGCTTAGTCCAAGTTAGATGCAGAACTTTTCACGATAAGCAGTAAAGATTATTGTTTTCTTCTCTGTTATTTTCACGAGTTGTAGGTAGAGTAGTTTTTTTTTAGCGAAACAGGGGCCTCTCCTGAAAATGCATTAAAAAACAGAATCCGAGTAGTGTTACTTATAGACCTTGTTATAATCATTTAACATCGTGCCCCTGCGGGACTAATGCTTTTATCAAATAGTTAGCTCGACATCATTACTTCTTTGCTTAGCAAATCCGTTTTAAGATAGCTCCACCATTTGATGATTGCTTGTTAACAGGCACAGGTGATCAAAATGGAGGCATTCCACCAGCACCGTGGGAAATTAAGCGATCCACTAATCCATTTGATGACGATCAGCTTGTTGGAACGGCACTGCAAGCACGAGGCATGCAGCCTCAACCAGTGCAACTCAGTCAGCATGGGAACAAATTCATGTCAGCACAACCAATGCCGAGGGGACAGACAGGAAGAATGCACTTGCAACAGGTGCCTGGTGCTCAGCTTGGCGCTCTACAACCACAGGCTATGCCGAACATGCAGTACAGGGGGATGCATCCTTCAATGCAAATGAATCAAGGAATGGGCATGTATTCCCAACCAACCTTTGGAGGATATTATGGAATGAACCAACCACAGCTTTACAGTGTTCATATGTCTGGTTATGGATATGGTCAGCAATCTGGAGGCTACTATATTCCGAATGCTGCATATGCGTATGCTAGTGCAAACGAGCTTGCCCAGAGGATGAATGGCCTTTCAGTTCAAAACGGTGATCCAAATGGAATAACAGCAAATAAGCAGAGCAGACCTGAGGATTCACTCTTTGGCGATCTTTTGAGCATCGCCAAGATGAAGCAGAACAAACCTGCAGCTGGCAAGGTTGATGGCTAAGTGTGAGTAAAGAAGAAAGTACCTAATTTCATCTTATTTGCCAGCAGCAGAAGCTTTTTCCTGACAGTACATATAATTCTTTTGCCACGTTTTATGCAATGCCAGAATCCAGATGGCTTCTGGATGTAAGCTCATCTGAGTAGGAATTCATATCGGGAAGTGGACATTATGATGCTTGTGGCGGAGCCTCATAGCAAGTGTGTCTATAACTCTAATATGTAAATATGTATTGTCATAAATTCCTTTCTGCGCAAATATTAGGCAGAAACAGAGGATTCCTGTTCTCCATAAACCCTGTTCTTTTATTTATTTATCTTCAAATTTCTTCTTCAGGGTTCATATCAACTAGTCGGGCTAGTAATATGTTAGTCACTACGTTTTTTTTTCAACAACTGACGATTAGGAAATATTATTTCAAAATTTATGTTCATTATTATTAGATTCAATAACTTTATTTTAAGAAAATAAAACATATGAGTATCTGCAATAGTGAATGTTGGA
>Ga0182004_10003965_pt1 | contig 11859 bp, 7 predicted proteins | sample Sormic07211540_1_FD_120479 | JGI IMG/M metagenome (GOLD analysis project Ga0182004, IMG submission 120479) | Endophyte microbial communities from Sorghum bicolor roots, Mead, Nebraska, USA - 072115-40_1 MetaG | ecosystem: Host-associated > Plants > Roots > Unclassified | place: USA: Nebraska...
ACTCTGGCTAATGCACATAGACATAGCTAGCTAACTAACAGTCTGAATAAGCTAACACATGCACGTGCACACTAAGCGCTAATTAAAAGAGTTACTACTAACACAAAACTTGTGTTTCTGTTTGGCCTGGTGTCTTATTATTCTCTGCCCTAGAGCATGCATGCGGCCCATCTCTCGAGTTCTCCACTTCAGATGGTGCTGTGAGCTGAAAATAGTTGTAGGGGGTGTAGTGTGCTCCAAGCTCATCTCCAGCAAAGACTGGCTGCAAATCAAAAGTCACAAATGATAAGTATACACTGCTGTCTAAAGTAGTATAGGTTACAGTATAAGCATCAATCCTGTATGAAAATTTGAAGCTATAGGTTTCTAACACTAGAACAATCCAAAAATATGTAATTGGATATTTTGAACATGCTGCAGACTGCATTTATATACCAAGGTTAATATGTTTTAAACTTTTGTTATATATACGTTATTGTTAGCTAGCATTGTAAAACCACAGAAAGACAGAAGAGAACTGAATCAGGTAAAAGGTTGCATGAGTTTTAGAGTGTTTAGAAGTTAGAACCGGTAATAACTTATATGAAGCACTTAATAAACAAAAGAAAAACATACCAGTAGGCACCAGTGCATGCCCAGATCATGGCTGCGCCACAAATTGCTGGAGGTTGTGAGATTCATGTTTCATCAGCTGGACCATCTTGAGTCCCTTCACCACCTCCACCATGGTCGGCCTCTTTGAAGGCTCGTTGGCAGTGCAATCCTGAGCAATGGCAAGCACGCGAACCATCTGTTCACGCCATAGACCTGAAACAGGCAGGCATGGATCAAACAACTCACCCTCCCGACCGCGTGCAATCATCCACCGCACCCAGTCGACAAGGTTCCCACCACCTTCTTCCACCTCTTTCCCTGTAGGTGGCCGTCCAGTGAGCACCTCCAGCATGACTACACCAAAGCTGTAGACATCTCCCCTCGTGGTGGATTCCATAATTAGCGCATATTCTGGGGGAATGTAGCCAAGCGTGCCAGAGACAGTGGTGCTAACATGAGTGTCATAGGCACTAATTATCCTTGCAAGGCCAAAGTCGGAGATCCTTGGCTCCATGTTCTCATCCAATAGAATGTTGCTTGACTTCATGTCCCGATGGATGATATGGGGCACAAAGCCATGGTGGAGAAACATGAGTCCATTAGCAGAACCAAGGCAGATCCTGAGACGTTCACGCCATCCAATTGTTTCAGGTGTATTTTCATGGTTCCTCAGCCATGTCTCAAGGCTCCCATGATGCATGTATTCATAGATCAGGAAACGCTCATCACCACGGGCGCAGTAGCCAACTAGGGGAACAAGGTTACGATGCTTCACCTTTCCAATGGTCTCCATCTCAGCAAGGAATTGACGGTCACCAAGGAACTGGTAGCTACCATGAAGCCTCTTGATAGCGACCCTCTGTCCTTCAGGGAATGCTGCTTCATAGACAGTCCCAAACCCACCATGGCCTATGATGTGCACCTCGCTGAAATTATTGGTAGCTTTCAGGATATCATCCATGGTAACCCTCAGCAGTCCATGCTCAAATGTAGAAAGATTGATGCTTAGAGGTTCCCTTGACCTTTTGCCTAGGAGCTCTTTACTGGAGGTTGACTCAAGCTCAATTGTAGCCTTGGATTCACTGGCAGATACAAGAGGTAATGACCTCTTTCTCAACATCATCCATGTCACAAAAACCACAAGAACCACAATGAGAATGGCGCCACTAATGATCAGTGCTATTACAACTCCATGAGGTATATGAACCTCCACATGATTGGTACTAGTACTATTAGCAGCACAAATGCCTGATGCTGCACAATCTGAGAAGCTATGCATGCCAATGGTTTTACCAGAGAAATCGACAAACGTGATGTTAGATAGGTTGCACATACCACAAGGGATAGGACCACTGAAATCATTATTTGAGACATCAAGATAGTACAAACTGAGATTGGACAGTGCTGCTGGCAAGCTCCCGTTGAGGCTATTGTTGTGGATATCAAGAGAAGATAAATGTGCAAAATTTGAGATAGATCCATCTAGGCTCCCTGAGAAATGGTTACTACTTGCATTGAACAAGATCAGTTGGCTAGATGATCCTTCAAACCCAGTACAAGATGACGGGATTTTACCAGAGAGGTTGTTGTTACTGACATCCAAATAGTTCAGGGTCTTGCTGCATAGTAGAGATTGAGGTAGGGTAGCCTCAAATGCATTACAAGACAAGTTTAGAACCGTAATGTTGGGAAGGATGCGACCTATCTCAGCAGGAATATTGCCAGTGAGGTGGTTATTAGACAGAAAAAGGCCTTGCAGCTTGAGCAATGGTGTGGACCAAGGAAGCATAGGTCCAACCAATTCATTAGAAGAGAGATCAACGGTCATAAGATTCTTCAACTCAGCAAGCTCCACAGGAATAGATTCATTCAGCAAGTTAACTTGCAGGTGTAGCTCCTCCAGAATAACACAATTCTTGATTCCTGGTGGGATACGACCAATCAACTGGTTGTATGACAGATCAAGTAAGCCGTGATATTGAACATACTCTGATTCAGGGTGAGATGGATTCATGAATCCCCCACATATCTCAGCAGGAATAGAACCAGAGAGTTGGTTGTGAGACAAAACCAAGCTAGTGAGCGAAGTCAATTGAGCTATGGATCTCGAGATGGTTCCATTCAGATTATTAGAGCTTAGGTTTAGCTTGACTAGGTTTCGACAGTTGAAGAGCTCTTGTGGGATGTTCCCAGATAGTCTATTCCCATCAAGAGAAATTTCATTCAAATTCTTTAGAGCACCTATCGTCGGCGGGATTGGTCCTTCCAAGCAGTTACTGCTCATCCGCAACCTCTGCAAGCTGCTGAGCTCATTAATGCTCTCAGGAATATAGCCAGTGAGCTTATTATAGCTGAGATCTATCTCCAAAATTGTTGATGAATTAAACAACTTGGCAGGCAAGACTCCTGTAAAATTGTTGTAGGGCAATTCCAGAATTTGGAGCGGTAACTCTGCCAAGTATTCTGGTATCTCACCATGGAAATGGTTGCCTTGCAAATTCAGTTGAGTAAGGTTCCTGCACCTTATAAATGTCTCCTTCATACTCCCTGTCAGATCGTTAAAATGCAAGTCAAGTGACTGAAGAGAGTTGGTGTCACATATGCCAGGAGGTATAGAACCACTGAACTTGTTATTTCCCAGTCTTATAGATACAATATTTCCCCAATTTTCAATCCAATCAGCAATATGACCTGACAGTTTGTTACCTTCCACCTCAAACTGGACAATAGCTTCTAAACCTGCAAGTTCTTTAGGGATACAACCAGCGAAGGCATTGAAGGACAGACTCAGGTGAGTAAGCTTCATGCAGTTACCGAGTTCTTTTGGTATGCTGCCTATGAGCTTTGCTCTCATTGCAATTAGGACAGTCAGATTTCCTAGCTCACCAATAGATGCTGGGAGTTCTGAATTGAAGTTGTTTTCTGATATATCAAGTTCCTGTAGGCTTTTAAGACCACCAATTGACCAAGGGATGGTGCCTGATAAGTTGCATTTAGAGAGAATGAGTTTTCTTAGCTTTTTCAGATTACCAATCTCCTCTGGAATGCTTCCAGTGAAATTGTTGGACCCCAGAACCAAGCTCTCTAGATTTTCCAGATGAGTAATCTCCTTAGGTATTGGCCCTGCCAAATAATTTGAAGATAAATCAAGTGTCAGCAGGTTCAACAATGTGCTTATTCCTGGAAATATTGATCCAGTGAGCTGATTCTTGCTTGCATCAAGGTAGAAGAGCTGAGACAGGTTGCCTAATGCTTCTGGTATTGATCCATTGAAGCTGTTCTGGTGAAAATCCAGTACCTCCAGGTCCTTCAGACTGCCCATCTCTGCAGGAAGTTCTCCAGAGATATTGTTCTTGGATATGATTAACTTAGCGAGTCGCTGAAGCTTAGCAATGGCAGGGATCATTTGTCCACACAAGCTGTTTCTGTCTAACAGTATTTCTTTAAGCATCTTCAAATCATATAATGCGTAAGGCACGATCCCAGTAAGCTGGTTACTGCTCAAGTCCAGGTACTGGAGATTTGTCAAATTTCCCAAGGCTTCTGGAATCTCACCGAATAAATCACACCTACTTAAGTTGAGACGAACAAGTGACTGGAATGCCGTGATGCATAATGGGAAAGGAACATGGAGTGATAAATATGACAAATCAATGGCTGCAACAGCATTGTCCACACAAGTGATATGTGACCACATGCATGGAGGAGTTTCTGTATCGAACCAGTCCCAAAGAAATTGCTTTGATTCAACAAGTTCATCCCTCAGAGCATATAGATTCTTTATATCAGATCCAGCAAAAGCAGTGACAAAGTAGGCAAATAGGATGAACAAGCTGAATGTATCCTGCCAAAAGGAAAGAAAATGTTAAAACAAAAGTTGTGGATGTTCAGGTGGTCTCGAAATAATTGTGCAGGTAACACAGTTCTGAAAAATATCAATGCCTCCAACCAATGAAGAACACATGCATGCTGATGACATAAAAAAACTTGGAAAAGGTACTTTCTAGCTACATTAGAAGCAATAACATGTCATTATACATTTCTAGTTTGTGAATTTCTGATTGTTTATTTTTTTATCTTTCTTACACTTACAACTCCGAAAAGCTCTTATTTGTAAATGCCTCAACCAATAAGCAGGATTTGTAACGCCTTGTGCAAAGCAGGGTCTATATGATTCATGGTTTGAGAAAGGAGCTTTGATGGGCTGGTATGGTTCATGGTTTGAGAAAGGAGCTTTGATGGCATGCTAAATTAGTAGAGTAACGGATAACCATTCTACTCTGCAGTTTTACCAAGGAAATAAAAAATGGAAAATAAAAGTTTGCTTGACCGAGGACTACTCAACAGTAAAATCGGTGTTTTAACCCGCCAAATTTGCCGACGTGATCGGCGCCACAGCACCAGCGCCGACTCGCCCGCGACGTCGCATCGACGAAGCAGGCCACAGCCCGCGCCTCTCTCTGTTCCACATCCATCCCCAATTTCACCTCGACTCCACTAGAAAGGACCCACAAAGGCGGGGAGGCAGCAAAACTGGACCAGTCGCTGAGCTGGGGAAGGGCAGTGTAATGGATGGGACGGCGCAAGAGAAGCTGCAGCGGTGGCCGCCGGAGGCCGGAGCGGCACGGCGGCGGCGGCAGCGGTGACTTCCAGAGCGGCATGGCGTTACTCGTCGAGTTTGGCCTTGGGCCCTACTATCCCTTGGGCCTTGGGCCGTTTGGCACTTCGGCTATGCATGGATTGGTTTTCTTTCTGAAAGGTCAGTGATTTTTACCCAGATTTTGCAAGTGATTTTTACACGATTCTGTGATTTTTACCCAGATTTTTCATGGAGGACATATGGTAGTAGGAAACATAAAAAAAAGACATTTGAACAACATTAACGAAGTCGGGTGCATATTTGTGTCACAACGATTTTATAATAATACTACATATTATTGGTATTGTTCTATAGGACACGTACAATACATGATACTTGGATATGGGTGCTTAGTTAGGGGGGGGGGGATGCTACTACACCATTAACCACTTGTAAAAAAAACGTTAATCCTCCCAATGCAATTGGTGCTTAAATAACTTAATGCATTACTAAAATTCTTAAGCATCTTATCATACGCAAATGACATAGAGCAAAAAAATCTTCTTTTAAAGACCCCATTATACATGCTTATAAGGAATCAAACATTATGAACTTGACGTTCTCAACCTAATTAAAGTTTTTAGATATTGACTATCAAAACTGAAAAGTTACATATTTATATTTATATTCGCAAAAAATAAAGCAATAGTTGTCAACTTATTAACTAAATATGAACAGTCAAACAATCAAGGAAGTATGTTAAACTCAATACCTTGAGAGCCATGATTGCCTCCTCTGAGCGTAACAGCAACTCGAACTTCAGTAGTAGGATACAGCAACGAACTTCAATAGTAATCACAATGGTGTACCACAAAATGACAAGAGTAGGATGGCAGAATGGTGTACCACAAGATGGTCCTGTAGTAATAAAAGGAAAAGATAGTGCATTTATGAGTGGTAAATCTTTGCTAATCAAATAAACAAGGTAATCAAAGCTCCACAATTCTACCATTACAAAATCTGATGCTAAACATCACACTACAATAACCCATAACACACGACAATCAACACATCCAACATATAGGCGTATGGATCAACAAAAAGAGCACACAATAAACTACCTAAAACTTTGGATATCTAGACATGTAAGATAATCAAAGCTTCATGATTTTACCGTTACAAAAGAGGTAATAAACATCCACACGTACGGTCGTCCGTTACAACACAAATGAATTGAAAAAAACCGCATGTTCAGAACTCTTTTGGAACCTAGGGTTTTCACAGGAATCATGTAGGGATCTCACATGATTCAATTCATTTTTACAAAAACTTTCCTACATTCCAAAAGAGGCCTCGGTGAAGGCATAACTTGGATTATTCAAAGCTCTCCGAGTGAAAGAAAATGACACTATGACACTACACTAACCCATAAGAATACAAATGAATGAAAATCTACACATCCAAAATTTAGGCGTATGGATCAACAAAAAGAGTAGTTTCCACAAGGGATAGGAAATAAACTACCAAAACCTCGGATATCTAGAGTTCTAGACATGTAAGATAATCAAACGCTCCATGATTTTACCATTACAAAAGAGGTAATAAAGATCCGCACGTACGGTCGCCCGTTACAACATAAATGAACTGAAAAAAACCACACGTTCAAAACTCTTTGGAACACGAGATTTTCACAGAAACCACACCGGAATTTTCAGTTCAATTTTTACAGATTCAGGAAGCTTCCCTGCATTCCAAAAGAGTTTTCAGTGAAAGCATAACTTGGATTACTCAAAGCTCCCCAATTGAAAGAAACACATCAAACCTAGCCAAAGCTCCACATATCACACTACGAATGAACAAAAAACACATGTGTTGGAAAATCTTGGATCGAACAGGAGAGGTAATTAACCGTGCATGCTATGGCGCAATGGGGGAAAAAAAAAGAAGGAAAGAACACCGTGCAACACAGATCTAGCATTTTAGCTAGACTGGGAAACCTCCCTCCAATGGATCCGAGGATCCAACAGAGTGGCACCAGATATCTCTGTGTACGTACTACTAGCTAGCAATAATCAAAGCTTGCATCAGTAACCTCGTGCAAGTAGCTCCTGTACAACGATTACTGGTTGTGTGTGCATAGACGTTAGACTTAGTAGATCGTTCTTTAGTCCATTCCAGTATTTTTTTTTTAAAAAAAACAAACTTGTAGAATCTCATCTCCACAGTTTTCCAAGGTTCGTTCACTACATGTCGATCCGTCGATCGGATTCTCACACCAAAACGAGAAATGGACCACTGTTCCTACATACGCAGTGCAACACTACTGAAGCACAACAAGAGCAGCGCAGCACAATACCAGCAAAATGGAATGGGCGGCGGGATGATGATGACCTCCTCTCTCTTCTCTGCTCTGGCCGTCGGTGAAGCAGTGAGGAGAGCGTAGGGGTTTTTCTTTGGAGCAAAAAGGAGAGCGCAGGGATTGAACTCCTGGTTTTGGTGCGTATTTATATATAGTCCCTCCCCTCCCCCCACCCCATTTATCCTTTTTTTTGTTGTTGCTGAGAAGTTTCGTTGTGACTTCCAGTTTTTGAGAGTTTCTTTCAACTTTCTTGGAAATACTTTAATTTGGATAAATTTCTCATGTATTTGTATTGAGACGATTTCTCGATCTATTTTTAGTGGGTTGTAGTTTATTCTTTCAAAAAACATTAAATTAATATAAATGTTTTTACTAATAGTCACATAGTCATAATCAACGGAAAGTGTGTTCAATATTACTAAATTGTTTTATAATAGTCAGAAAATCATAATCATTCGAAACGTCAAAGAGCGTTATATATATTAGTACAATATTTTACTAATAGTCACAAAATCGTGATAGTTAGAAAGAGGATTTAGTATTGCTACAATGTTTTAATAGTTAAAAGATCATAATCTTAGTAGCAATTTTGTGGCACGTAATTCACATATTTTTCCAGACGGTCAAAGCACAATTTTGGGTGGTCAAATTGTGCCCACAAAAAAGTGGAGGGAGTGCTCATTTTTGGCAATGCATTCATTATGCCATAAATAACTGCTACTATAACCGGTGGAATTAATTGTAGTTCTTCAATAAGCACCTATTATAAAAGAGAAAGGAAAGAGTTAATTATTTGCCTTTTTTCTCAGGACCACGCGAAAATGCAGCTCTTTGAATTTTTGACTATGCTTTCGTGATGACACCTATAGAGTGGAACGAGCATGCCAAAGATGGGCAATGACATAGACCGGTACCAGAGACTGCATATGGAGAAAAGATTGTCAATCGGCGCCCGTCAACCCTAATCACGAGAGTAAGGAGGATCAAGTAAATCAAGGCGGCGATGATAAGAAAATTGTAAGAAGGAATGAATATTTACCTTTAATAGATAAATATAAAACAAGAATAATCAGTCCCCGCATTTAGCATGTGGGGACCACTAGCACTCTTTCAAAAAAAACACGAATAAAAGAACTAAATCTTTTCACTATTTTAAAATACTTTGTGGAAGACAAAGTTTATCCAAAAAACCTTTTAAGAAAATGTTTTAGCAAAAAAAACCTTAAAAATTTTTGGGTAAAGTTTGAGGAATAAAAAAAATATGGAAACATCACTGTTAGCCACATGTGGTGGTGCACTCCTACTTACCCTTGCCATGTGTGAGCACATGCTCCACTACACCGTGATCATCCAAACCAAGCACTCCCTGTGCCGTCCTCTCTGTGGTAGATGCATCAAGGTCCTTCTGCACCTTGTCATTGAGATCTTGTTGTCTCTTTTGTCAAGACATACCTTTTCCACCCTATCTAGCTCGCAACCTTTGGCTTGGGATGCGTGGTGCCTCACTGCGCTAGCTTGCCATGCTTTCCACCTCTTCAACATAAGTTGTGCCCCCAACTAGTGACGGCTACATTATACTTGTCATTGTCTTGATCTATGTCTTCCTCTTCGACTTGGAGATCTCGCATTGCCCTGTCATGACCCTCCTCTCTGGTACCACACTAGCACCATGGAAGAGAATGTGGTCGTGGTGTTGTTTATAGAGCATGATGCAATGAATGAGGGTAGCGAATGGTGTTCGGGAACATGGAGATATATAATGTCAAGTAGTACAAACTTTCACATTGCCAGTGGTGTAGGAAGTTTTGCAAAAGAGGGTAGTGGATCAAGGGTCCGAGATCTATGCGAAAAGCAAGGAGCATTTTAGGGACAACATTTTTCTCCATGTCGAGAGGCTACTCACAAGTGTCAATAAGGTATTCACCAATAGACATGTTGGCGTTGTAACCTTGTTGACACTTCAAAATATTATCATACTTATCCCATTGTATGTGGCCGCATTATTTGCCCATTTTGACTCTCCCGAACATGTCCCCGCACAGTTGCATTGTTTCTAGTTCATGAACACGAGTATCTCACGTGGCGCATCATTTGTGGGCCCTCTCTTTTGTTCATTGTGTTTTCTTATAGTGTCTTTTGTTGCTCTATTGTTGAGTAGTTTTGCATGTACTTATATGGGATAATTTCTACCATCCATTTTAGTGAGAGTAGTTTACTTATCTAAAATACACCTTTTTATAAATTATTACTATATTATTTCATAAATAGTTGCAAAATCATAATCTTTATAAAGTTCTTTGAGACGACAATCTACTTGTATTGATTTTATGCTATTCATGTATATTAAACATTAAAAAGTTTTATTCACAATAGCATATTTTTGGAATAGTCTAATTGTGCTCACTGGAAACCAGAGAGAGTATCATATTTTAGAAGTACATTCATTGGCATAAATAGTTTCTACACCATTTGGTGGATCTAAACAATGGGAAAGTATAGGATTAATTATTTTCATTTTTAAGACAAGACCAAATGGATGCAACTCTTTCAAATTTGCCTCCTCACTAGGCCTTGTTTGGCAAGGTCTCATTTCTACATGGTACGAGTAAAAGTGACAACCTAGCTCTTAGTTCATAGTTTGGGGGTGGCATTGGAAATCTGTTGCAATACTAGGGAGCGCTCTCCAAAATGGGGCCATAGAAAAGATAAATAATGTAGTGTTAAAGGCTAGGTGAAGATCGCCAGCCACTGTGACCCTTATCATGAGGGCGTAGAGGAGGGCCAAGTGAATCAATTGAGTTCAAAAGTGCATCTAGGACCCCTTGTGGGTTTTTTGTGGTTGAATTACAAAATAATGAAAGGACTACTGAGTTTGATGAATTTTTTAATAGGTTTCATTGGAAATGATCATATCAAACTTGGGGTATTACTCATATGAAGAAGGAACAAGCACATTTGATAAGGCAACAAAGAAAAATGAATATGGTTTGGTCTCGGTAGTGGCTTGCTTTGTATTAACAAGGAGAGATTGATAGTTGATTGATGTTGATCATATTCGAAGAATCAATGAAAATGAATAAGTGAAGAAATGCCAAGACATGAGTGTATAGAGGAGAAGAGACACAAACTTATGCATATATGTGGTCTTATTATGTTGGTTTGCATCTACATAGTGGACTAAGCATCTTAACAAACATAAGATAAATATGTCAAATGGGACATGCTTGTTGATGGATATCAAATGAAGTCTCAAATGTGAACTTCAGTCAAGTTGTGCAATAGTAAATCAACATAAGTATTTTGAGAAGAAAGTTCATGTAAACAATCTAGTTCAAGGAAAAGACAACAATGCAAATGAAGATGGATTTAAATGTATGCCTATTGTCAATTCAAACCATCAGGCTTGGGTGGTTTGAGAGGGTAAAGATATCAAGAAATGGCCTTGAAGGATCAAGCAGGGTGAAGGAAAAGTGACGGCTTGGGCATCAAAGGAACATGGCTATGGTGAAGAAGAGAGTACTTGCATTGAGTCTAGCACAATTCAAGTTATGGGAAATCATATCTTGAGGAGAATAAAATCTTTATTTAATCATGTTAAGAAGTGACTTAATTACAAGTGAAATTATATGCATGGAAATGGGCTACATGAATAGCTTGATAAGTATCAAGTGCTCAAACTAACCAAACCCCGGTTACTAACATGAGAGGAACACATGGCACAACAACATTTGTATTTGTTGGTCTTCGGTCTTGTTCTTGGTTGGGTTGGATAAGCTTTCCAAAAAGTCCAAGATCATTGAAATCAAAGTTTGGAGCTAAAAGATTGGCGTTTTCATAGAGTGGGTTGTGCTGATTTTTGTGATGTCAGATGTTCCATGCAGAAAATAGTATAACAACTAGTTTCTAATGGCTAGATGATTTCATCTGAAGTTCTGATGTTTGATAGACATAACAACTATTTCATAAGTGTTGGATATTTATACTACCCCTCATTTTTAGAGGGGTTGTTGCTGCCTTCCAATGCCCACTATATTTGAACCAAAAGCCTTTCTACCTCTTCCCACTCCCTCTATAAGAGAATTCAAGTTAGATCTTGTGATTTGGATGAGAGTGTGAGAAATTGGGAGTTTTTGAGCACAAGAGAGCAATCAAAATCCTTGAGCACTTATTGAGCTTCATCGATTATTCTTGAAGCATTTGTCATGTTTGGAGCTTGGCTCATCGGTGAGCATCTAAGGTTGTGGAGTGCCACATGTTTATGAAGGCCATGATCTCGCCTCTACAAGAGAGATCAAACTAGTGGATCGAGGAAAGTGGCTGAAAGAAA
>Ga0182004_10003966_pt1 | contig 11859 bp, 10 predicted proteins | sample Sormic07211540_1_FD_120479 | JGI IMG/M metagenome (GOLD analysis project Ga0182004, IMG submission 120479) | Endophyte microbial communities from Sorghum bicolor roots, Mead, Nebraska, USA - 072115-40_1 MetaG | ecosystem: Host-associated > Plants > Roots > Unclassified | place: USA: Nebraska...
AAACCTCCATCCCTCCGTGATACCCTCCCCTTTCCTATCTTCACCGTGAGCAGACCCGCGATCCCCTTCCCCTTTCCAACGCGAGCACACACCAAAGACCCCCGATCCCCTTCGCTTGGCTCCGTGATCCGCAGCGCCTCGCCTGCGACCGTGAACCGCATCGGCACCGCCTCGCCTGCCGCCGTGATCGATCGGCAAGGCCTTCCGCCAAACACAGCAGAGTCGATCCGCAAGCGCAGTCGATCGGCAAGACCTTCTGCCAAGCACAGCAGAGTCGATCTACGAGCAGTCGATCCGCGAGCAGAGACCGGAGCCGCCGGCCGCTACTCGCCGGTCGCAGTCTGCCGCGAGACTGGCTGCCGTACGCTGCGAGACCGGCCGCTGAGCGCCGGTCGCCGTCCGACGAGCAGTTGATCCGCGAGCAGAGACCGGAGCCACCGTCCGCCGCGAGACTGGCCGCTGCTCACCAGTCGCAGTCTGCCGCAAGACTGGCCGCCGTACGCCGCGAGACCGACCGCTGCGCGCCGTCCTCAAGCTCCGTCCGTGCGAGACAAGCTGCAATCCGCCGCGAACCCGACCTCACCCTCGAGACCTAACGCCTGGTGGTGTCTCCCCTGTAGGTGCATCTCTCCTCCTCTACCACTGGTGTGTGCCCCTGTGATCTAATCCACCCAAATAGAAACGTGTGGAGCATAGGAGAAGGACCTGCGGCCAGCAACCTGTCTGCAAGATCGTCATCATCACCGACCGTCGCCGGTGTTGCCTTCCCCAAGGTGTGCCTTTGCTTCATCTGACTAATCCCTGCCTAGAAGATTGTTTCAGATAAGCCACCTAGGCTTGCTCGATCTATGATTTGTTTGAGATAAATCAATTTGGCAGACATGATTTCATATGGTTTGTTGGCCTGCAACTTTTGAGAAAAAGAAGCTGATATGAATATTGTTTTTGACCAATCTCTGTGTATTTTTGGGTCTTCTTTCAGCTTAGCATGGAATATATATTTGCTGCAGAACATGAACAGCTACGTATCATGTGTTTGATGGAATGCCCAGACAGGTTCATTGCTTCTAAATTTCATGCATACTTCATTATTAATAATATATCAATATTGTGCCTTTGGTATTATGCTATAGGAGTAAAAAATTGAATTTCTATTTTGTATTGTTCACGTTATGTGAGCTGATATTGAAATTAACTGGCTTAGATTTCAACACTTTGATTCAGTTAACAAATTAAAGATACATGTAATAGGGTGTCCTTGGATTGCCAAATAATTTTAATTCTTGTTCCTTAAAAGTATTGGCTACTAAGGGCCTGTTTGGTTCCCTTGCTAAATTTTAGCTAGCTAAAATTATTTTAGTTACTCTTGGATGACTAATGGAACTAAACTATTTTAGCTCCTTTTAGTCAATGTGTTTGGAACTTTAGCTACTAAAGTGACTAAAGTTTAACTAGCTAAAATTTAGTTGGTGGAACCAAACAGGGCCTAAGTGTAATTCATATTCGAGAGAACGTCAATGTATTGAAATGGAAATTTATGGATAAAAAACTCTGGTACATGTTAAAATAAGTATAAAAAATCATATGGATTGTTCTGTTATCGTGTTTCTAAATATTTTGATATGGCCTTATCATTTGTGCTCATCAATGATTGCCTTTTCAAGAACCACAATCAGCATGCAGGTTACCATGGTATTTGCCTGATCATCTTCCAACTGTAGCTCATCATCCAAATTTAATCAGTGGACGTTGCCTCATTTGGACAAATATATGATAAGACAACTAAAGAGGATGATGACCTGGATTTGGTGGCTGGATTCATAAACTTTTACTGTTCATGACCCTAACTGATATTGTCGTTAGTGCACAAGCAATTAGATCTCCTTGCTGCCTGCAATTTGCAGTGTCAGAGTTACTGTAGTTAAAGCATTCCCTTGGTATAACCATGTTTCTGTTGCTTGTTGTAGTTTCAGAGTTACTATAACTAAGTGGGCTGCACAAACACCATGTGCTTGACATATTCATTCTCCAATCTCTTAAGCATGCTCTATGATCTTGGGATTGGAACCTTGGGATCTATTGTAACAGATCTTCCTCTGATCCTTGTACATGAGACTGCAAATTTTTCTTAAAAGAGGGTTTGCAATTTAGAGATTATTAATTTTACTACAAACTTATGAGCACCATAACCATATAGGAGTAGAAAAATGTTGACTGTTTTTTTCAGTGCCATTCTGTGCTCGAATGTTTTCTAATAAGCACTCTTGTGCATGATTTTTTTTAAGAATTTGCTTGAATGTTTTCTGACAAAGTACTCAGGTTCAGGATTCTATATCTATAAAGATTTATTGGTACATACTCTGAAGTTATTGGAAAATGACATACCTTGATTTATCACATACCTTGATTTGAGAGAAGGTAGGAAATGCAACTTTTCATTTGCTGTTAGCACATACCTTGATTTATCAGACACATGATTAGCTTCTGAGCTGCCTTAGACAAATGCAGTTCTTGCAATTCTACAAGTTTTACATTTAGCAGAAGTGAAATAATGTTGTGACATCAGTGACACATAGATGAAAGAATTAAGCATGTATTATTTCTTTTCTCTTTTAAAGACAAGATAATGGAATCATGTGCTGTTGAGCAGAGCAGGTGGTGTTTGGAATCATTTTCCACATGGCAGGATGTCTTCTACTTGTCTTCACATGGCTAGAGATCTAGGTAAAAGAGACTTCACACGTAAAAATAACTTCGGTCAAGGTAAGCACCACTCGATAATAGTTATGCTCTTACATATAATTTCTATTCTCCATACAAACTTGTTTTCATAGCTTCATTTGAGCCTTTTTCAATTACTACCTCATATAAAAAGTAATCATTTTATCTATGATTTTTACATGGATGTGAAAAATAAAATCTAAGTTATAGAGTTCTATGGGCTATGCATATGCCATCAAGTGAATCAAGAGGTATTTAGAATTATAGGTTATACTGACAAAGGTCTTCCTATATTGTCATCATTACTTCGAGGTATGAAGAAAAATTCTTATGATTTCGTTTGTAGTGTTAATTTTAATTTGGCTTGTGCAAATAGTATTTTTTGCAGTGATCATGAACATTTCACATTTGTAACATAATTTTTGTTGCTATGCCGAATTTTTCACAGGATGCATTTTCTGAGAATAATTTTCCCCAATAATGCTTATGGATGTTGTTGGGATGGATGAATGTGCCATGGGAACATGGCCTTAACATACAAGTTTTTAATCATGATGCTTCCCTTGATGTATTACTACAGTTCATTAGTGACAGTGAATGTGCATTTACAGTGTAGAAGCCTCCAACTTATTAAAGAGTGTTTGGATCAGGGGCTAATAACTAATATTACTCTAAAACCAGTACCAGTATTTGATGTCTTGTCCTGTACTGAAGCTATAATAATGGTGCTCCACTTGCGTGAACTATTGCTAAACCCCACTCTTGATGTTCAGTTAACTTGTCACGATTACAAGAGGTAATGTGACTGCTGCAAGATATCATGCGTGTCTGCTCTGCTCTTCCTTTCTTTTATTTCCCCTGAGGGTTGAACCCTGAGAAGGGTCTCCGTTCCATGCTCAACGGGAATAGGGATAGGAATACAAAATTCATGAAATCATGCCGCAGTAGGAGAACGGGAATAGGGACACGAATACAAGATCCATGAAATTATGGTGCAGTAGGACAACGGGAACAGGCAAATGAATTCGGGATGGCTAGACGGAGACAAGGAATACGGGACGAGACTGGACATAGTGCATGGTGCTCGCTAATCTCCTCTGGCTTCCATGTCTTGGATGGTTGAATTTTTTCCTACCATATATAGGAACTGATTTCATATTCTTTTTCGTTATTCATCCATTATAGAAAAAATATGTTTGATAGACACGTGCATGACAATGACCATGTGACACCGCCCTCTCTGTGACTAAATGTCACTTTAACGTTGATGTTTAATTTCACGGTATTGTTATCTTATCGTGCGATCTATGTGTTTTTAGTGTAAAAGTTTTGATGTCCTGTAGCAACGCACGAGCACGCTACCTAGTAAAAAGATTAAAAATAAAACTTTTTCATAGTGCGACATTGGAACGTCGTCTCGTGGCTCCGCTGGAGCATGCGATCCCGCAATCCACGGCTCCTGGCTTCCCTCAAAATGCCACCCACAGAGCCCCACGCGACATGGGATGAGACTCAAATGCCATCAAACAACTCGAAAAAAAATCCCGTTGAAGCCAGGACCCGACTGCCTCCATCCCCGCTGCAGTGCCTTCTCTTCCCTCCCCTTCCCTCCCGAGACACCACCAATGACGGCGGTGACGATCCCCACCGTCATATCAATCCCCACCGCCCCTGCATCAAGGACGAGTCACGCGGCGAGGATCCCCGCCGCCAATCGTGGTTGGCAGGCCAGGCAGCAGCGGAATCTGACAGGGCGCACGGCACTCCCCGATTCGATCGACCGCATGACAAACCCAGCCCGCCGCCATCTTGGTCTCCGAGGCTGCGCTCTCCCTCGCCGGGCTAGGACGCCATGATCGCTCAAGCCTCGAGGCAGGCGGTGTGAGGCCAAGGGTGGTGGCACCTCACCAGCAAGCGCCACCTCCTCCCGCAGATCCTCGACATCTTCAACTCCTACGCCCGTAAACCTGCCACCCCTGGCCTCCTTGTTTCTCTGTCCATCACTAGGGCTTGCGTCGCTTAGGGTGCACGGCATGGATTGATCTGCTCTCCCCAGTCATGCCGATCCGTGGTAGAATCTTACAATGCTACACTCTCGGATCATCAACTTGTTGACAATGTTGATGAATATATGGTCTTCCTATGATTAACTTTGCATTGCTACCTTGTTTAGTTCTTAATAACCCAACTTCACTATTTTTTATGCATCCTATTTAGTTTGGGTTTTTCTTTATGTATCAACACCTAGGTTAGTACCTAAGGTCAGAACATGAATACAATGGAAGGTGGAACAAATACATGTTACAGATACATGTGTACTCCACGGGTTGCTATTTACTTATTTATTTAATACCACAATACGTGTGTACAAGTGAATGGGAATATTGATATCGATTTTGGTTTAGAATATTGGTTTAGTAGAACAATTGTCTTTAAACATTCAAAACCTGAAAGAGGTGTAGATGGGCTTCAGAAGTTTTGATATTTGGGAAATTTACAGACCAAGCATGAAAATCAGACTAATTTCTTTAGTAACAAGTTAACACATCTGGTTGTGGTACATGCAATTGTTGTTATTTCCTTTGCATGTTGTATTTCTTGGTGGTGTTTTTTGCTCGATTTGTGTGTTGCTCCTCTTCAGTGGGGTAATATTATTTCCCTTATGATATACTTTTGCTTGCAAAGTAGAGTCTGACATTATGCTTTGATTCTACAGATATTTCTGAGAATTGCATAACTGCATAATCTTAACAGGAAGTTCCATTTTGGGGTATCACCACAAGTTATTTGCAAGAGGGGTTCAGTCGAAGAACTTAGGTTATACTTCGACAAAGAATAGAAGGTGAGTTCAACTTGTTTTTTCCCTTGAACAACTCCCAGCAATTTGTTGCTATGAAATATTATGGCCATGAGTAGAACCAATCACTGTTGTGCACACAAGTTACCACCAAAGCAGATATGTTAATATTGTTATTCCTACAAGACTGATATTTCGTTTGCTAAAAGTTGGATGGTTCTAAAAATTTTTATGTCCAATTTATATGTGCTGAACGACCCTCTAGGCGATGATAAATTATAAATATGATTCATGAAACCTATTTAAATGACTATAATTAAGTTATATTGGCTTCACAAAGTTTGGTTATCTCCTACAACTAAAAAGAAAAAAAGCAAGACTATCGTTTTGTGCGACAAATGTAGCTCCATCGGTCTGCTTCACCCCCTGCGACCTCCGTGATTCTACCGCACCCCAGCCAGGTACCACGTCCAGAGAACCAGGTACGTTGTGTCATGCACCTTGTTCGCCACCGCTGTAGCCTGAACCCTGCCCCAGCCAGGCAGACCATAACAGGCATTACCTCATTGGCCAGCAGCTCATAACAGCCTGGACTTGGACAAGGATTTATTTTTCTTCACTCTATATGGTCTGTCATAGTGTAGTGTACATGGTCTGACAATAAGGAATATAATTATTTGCTAGGATGGATGCCGAGTTGTTTACATGTGTGCAGGCTGTCTGTTTTCTGGTTATGACAAGGCTTGGATGCAGACATGTGTTCTTTTGGTGGCTTTCTTGAGGTGTTGGATTGATAAAATATGATTTTGAGGTGTCTTCATGCATCAACCAATCCCTAAATTTCCAATTGCTAATAAGAAACAAAACACCTAAATACAGATCATGCGTTGGATCCAAAATACTTGTTCATACTTGCGTCCAAGCCTTTGGCCTGTGGTTTAATCACTCTATAATTTGGTGATTTAATATATGCAAAATATATTCTGCTGCCACTGCTTTTCATAAGGTATTCCCCATCTCCAATTAAATGGATGTACGAGTTGCACAAACTTCTTGGATAGACAGGAAATAGAAGAACAACACTAAAAAATTTTGTCTGAAACCTTCTCTAAACCTGTCACTTGCCTTGCTATCATGATGAGATTTGTATTGGAAGTTATATATTTGTTTCTTCAGATGCAGTAAGTATGTTTTCAAGTAAGTTAGTGTCGTTGTTTTTTACAAGTTGGCTTGTCGTTGTTTTTTACAAGTTGGCTTGGAAGAACTTTCTGGCTACATTTTGGGCACTCTGTAATTTTGTGCCACCATCATTGTCCTACTTAGTAATTTCTGACGTTAGAGACCATGGTCAAAATTTGACTTGTGATCTGCTAGGTTATAGACCACATTCAGAAATTCAAGGATCTGAGATTTCAGAAAAGAAATTAAAGGATGTGCAGGACTTCTGATCCTCTGTGCCATTATCTGAGAATTCTTATGTGATTATCTGAGAATATAGTTATAAAGTTATAATGATTCTTGTGATCTGCTATTATCAAGTCTACTTATAGGCCAGCTGAAAAGAATTGTAGTTGCTTTTGACCCAGTCATGCTGGGATCTAAATTTTTTTCTTAATAGTTACTAAAAATGACTGAAGCTAAGTGCTAATAAATCATTTTATTCAAATTGCTTAGTTGAGAAAAACTTTACTTACAGAAATCTCTGAAGCTGGGTATTTGTGATTTTAGTGATCCTTTCAAACCATCATATACTTTATCTTAATAACTGAAGTCAAACCGTGTTGCAGCTTCTTCGAACCGGACACCAACAGTAAGGAGCTACAACATCGACAAATCATTCTTATGACTCCGAAGGTTATCTCTGGTTTTAAATTCAAATTCACATATATCTTATCCCCTAATTTAATTACTTTTTAAGAAACAAATGGATTTAAAAATATGGCAGCAGACAAAAGACATTGCTAAAAGAAATTTTATATGGACAATCACACATGGTTCAGATTAATCAGCATGGCCTTTTTTTGTTACTTCACATTGATCTATGCAATAGTGATGGATGCAGCAGGTTCATTTTTTTATGTTTACCATGCTTGTAGACCTCAGATAGTGTTTTGTTTATGTTCTTTCTATATTCTTGTCTTTACTAGCTTTTGTCCTTTGTCCATAGCTGGTCCTTCTGTTCGTTGGCACCCAGGAGCAGTAGTAAACTTCATTTGCTTCATGCATGATACGACACCTGTGCTTTTGCTGATAATGAGGCAATGGATTGTGACATGGAGTACTAATGGTGTTTATTTCGTTTTTATCTTTTCAAGCAATTCTCTCCTAACTAGATGGCTACTTTAGTATTGTTTCAGACTAAATTAAATTTGAATAATAGCAACTATCTGTTAGTCTTGGCTAGACAGGGCACACGTTTCTCTATAGCGGAACTCACCATGTTTGATGGATGTATTTGTTTTCCCTTGAGTGAATTATAAATTTAGATGTCTTAACTATTATCTGAACTTTTGGAACCTGGACATGTGCCGAGGGTGAGATTGCTGCCCTGAACTGCTATCTAGAATAAGCAGAATGCAATAGTTTCTACAATAAGCAATTTGTGATTGAATTGATCATCATTCTGTTTTAGCCTTTTATTTCAGTCTGAATGCCAAAAATCTGAAATTGACTCTTCTTCCTTGTTGTTTCAGCCTTTTATTTCAGTCGACTTTAATTATTTGCTGGTTTCAGTGATCTACCACAACGTTGGAGACGACCCGAGGGGCAATTCAGGTTTTGCCTTTCTCCACTGTTCATGATGCGGCAATGAATATATAGCTCTTACTCTCTTTTTTTGTTTGGTTCATTTTATGTGTTCAATAATTCATAATAACTTTGAGATGGCATTTGCGATAAATTTATAGCTTTAGCGACTTCAGTGAGGGTGTGTATCAAAGCTTGCTTTTAAGCACAATTCCTGTTTGGACGTTCCCTGTAGTTTTCAGGTTGCTTCTTCAGCTTTCTTTTTTTTTTTGTTGAGGGCTCCATTTTGTTCTCACATAATAAACTAACCAAGTCCAGTTAGGACACATGTAATGCTATGCAAGTATATATTTTTTGTGGTAGCAGATACATGCAAGACTGAGACCAATATCTTCAGATAAAAAATATACAAAATTGATTTTGTCGGATGGTGAACAGTGAAAGACAAAAGCATTGATCATCTAGCGCAAAATTTACTTGTACCATTTCTTTTTTTTGGTTCAGCAGAACTGACAGACCATGATAGATGATCAACGGATGCCCACTTATTATGAACCCTATTGTGGTATTTTTTTTCTTACTCTTTGTAACACCCTAAAAATTGCTCCTTTCAAAAATAGATGAAAACTGATTTAGTTTTGTATTTGAGTGCTCATGAAAATATAAATAAATTTGCTCCTTGTTCGGCACGTCTTTATCTTTTTCTACAATCTAATTCCTTATTTCTTAGCTTATGCTTTCATTTAGAGTTTCTCAAAATATTTTCTTTGTAATTGTAACCCAAATCACTCCTTTCAGTTCTCCATCCATGAATCTATCTCTAAAAGGTTACTTAGAATTATTTCACTATTTTTTTTACGAAACTTGTTTTCACTTTTCTGTGAGCATAATGTAATTTTTAGATGCTCCAAATTTTCTTCGTATGAGCTCCAAATACTTTATTTGGGTTCCTCATATTTCATAATGTCTCTAAGATTTTTCCCTGAATTTTCAGAGCTTTCGGAATATTTTTGGTGGCTTGAATAATAATTCTAGACTTCTCTGGAATTATTTTATCCATTAAATTAATTAATCTCGAAAATAATAAAAATATCTCTTTTAAGTGCTGGACGTCCATGTAAAATAATTCTCATAAATCTTAACGAACCAGACACAAGATTGAGAAAGAAAATAGTTAGGGTTTTATTCTTTGTCAGGCTGCCGCCGCAGTCTTCAACGAATTCATCTGCTGCCGCCGAGATCAACTTTCTAGTCGGCGTGTTGATTATGCTATTAGCTGGACCGATCTATTTCGGTATTATCTGAGTTCGAGTTGAAAGCATTTGTTTCAATCTAGGTCGCCGTCGCCCCTTGCTTTTCTCAGGGCGAGCCGTGGGCCGCATCGCCTTGCTGCCCACACTTGGGCCGAGGACCATGTGCTGCTGCACCAGCCGGCCGGCCAGAGCCCCTCCGTCCTTTGCCGAGCCGCGACAGCTCGTCTTGGTGGCACCAGCAGAACAACGCAACAAACTTGGAGGCCAATTCCTTTATGTCTGGTATACCAACTCATCTCCATTGCTGACGCCAAGGCCCATTCATCATCAGCTTATCAAGGTTGATTAAAGACTCCTCCAGATTGATCGCACCTCTCAATTTGTAGCATCCGTGGCTTTTTGGTGCGTGAACACGTGGTCTTTGGTTGTTTTGCATAAAACCCCTTCACGTTTTAGAAAACCAACCCGCAATCCATCTAGCCAGAGTGAACAGTACACGCGTTCACATATTTTATATATAGACCCTTTATGTAAAAATTATTTCAATGTCAAGAAGAAAAATTTGAGATCATTGTGATTTTTACAAAAACTACCCCGCATCATTTTATGGAGGACCCCCCACTCCCATCACCAGCCCTGGCTATCCGATCTCGCCCTCATTCTCTTCTCTCCGTTCTCTCTCCCTTCTCGACACCGCCGCTGCCGCCGCTACCCGATCTCGTCACTCGCGGCCTGATGACATGAGGTATGCATGATTGCAAGATCCCGACGTTCCTGCCTTCCAGCTGCGGCACATGTTTGGGATGTGTTGTCTGCTGCTATCGTGTGGCCAACCCTGCTCCCAGATTTGCCCCATCCGCTTAGAGGCCAAAGTCGGGGAGCTCTCTTAGATCCTGGCTACGACCGAGTGAGGGCATGACTACAACTGATGGACTTTGGCAATGTGCCGATCCAGCGACCTCTACGGTGGCAGCACGTGAGGGAGGCATAACACGGCAAGCAGGCGAGGGCCATGGGACAAGGCAGCCCGGAAGCAGAGGCGGTAAGTGCTCCTTCTCCTAGACATATCAAGGACCAGTGCTTGGGATCTCTTCTGCATGTTGCTGCATCTACACCACAGCCTCAATGTCTCCCTGGTAGTGTCTGTACTATTATTTAGTCTAATGCAAGAGAAGGCCATTCGAGAGCATGCAGGGAAGGTGCTTGAGGAAAGGCCACTGCTGGTTGCGTCAGTGGGTAGTTAGGCTAAGCGCAGGTTCTTCGTTTCTATCAAACTGTTCGCATCCAAAGGTCTGAATTCTGGGCAATTTAAATATTTGCCCCTCTTACGGATGGCTCCTCTTCACTTGTCCTTCTTATAAGTGCAATTAAAGATTTGCCCCAGGTATCTCTTTAGTCCTCCTACAGATTTACTTATTTTAGCTATGTGGCACTCCAACTCATCATGTCAGCTTGGATCGGTTACATGAAAAGACCGTATTACCCCTCCCCTTATCTGAGAAAAAAAGCACCCCGCGGCGCGTGTCAGCAGCCATGGGGGAAGACCTCGTCACCACCCTGTCCATGGAGAACGGCGGCGGCGGCCACCATGGCCCCTGCACGCTCCTCTCCATGGACCTGTCGGGCCACCTCTCCGCGCCGGACGACCGCGCCGTCGGAGTCATGGTGCAGGCCCTCATCGGAGGCGCCATCGGCGTCGGCCCCCGCGCCCACGCCATGTCGCCCTCCGGCGCACCTCCCCCCGACATCAACCAGCCCTGGCAGAAGGACCTCTACGACATGCTGGACGTCGGCCTCGGCCCGCAGGTCTACTGCGCCGAGGCCGAGCTCAGCTGCGCTCCCAAGGCCGGGAGCCGGAAGGCCGCCAAGCGCGGGGACACCATCTGGGGCGCTTGGTTCTTCTTCACCTTCTTTTTGAAGCCCCTTCTGTCCGACAACTGCAAGGACAAGGTCGTCCGGGACAACAGCAGCATCTCCGGGTTTGACAAGTCGGACCTCCTCCTTGACATGTTCCTGGTGCTTCCCACAAGCAGCAGCTAGCACGCTGCACACGGGCGAGCAGAAGCAGCAAGCGCCGAGCGGCCGGTGGAGGGGCCCATGTGGCTGGCGGCACGCAGCCTGCGTGGAGCTCGCCATGGACGGCACATGGAGCCCACGCGCTCTCAGCCGGCATGCTGCTGCTGCGGCTGCTCGGCCATGTGCTAGGTGTTGCTGCTCGCCATGGACAGCGACTGATGCTGCTCACGCCAAGGAGAGAGGAGGAAGAAGAAGATGACATGTGGGGCCTGCGTGTCGGTGAGAGGGGAGAGGGGCAACATGGTCTTTTTCCATAGCTGATCCAAG
>Ga0182004_10003967_pt1 | contig 11859 bp, 9 predicted proteins | sample Sormic07211540_1_FD_120479 | JGI IMG/M metagenome (GOLD analysis project Ga0182004, IMG submission 120479) | Endophyte microbial communities from Sorghum bicolor roots, Mead, Nebraska, USA - 072115-40_1 MetaG | ecosystem: Host-associated > Plants > Roots > Unclassified | place: USA: Nebraska...
AATCACCGTGGAGCGCGGAATCGACGAGGCAAGAGCTGCCATCTGGAAGGGAGTGGGAAACCGATGAAAAACACGCAGGACCCCTACCTGGCGCGCCAACTGTCGGTGTTTTCCCCACGGGGGTCACACCAACGAGTAAATTTGTATGCGTGTTCCTTTTCCCAGATGGTAGTGCAAGAAGACACAAAGATTTATCCTGGTTCAGGCAAGAGAAGGCCCTACATCCAGCGGGGGTGGGAAGTTCGTGTTATCTTGCACCTAAGTGCTCGTACAGGGGCGAATACAAGCGTGGTGTGAAGTATGGGAGTTCTACTGCATATGGTGCAGTATTGCGTGTGGTTGTTCGTGTCTATTCCCGGGTCTCCCCTTTTATAGTTCCAAGGAGAGACCTAGGGTACATGTATAGGTATCAGAGTAGGGGTCGATAGCGGCATGGAGCGCTGACCTACTCGAGGCTTTCGTACCGGCATGGCCTCGAACCGTCCCGTCTTGGTAGCCTGGTGATGATTACGCATGCCCTGATATCCTGCTCTACGCCCCGTCCTGGATTGGTTTACCGGTGGCACGCCTGTATGATATGGCGGCAGGTCCGGCGGAGTGGTTGGGATGAAGTCAGTCGACGCCCAACTCGCCCCCATGAAGGATCCCTGTCTGGTCGAGGGCCGGATGCCGTACATCGTGTTGATATCCGGAGCGCTGACTTTAGATGTCTCGAGGGGGTCCCGATTAGACGTTCCATCCTTGTTTCCCTCGTTCTGACACATCCAGGGTCGTTTGATGGGGAAGGCTGCAAAAAGAACGATGGGACGGGTGCCTGTTTCCTTTCACGCTTCCCGTGACCGGTGTGTTAGGTGAGAAATCGGCCGGTGCATTAAATGCCCCGGCTCTCGTGCGCGCGTCAGGCGGCGGACAGTGTCCTTGCGCTCGACTTCTCCCGATTCGCTCGAGCGTGCTTCCGTATTCGACGGCGGTTGGCGCTCGAGCCCTGATCGATTCGCTCGACGCTATTTCTGTCTTCGAGGCTGTGGCCGTCGACGGCTGCACATACGTACGGACGGAGCGTCGAATCGAGGGCCTCGTCTTACGCACGGATGGTCTCGTTATATGCATTGGTGAGGGTACCCCTTGTTGATACCCTCGACATTATTTATAAAACTAAGAACACAGTCAAAGAACAATTTGCGAGACGAATCGTCTTTTAAGCCTAATTAGTTCATGATGGGATACTAATTGCCAAATAAAACAAAAATACTACAATGTCTGTTAAACTTTAACACCCCTAACCAAACACCTCCAAATTATCTACTCCCTCAAAAGTTTCTCAACAAAATCTACTCGCTCAAAATAAATGATGTTGTATGTTTGTCCTATGTATTCATAACTCAGAAACTATGATAATTTCTATAGATATTAATTACACTGCCACGTACGCCCTTTGTCTTTAAAAGCTTCAATTCTTAGAATCCATGTTAGTCAAAATTTTTTAAGTTTGACCAACTTTATAGAAAAAAACATCAATATCTATGATATAAAATGAGTATCTTATATAAATATATTCTATGATAAATTTAATGGCACTAATTTGGTACTATAAATCTTAGCGTTTTTTCCAAAAATTCCGTCAAAGTTTACAAAGTTTGACTTAAGATAACTCTAGAAATTGAAGCTTTTAGGGATATACAGTGGCGGAGCCAGGAATTATGCATTGGGGGGGCCAACCAAAAAATTCAACTTATCAAAACTGAGCACAACTAGTGACCATCTAGCTTAATTCATTAACTTGATATAGGTTCTCACACTATATGTATTTTAGGATTAAATGTGTTATTATTTTGGTGGTAGACGATAAACCCTTAATAACGAGATGTTTGAGATAATTTTGTAAATCTTAAGATCTGCGTCTTAGTTTTTCTAAGGTGCTTTATTGTATTATCTAGTCATTTGTACTTCATCCCAAATTATAAATCATTCTAAGAATCTTGCAGAATCAAAGTATCTTAAGTTTGACCAAAATTATATAAAGAATTATAAAGATTTATATCGCAAATAGATATACTAAAAAAAAGATATAACTAATGAAGAATCTAATGGTACTTAGTTGGTATCATTTATCGTATCATATAAATTTGGTCAAATTTGGAATACTTTGACTCTCTATGTTTTTTGGAATGACTTATAATTTAGAACAGAGTGAGTATGATTTTATTATCTAGATGATATTAATAAGTATATATGACAATATTGTTATATTTCTCTCTTAATATAAATAAAAATCATTAATTTATACTAGTAAAAAAAATTTGTTGACACATGTTGGGGGGGGGCCATGGCCCCTGCCAGCCCCCCTTGGCCCCGCCACTGGGGATATAGGGAGTAGGTGATTTGTTGATGTGGCAAGTGATTTATGGAGAGACAGAGCAAAAATTCAAGAAACTAAGTCTAACTAAGGCCCCGTTTGGTTTCTCTCGGTAAAGTCTACCGTTCGTCATATTGAATGTTTAGACACATGCATGAATTACTAAATGTAGATTATTTATAAAACTAAAAACACAGATAGAGAGTAATTTGCGAGACAAATCTTTTAAGCCTAATTAGTCTATGATTGGACACTAATTCTCAAAATAAGACGAAAATGCTACGGTACCTGTTAAACTTTAATACCCTCAACCAAATACCCCCTAAAAAACTGGATCTTCACGGTTATCAATGGACAAGAAAATATTCGTAGCCCATTGGGTAGCGAATATAGTTTCTATTACTAATTATGCCATGTACTATAGAAAATCTTGCACTTGTAAGGATGGTTTCTTGGTACGGTATCATATGCATAGAAACTACTAATAGGTTTAAAGGGTGTTTGGTTGGAGGTGCTAAAGTTTAGCAAGTACTATAGCACATTTGTAACTATAGTAATTAGGCCTTGTTTAGTTGCCAAAAAAATTTGCAAAATTTTTCAGATTCCCCATCACATCGAATCTTGCGACACATGTATGGAGTATTAAATATAGGTAAAAAAGATAACTATTACATAGTTTTCATGTAATTTGCGAGACAAATCTTTTGAGCCTAGTTAGTTTATGATTGGACAATATTTGTCGAATACAAACGAAATTGTTACTGTTCACATTTTACAATTTTTTTGCAAGTAAACAAGGCCTTAGTGTCCAATCATGGACTAATTAGGCTTAAAAATCATCTCGCAAATTATTCTCTAATTGTATTTTTAGTTTTGTAAATAGTCTATATTTAGTACTCCATGTATGTATCAAGACATTCGATGGGACATGTGTTAAAAAAATAGCCCTAACCAAAAAGGGCCTTATACATAAGTCAAATCATTTCAAGTTTAATCAAATTTATATTAAGAAAACTAATATTTATGATATTAAATTATTATTATAAAAGTTGTCATGAAATATATTTTCTTAATAAAATCAGTTAAACTTCAAATGTCTTTTAAATAAAAAATAATAAAAAAATTGAAATGATTTGACTAAGGATAAATCTAAATATCATTTTTTTGTGGCGAAGAAAGTAACAAAATATCATCATCATTTATAAATGGCATTACAAACTTAAATGCTCTTAAGTATTATCTATGTTCCAAATTATAAGTCACTTTGACTTTTTTTGGTATATTTATTTTGGAACGCATCTAGATACGTAGGAAAATGGATGAATAAAAAAAGTTAGTGACTTGTAATTTAGAATGGAGGTAGTACACATAAATACCCACTCACATGAACATACAAATAAACACACCTTATTTATTATTTATTAGCACCTCAGAAAAACCCGCCAAAATCAAAGATTGATAAAGTTATTATAAATATCTTGTTGTTGATGGTTATGTCAATTATCAGTAAAACTATAATGTTGTTAAATCACCTATTATGGTATGGATACTAAAATTGACGTATTTGAATGGGGCCCCAGCTCTGAAATAAGTGTTGATATGAAAAGATATTCAATGTTATGCACATTCGTATAGAATAAAAGTACAAAACACATCTCTAAAACATGTTATAAAGTATTTTTTTATTTATGTTGAAACAGGTATATATATTGATGTAAATTATTTTTTAAGAATTTTTACTTAAGAAAGATATTTCTATGTACTTCTATTTATGTATTTATTGAAATATTCATTATAACTTTAGATGAACGAGCTTTTTGTCAAATGTGTTATATACTCGTATTTCATCTTTACAAGTACATTGTGTGTTGATTTCGTTCCCGACAACACTAATAAGTGAATTGATACATCAACCAAACGAAGTAGATATTGAAATGCGGATTTGAATTCAAACTTATTGCCTTGTATTCACATTCAAGAATATTTGAATCCATATTCAATTCAGATTAAAATATGAAAAAATGCTATTTGAATTTGCGCAATCGGCTTCCACTCTGATAACTTAGCATTCATAAACTCAGATTTGCATGGATGAATGAGATAGTACTTCTGTTGTTTTCTTTCTTCTCATTTTGATTTTTGAGTTCAGGCCATGGATTATTCAGTTCTTGTACTAATTTAAATGAAATATATATAATTATAAACTTTGTAATCTTTTTCAGACGAGCAACATTATAATCTTGTCCATGAGGTGTTCAACATAGATTTTTCATGTATTTTTATTTTAATTGATGAGATCAATTTAAATATTCATTTTTTGATCTGGTTTAGGTCTAAGGATTACTGAGTTTTTGGACTATAATTTTGGGAAACACAACTAGATATAGTGCACCGAGCATAAATTTCTCACCTTTGGTTTGATTAATATTTTATTTTTATTAGAGTTTTCTAGTCTAAGACAATGGATATAAATAGACATTTCCACGTGCTGATATAAAAATCAGCAGGAAGAACTTGGCACAAGTTAGCCCTCTCAGAGATTAAAACACCGAAGGCAATGAACAATCTGCAAATACATTTAAGGACACTGAACAATCTAAAAAAATTACATACAATTCTTCTCCCATGCAACGAAAAGAAGAAAAAGAGAGATACATACAGCTCTATTTCTTCTCACTCCTACCAAACTATATCAACCATGACAAGCTTAAAAAATAACCATACATGGCATTTCACAGCAATGCAGAGCCTGGACAGCTTGGCAGAAACAACAGCTGTTGTTAGGCTCTTACACGCAATCATCATGTCATCAAATAGCAGACATGAAATCAGTCCCACGTCGCTTCATGACGTGAACAATTGGCTCCCGAGCGTGACGATGGCGGTTCCGTCGCCCATGAATGTTGTCATGGACATCTCCGTCTCCAGAATCCGGTCTAGTTCGGTCGCGACTAGCCTCATCCTTGGTCGGCGTCTCGATGATGGGTTCAAGCATTGAAAGGCCAGGCCGACAAGCTCCTTCATACCTTCTGCAGTGAAGTTGCCGGCTAATCTTGGGTCAATCAGTTCATTTGAACTGAAATGCGCTTCCATCTTTTGATCATTCCAAGAAAAATGTTTTTTCAGTGAGCAGTTAGTAAAAGAAATATTCTTATGCACGAGAAACTGCAGCACATTTTTCAAATTGTTATTTTCCTCTGAAGTTATGTCTCAACTAAGGTAGAATTAATCGTATCAATTATCAAACATCAACAAAGGGCTTTCAGTATTCAATAATACATCCTAATAAGAATTTATGTGATCCTACAACATGACTCATACTTGTCATGCCTAACAATTATGAAAACAGTTTATGTTCTAGCTGTTTTCAAGTTTTGAAAATCTGTGGCCTGACTTCACAGTTAGGTACATTAAACACCACAGTTTCCATTTTGTCAATGCACACAGATCATAGGCAAAAAGGTGGTAGGAGCTTTACATGGTTCCTTGACATATTAGAGAATGATATTTTGCTGGAGATTAAGCAGAACTCCATAACTTTCCTTTTAAGATAACTTACAGCTACATGTCTGCGGAAATTACCCAGTGGGCCAGATATTCTCTGGAATCTGTAGGTATCAAGGACGCCGCTTCCCTGCCAGTAATTAGCTCCAAAAGGAAAACTCCAAAGCTGTACACATCGCTGCTTTCAGAGAACTGAGTCATCGATTGTACCCTACATATAAGCATGCAGAATGGGTTGCAAATTATTATCACAGGATTAGCAAAGAAAATCATCGACAACTGCAGGGACTTAAGATTCAATAACATTACAAACCCATGATACTAAAATATTAAAAATGACCATTTTCACAGAAAACTCAACTGGACATGTTATTGCGAAGTGACCTACATACTTGTCTGATATAAATGTGATAACTGGACTTACTCTGGATCTTGGTAAACACTGTTACTAAACCCATGTGATGGGCCAGCATCGTCAGATCCTCTAATTAACCTAACAAGTCCAGCATCAGCCACCTTTGCAATGAAATTTTCATCAACCAGCACATTGTTTGTCTTGAAGTCTTTGTGTATCAAAGGAGGATCAAGACTGTGTAGATGATTCAAACCTGCAACAGCATTTTCACTCACACTAAGTTTTGCTCGAGCCAGTGGCCCACAAGGCCACAAAGAGGGCAAATCTCAAAGTTTTTTTTAACCTTTAGCTGCTCCAATGGCTATTGAGAGCCTTTGTTTGAACTCAAGCCGTGTTGCGGAGCCTTTCCTGGTATCTGGTAGATTGTATGAAGCTTCAGAGGTAATAAAGCAAGAAAGGCTACAATCTTCTTTCCTAACAAAATGTAAACATTACCATACAGATGGCCACAGACACTGCCATTGGGCAGGTACTCATACACCAGCATTTGTAGACCCCCTTCTTGACAGTAACCAATGAGAGTTACGATGTTTCGGTGACGAATCTCTGAAAGCCACCTAACCTGCATTTTGCAAAGGTTGACACAATGAGAATCAATGTCTATTCCCCTAAAAAAAAGAATAACTTTCTAGGCAAAAAAAAAATTGCATTTATATTACTTGTCCTTGGCTAATTTATGACATTTATTAGGCTAGAAAACAACAATCGTTGACTGAGAAAGATCTTCATAGCATCACAACTTATCACTTGGCTAATGCCTGCCCTAAATAAGATGCAAATTAACTACAGCCAAATGCTGAACCAAATAATACAATGCATCCAGAACTTCCGAGTCAGGTAACAGAAAATGCCAAAACATGAAAATTGTTAACACTTGACACAGATGCCAAAACAATTGTGGCAAATGCAATTCAGAAACTAAGCAAGTATGACAGTGCAGTTGAACCATTTAGCATTCTGTGTAATTATTAATCCCAAAATGCAGAACAACGCCCCTGGAATCATATTTTGACCTGACATTGTTACCTCATCAGCAAACACCTGCGTTGCTGCCCCCACGCGCCTCTTGATCGCGACAACAGTGCCATCGAGAAGCAGGCCCATGTACACCAACCCGAAGCTCCCGGCGCCGACGATGTTCGCGTCGCTGAAGTTCTTGGTGGCCTGCACCAGGTCCTCGAGCGAGAATTGCCTCGCAACCTGATGCTCCGGCTCCGGTGCCAACGAGCTCCTGCCCCCCTTTCCCCACTCCACTGACGCATTGCGTTAGCAGTTAGCACGGTGAAGGGGGAAAAGAGAGAGAGAGAAAAAAAAAATTGATGTCCACAAGGAGGAGTTAGCCATCCGCAACCGCAACTCACCTAGCGTTGAGGGGTCGGAGGAGCCGGTGTCGGAGTTGCGGTTACGCCGCGCCCTCCGCCGCGCAGCGCACCAGAGCGCGAGCAGCACGGCCGCCGCCGCGAGCAAGGTGGCGCCACCGGCGGCAATGCCGACTACAAGGGCGATCGGCAATGACATCCGGGTGCGCGTGACATCGAATCTGCAAAAGACAAAAAGGGTTAGCTGCAACGCAACGCGCTTTTGGGAATGGTGAAGCAACCCCCAAACAAACAAACAAACAAATACTATCTGTCATCAAAAGCCACCCTTTTTGAATCCGACTAACCCTTTGACCTACCCCTAAATCAGTGAGTGCTGTAGCCTCCGGCATTCATCAATGCAGGGCAGGGCAGGGCAGCGCAGCGCAGCGCAGCAGTCGTCTCCCAAATCGGCGCCTCAATTCGGCAATGCAGCTACGGACAGGGGCCCAAGACCCACCCAATCTTGTCTTGTTTCGGAGGGGGTGGCGAATTGGCGACGGTGATCGATCAACGAGGGGAAGAGGAAGGTCCAACTCCAAGAAGAGGAGGAGGAAGAAGAAGAGGAGGAAGGGAGCAGCAGCTGGCGAGACCGCGAGAGGGAGGGGATAGATGGAGGCTGTGGTGGTGCGCGGCGCGGCGACTGCTGGTGTAGGGGGCAGCCTCCCACTCCCACCCGGCCTCGGCTCGGCTCCCCCACATGGCAACTGGGACGCCAAAATTGCGGTGCTGCGGCGTTTTGTCAATGCGGCCGCTTGCGCCACGCCATGCCCAGTGCCATTCGGCCATTCTTGCGCCATGGCCTGGCCCCTGCGCTGCGCTGCCATCACACCATGTGTGCGCGAGTGTCGGGGGGCGTGTGCGCCTCAGCGCCGTAGGGGTAGTAGGGCCGTGCGGGTTGGAGGCCTGGGAGGGGTTGGTGGGGTGCCGAGCCGTGCCGCCGCGCCCGTCTTCACCGTCCTCCGCTCCGTGTTCTGGGCTGCCTGCTCGCCATGGTTCAAGATCAACGGGTACATGTGACCCGAATACCGACGGATTTTACCGGACAAAAAGACCGGTGTGAAATGAATTTTCTATCTGTGAACATGTTATTGATAAAATCTTATAAAAATATTTGCCAAAATAACCAGCCACTCTTATTATTTAGCTCATCTCGCACATGAATTTTTTTTCTAAATCCAACTAAACCCTCCTAGTGTATATGAACTTGATGTCATTATATGAATGTTAGTTTACAACTTGTTAGAGGCTTGGAATAATTTATTTTTTATATAAATGTCTAACATTTATATGTAATTCTCGGGTATGCTATCAGGTATGGGTTACCTGTTGGGTAAAATTTATCCGCACAAGTGCGGGTGTGAGAGTATTTTTCTACCCGTGTGCGGGCACGGTTACCCGACGGTAAAATTTTGACCTCACAGGTGTGGATACAAGTGGCCACTACCTGTCGTCGGGTACGTACCCGTTGCCATCTTAAACCATTGTTTTTTTAATTGTACCTTGTACTAGGGCCCTGTGTAGTTGCAAAAAAATTTGCAAAATGGCTACTGTGGCACTTTCATTTGTATTTGACAATTATTGTCCAATCATATACTAACTAGGCTCAAAAGATTCGTTTTGCAAATTACAGATAAACTGTACAATTAATTATTTTTTTATCTATATTTAATGCTCTATGCATGTGCTGCAAGATTCGTTATGACAGGGAATTTTGAAAAATTTTGCAAAAATTTTAGGATCTAAACAACCCCTAGGTTTCTAGCATCATAGTTATAGGAATGTTTGGTTGTAAGTGTTAAAGTTTAACAGGTAATGTAGTACTATAGTATTTTTATTTTATTTGGCAATTAGTGTGTAATCATAGATTAATTAGGCTTAAAGATTCGTCTCGCAAATTATTCTCTACTTGTGTTTTTAGTTTTGTAAATAGTCTATATTTACTACTCTACGCATGTGTTCAAACATTTGATGTAATTGGAGTTAAAAGAAAATAGGAGCAACCAAACAGGGCCTAAGAGGGTGTTTGGTTGGAGGTGTTAAAATTTAACAGCTATAATATTTTTGTTTTATTTGACAATTAGTTTCCAATCATAGATTAATTAGGCTTAAAAGATTTATCTCGCAAATTATTCTCTTGTTGCGTTTTTAATTTCGTAAATAGTCTATATTTAGTACTCCATATATATGTCCAAACATTCGATAATAGTTAAAGAAACAAGAGCAACCAAACATGGCCTAAGTTCATACGTCTACAAAAACATGCATGTACATTCATCATTGGAATCAACACCTGCTTCGTGTTTGAATTGCATGAGAAATCCGCAAATCGTCGTTTCAATTCTCAATCAAAACGCTCCTGAATCCCCAGCTACCCAAGACGGGGAGTGGCCACTAGGGAAGGCTCCTCTGTTTCCCTCCCTCCTACAGTTCCAAAAGGGTGAACTGAGGGCAAACTCCAATCTGGCACTGAACTCGTCAGATCCTGTCCGCCTCTGGTGACCTCGTCAGCGCCGAAGGGTGGGGGATCTGCCGCGGCCGTTGTATACACCTTATGCTATTAGTGTAAGGCTGAACGAAAAACTTAAAAGCTCGTTAGCTTGTTTGGCTCGTGGCTCGACTTAGCTCGACTCGGCTCGACTTATATTAGTTTTGTATTACTTCATGTCTTACACTTTATAAATGGTTGATATGTTAGCTCATATGAATATTTTATTGGACTTATGACTATTGGATATATTATTATTGTATTATTACTATTTTTAAGATTTAGACAAATATAAATATTATATTTTATATTTTTTTATACCTGGCTCGCGAGCTTAACGAGCCGGCTCGAGCTTTTAACGAGCCGAGCCGAGCTGACTTTCTGGCTCGTTAAGATAACGAGCCGAGCCGAGCTAGCTCTTTATCATAACGAGCCAAAACGAGCCAAGCCGAGCCGATCTGAGCTAGTGGTATACTATGTAGGTTAGGGTTAGGTTTATCCGTGTTGACGGTTCAGCCCGGGTTTGTCTTCCTCTGCGGCCGCTTCTCTTGCAGACAACAATGGAGATGTAACGAGGAGGCCTCCAAGGTGAGTTTCTGTGTGGGTTCCTCTGACATCTCGGACGGTTTCTCTGTCTTTATTCGAGATGGCGGCGTGAGGATGAAAGGTTCAAATAGCTAGAGGGGGTGAATAGTCTATTTAAAATTTCTACAATCTCAACTGGACAAGTTGGTTAATAAGACAAATGGCGAGGCTATTCAAGCAATATCATAACTAAGCTATGCAAGCCACCTACACAAATCTAGCAAGAAGACTAAACACTAAGTCACAACACCAAACTACCACTAATGGCTAGCAACACTCCTAACTAAGAAGACTAAGCTACATAAGCTAAACAACTAGTAAGATGTGCAAGTAAGTAAAGGAGTGGAAAGTGATTGTTATACCAACGTTGTAGAGTAGAGATATATCCAACCAATCAATCTCAATCAAATCACAACAGGGAATCCTCGGCAAGAGATTACACAAGATTTTTATTGAGGTTCACTTGCTTCCCGGCAAGCTAGTCCTCATTGTGGCGAAACATCCACTTGATGGATCACGAGCTAATTGGCAATCCAAAGCCAAACCCTCAACGGGTGCCGCACATCCACTCCAAGATGGGGATCCTCCAAGCCACGAGCAATCCACTAGAGTAGCCAGCTGCGATCTCCCACGGGGAAGGCTCAAGAACTCCTCAGAAATCACTTGGTGGGGCTCGAAACAAATCTCCAATCACGAGCTCAACACCTCCGCTGCTCCAAGCCATCTAGGGCATCGGGAAACACCCAAGAGTAACAAGAAATCCGCAGCAAACTCAAGGACAAGTGACACTAGATGCAACTCACTAAGTAATGCACTTGAATCTCACTCAATCTCACTAGAATTGACAATCAAGCAAGAAGATGAGTGGAGGGAGTGTTCTCTAGCTCAAAGTATGCCTCAAGTATTCCAAAATGCAAGGAGAACCCCCCAAGACCGGCCACCTTCTATTTATAGGCCCCCTCAATAAATAGAGCCGTTAGCTCTTTCACTGAACAAAACTCGGGGGCACCGGAACGCGCAGAAGGTCAGCTGAAAGCCCAAGTTTGGTTTTGGTAATTAATGACACCAAGTTGCTAATGCCTTGTGTTTAAGCGATTTGAGTTAGGCATAGCAACACATGTGATGAAGGTGCATGGTGGCATGGAAAGGTGTC
>Ga0182004_10003968_pt1 | contig 11858 bp, 11 predicted proteins | sample Sormic07211540_1_FD_120479 | JGI IMG/M metagenome (GOLD analysis project Ga0182004, IMG submission 120479) | Endophyte microbial communities from Sorghum bicolor roots, Mead, Nebraska, USA - 072115-40_1 MetaG | ecosystem: Host-associated > Plants > Roots > Unclassified | place: USA: Nebraska...
AACAGTCGTTCTACGAACCTTCCGGGTTCCAAAAAAAAAACCCTTCTAATAACGTTCTTCGGACGAAAATTACTGCTACACAGTGGAATGAAAGAACTCTAGGGCCTTGTTTAGTTCTCAAAACTTTTTGCAAAATTTTTTACATTTCTCGTCACATTAAATCTTACGGTAAATACATTAACACTAAATATAAATTAAAAAATAACTAATTATATAGTTTACCTGGTAATTTATGAGATGATTCTTTTAAACCTAATTAGTGTATGATTGAACAATATTGTCAAATACAAATAAAAGTACTACTTCCTAATTTGCAAAAGTTTTTGGAAGTAAACAAGGCCTAGTGAGTTAGCAAAACGTGCCGTCTCACCATTGAAATGTAAATATGAGGATTTTGTTTCTAAACCATATGTAACCGTTCATGTGGAGTACTAGTGGCCAATATGTTTGGACGCTTGCGAACAAGCCGGATCGGCACAAGATCTTTGAAATTCATATTTGCTTATATGCCCCCATTTTCGGTGGTCAGTTTTAACGTTCTGCTTCCAGGGTTTGACGGTACGGAACCACGGAAACAAACCAACAATTCAAAATTCAAAACCGTCCGAGGGACCCCATGATTAACAGCCAAACGGCCTCGGTCCCGCTTCCCACCGGCACGTGGGGCCCAGGCGATGCCGACCCCACCTGCCATCCAGACGGGCGGAAACGACGCGAGAGCCCCAAGCATGAGGTGGCACCTCGCCAGCTGTACCCCGGTGACGAGCCACCGGCCGCTCCCGGTCACCCTCCCCCGTCTCTCTCTTTCTCTCCGCGCTATATAACGCCCCGCCTCGCCTTCCCCTTCCTCCAGCCACCGATCGAGACGTCCCAATCGAGCCGAGCTAATCGGAATCTCATCTCATCTCACACCGCCATTGCCAGTGCCATTGCCATCGGCGGCACCAGCAGCAGCAGCAACAGCAGGCCAATCCATCCGGTGCCGTGTTCGTGTGTGTCCGGCAGCCAACAATATGGGAGTGGAGTCGTCGGAGTGCGACAGGATAAAGGGGCCGTGGAGCCCCGAGGAGGACGAGGCGCTGCGGCGGCTCGTGGAGCGCCACGGCGCGCGGAACTGGACGGCGATCGGGCGAGGGATCCCGGGCCGGTCGGGGAAGTCGTGCCGGCTCCGGTGGTGCAACCAGCTGTCCCCGCAGGTGGAGCGCCGCCCCTTCACGCCCGAGGAGGACGCCGCGATCCTGGCCGCGCACGCGCGCCTGGGAAACCGCTGGGCCGCGATCGCGCGCCTCCTTCCCGGCCGCACCGACAACGCCGTCAAGAACCATTGGAACTCGTCGCTCAAGCGGAAGCTCGCCACCGCCACCTCCAGCGGCGGGGCGGATATCGGCGACCCCGAGGAGCGGCCGTGCAAGCGCGCGAGCCCTGCTGGCCCCGGGAGCCCGACGGCGTCGGATCGCAGCGACCTCAGCCACGGCTGCGGCGGCGCCGCGCAGGTGTTCCGCCCCGTCCCGCGCGCCGGCGGCTTCGACGCCATCAGCTGCACCGCCGACGTGCGCCCTCCTCCGCCCCCGCCAGCAGCAGCAGCAGAAGACTACGAGGACCCGCTCACCTCGCTCTCGCTTTCGCTGCCGGGGCTGGACCACCAGTCGGCGTCGTCGGGGTTCCACCACGACAGCGCGCGGAGCCACTTCCAGGAGCTGTCCCCCTCGCGCTCCCCGTCGCCGCAGTCTACTCCTCCACCCGCCGCCCTTCTTTCGCCGCCGGCGGCGGCGGCTCCCTCTCAGTCGTCGTCGTCGTCGTCGTCGTACCCGTTCAGCGGCGAGCTGGTGGCCGCGATGCAGGAGATGATCCGTGCCGAGGTGCGCAAGTACATGTCCGGCGCGGGCCTACGCGCCGGCTGCGGTCCCGGCGCCGTCGGCGAGGCGGGCATGCCGCAGCTGGTGGAGGGCGTCATGCGCGCCGCCGCGGAGCGCGTCGGCGTCGTCACACGGCCGTAGAAGAAGAAAATCCCAAACCAAACCAAACCAAATCAGATCGAATCAATGCGAAGCATTGTGTTAATTAAGATCCCGTCCGTCCTGTGTAGCAGCAACTACGTAGACTACTACTACTACAACTGCTAGTCGTTCTTGTATGGACCCTTCTTGTATTTAGGAAGAGAAGCACGCGTTGTTTATTCGTCGCCGGCGGGTGCCGCTCTGAATTCAGAAAGAAACAGAGCGGCGGCGGCGGCGAAAGCCGGAAGCGGAAACGGAGGTTGGCAAATAATCATCGAGCCTGCCATTTCTATACTCGGGCCTTGTTTAGTTCACCTTGAAAACCAAAAAGTTTTTAAGATTTCCGTCACATCGAATCTTATGACATATGCATGAAACATTAAATATAGACGAAAACAAAAACTAATTACACAGTTTAGCTGTAAATCACGAGATAAATTTTTTAATCCTAGTTAATCCATGATTAGATAATATTTGTCACAAACCAACGAAAATGCTACAGTACCGAAAACTTTTCGCTTTTCGAAACTAAACAAGGCCTCGGATGTGGTTTGCTCAGAAAAGGGGAGATGTGATTGCGCTGATCCGCCCGATGATCTGGTCCGATTTGGAACGTCGCTTCCGCTGTTCCAGTTTCCACTTTGCTGTACCACGCGAGTCACGAGCGCGAGCGCAACCCAACAAAATGGCGGATCAGATCAGAGCAGAGCAGAGCAGAGCCCCCGGGATACAGAACGGCAGCTCCTCCGCGTCGCTTCCCTTCACATCAGCAGCTCTGTCAAAGCGCCTTTCGTTGATCTAATTGGATCATGCGATGATTGAACTTGAAAAAGAAATCGATAAATAAATTATTGCGTTGCAAACAGGCGAAACGTGTGTCTGTGAGCGGTTGCATCGTGTACTGCTAGTGCTACTGGAGCTACAAGCCGTTGAACCGAGTGTACTACAAGAGAGGTCATCAGCAGAGTCGAGTCATGAACTGGCTTATACTAGAGACTACAATCATCAAGTGAGTGCAGGACGGGGGGCAGTGAGAGTGATCGATCGATCACTGGTAGCAGCAGCCAACAAACACGAGACGGCGGCAGCAAATGTGAAAGGCAACAGAGGACGGACGCCAGCGGTGGTGGCAGCCAGCTGTTGTTGGTGGCCGGACTGTGCACCTTATCACCCTTGCGCAGAACAGTAAAGATGGGCCTGACTTGCGAAGGATGGATGGGTGGCGCGCGCGTGCACTGTGCATGCCCACGAGCGGCGAGCCACCCGGCTGCAAAGCGCTCTGCACAACCAGGGCAGTAGGGCACGCACGGGCGCACGGCGGCGGTGACCGGTGAGCCGATGACACGATGAGCCTTTTGGCAAGTCTGTTGTTGTCTGTCTTCCGGAGGCCGCAGGACCGAGTTGGAACATGGGCCTGATTCGATTACACTGGGCTTCGAAACTGGGACCAAACTTTTGTTCGACCGAGGCCCAGTACGGAGTGTCGGAATCGTGCACAAAGGTGGTGGTAGTAGTAGGCCTAGTCTACTTCCATCGGCGGTCCAGCCCAGTGTAGGAGATGCAGCAACATTTGGGCATACGTCTGAAAAAGGTTAGCCCAGTGTAGGAGACGCAGCACCAGAAACATTTGGGTAAACTGCAAATCCAGAATGCTGGTGACACTGACACCACACCATATCGTGGCGTACTCCGAGTATAACACGTACTACTACAACATATAGTTATTCAGTCTGATGCCATTTAAACAGACCATCCTTCAACTCATCTGAAAGCCCAGAACCAGAACAGAACACGGCAAGAACGCACAAAGCCCACAATTACTAAAGGAAGCAGAAGCGCAGGCAGCCTCGAGCCCCGAACGAACGTTGCACGCCGTCAGTTGCTCGGCGCATCAGCGGCATCCTCCTCGACGTTGCTGCCGGCGACGTCGACGACGAAGCGGTAGCGGACGTCGTTGCGCTCGAGCCGCTCCAGCGCCTCGTTCACGTACCCCATCTTGACCACCTCGATCTGGGAGGTGAGCCCCTTGTCGACGCAGAACTGGAGCACCTCGGCGGTCTCGTCGATGCTGCCGATGAAGCTCCCCGTGATGGCCTTCCGCCCCAGCATCACCATCGGGGACACGAAGCTGAGGGGCTCGCCGATGACGCCCAGCAGCACGTGCTTGCCGTCCAGCCTCAGCAGCGACAGGTAGGGCTCCAGCGGGTGGTGCACGGGCACCGTGTCGATGATGTAGTCCAGCGAGTCGGCGGCCGCCGCCATGGCCGCCGCGTCCGTGCTCACCAGGTACGCGTCCGCGCCCAGGTGGTCCATCGCCTCCGCGCGCTTCTTGGACGACGAGCTGATCACCGTCACGTGGTGGCCCATGGCCTTCGCCACCTTCACGCCCATGTGGCCCACGCCGCCCAGGCCCACGATGCCACCGCGGAGGCCCGGGGCCGTCAGCCCAAAGGCCTTTAGCGGGCTGTACACCGTTACGCCCGCGCACAGCAGCGGCGCCGCTTGCTCCGGCGCCAGACCCGCCGGGATCTTCACCACAAACCTGAAACAAAATGCATTAATTATCAACAAGCAATCGCTATCTCAAAGAGTTGTTGGATAGTATTTAACTAGCACCAAATAAAATAGCTTCAGGAGTTACTGTTCTATCATAATTCACACATATATCCCATTTTTTTTTAAAAAAAAAACAAGCAATCGCTATCTCAAAGAGTTGTTGGATTAGGTAGTGTGATTTGCCCACTGACTGAAAAAGACAGTACACTAAAGTCGCAGGCAAGTTTGGAATCAAACGATGGAGAAAGTTATCCCCATTTCTCCCAACAACCAGTGATGGTTTGGATGACCAATCTTCAGACATGAGTAGTGAGTAGTAGGTGAGGATTCGGCTTCTGTGGTTATGGTTCAACTTGACAAAGATGAGCCAGTAAAGCACACCACGTCGTACTTTTCACATCACACTCTTGCCTGGTCACCACAAGGCATCCATACGCTGACTTGCAGCTGGACGATGATGGACTCTCTCAATGATAAATTTTTTCCCATACCCATATACTCTCCCCTCCACCTTTTCTAGAAGGATTGGACATCACCATCCACTTCCACAAAAGTTCAAACTGAAGCTCAACTATTTCTTGCTTAGTTCAGACTTCAGACCAACTTTTTTTAAAAAAAAAAAACAAGAAATTATCTCTAGCTAGAACACTGCAGGCAAGATAACGCTGAATGAACCTGATGATTAGTTTTCAGTTTCAAGAAACTCACTTCTGGTCGACGACCATGGTGGAGGCGAAGCCGCCCTGCGTGGGCCGGCCGTCAGTGTAGACATCGTTGTAGGACCAGATCTTCTTGTTGCAGTACTGCTCAACGTTGGCCTTGCAGGGGCTGCACTCGCGGCAGCACCCGACGATCACCCCGACGCCTACCACGTCGCCGACGCCGTACTTGCTCACCTCGGGCCCGACCTCCACCACCTCACCGACCACCTCGTGCCTGCAAAAGTTTCAGACACACGACATTAGCAAAAACCAACCCATGATAGCTAGTGTGCACATTATCAGTTCGCAGTAGTGGAGTGGTTGTGCTGTCAGGAAAAGTTTATGTTTATTTAATTTTTTTCCCCCTCGCAAACATGTCAGAAAAAAGGTATATAGGCCGGCCGGTGGGGTTTGCTTTACTACTCATTTCTGCAGCTCTTTAGCTATCATGAAAAGAACATCTTAGACGCAACAAACTCTTGTGCTTCAAATAATTTGGTAAACTGATGGAATGACAGTAATTGGCAACCAACTACGTAACAAAGAGTTTTAGTGTGGTATGTGCCACCTGTAAATCTAAGAATAGCTACGGACTGAGATGCTGACGTTTGTAGTTACCAAATGTGCACTGACCTATCTACCAGTCTATGCAGGTCAATCAGATAGATATACCTAAATTTGTCTGCATGTGTAGTTTTCTCATCAAAATGCGGAAACGGCATGTCGCTATATATGTGTCCTATTCATTTATACTTTTCAGACAGTTTGAATAATAGAACACTGGAAAATTCAGTTTATCGTAAACCATATACAGAGTATTACTCGATCCCAAAGGTGCTGAAAAATAAAATCGCTAGCTAGGGGGTTTGTTTGTGCTCACCCAGGGACCATAGGGTACTTTGAAGCCCCGAGGTGGTTCTTGGCCTGGTGGATGTCCGTGTGGCAGATTCCACAGTAGAGCACCTTCACCACCACATCTTCAGGGCCTGTGTTCCTGTTTTTGTTGTTGTCACCCACAGCACATCCCATATAAAAAGAGACCAGTGTTAATTAGTTTATTCTTGCAGAAGGACCAGCAGCATATAGAAATATGCAAGAACCGCCACAGTTAGCTAGATAGTATCATCGTACACTAGTAGTTGATGACATGAGAAAGCAGTGCAAGAGTCTTCTCTCGAAGCAATAATAAAAGTATATGCAGGCGATGGATGGATGCTTTCAAATTACTGCACCACATAACCTAGTGACCACTACTACTATTAAGACTACTACTACTTAATGAACCGAAAGCCAAGGGTTTATGTAGTGCTGTTCAATTTCCTCCAGCCTGATCGGAATAATCAACAGTATCGATCACTTATATATGAGTAAACAAACCCATGGCTGTTCAATTTCCTCCAGCCTGATCGGAATAATATCACTTATAAAGGCTGTTTAGTTCCAAAAATTTTCTATTTTTTCAAAATTTTCCGTCATATCAAATCTTTGGACACATACATGGAGCATTAAATATAGATTAAAAAATAACTAATTGCACAGGTTGCATTTAATTTGCGAGACGAATCTTTTGAGCCTAGCTAGTCTTTAATGGGATAATAATTGTCAAATACAAATTAAACAAAAGTGCTATAATAGCCAAACCCAAATTTTTTCGCCAACTAGTTCTTGTTTAGTTTACCCCAAAATCCAAAAAACTTTTTAAGATTCTTCATCACATCGAATCTTACGCCACATAATGAAGTATTAAATATAAACAAAAATAATAACTAATGGTACAGTTTAACTGTCATTTGCTAGATGAATTCTTTGAGCTTAGTTAATCCATGATTAACAATAATTATCAAATACAAACAAAATGCTACAATAACCAAACAAAAAAATTTTAAGAATTATGGTGTGCGCGCGCCAGGCCAGTGTTGCAAACAGCTACCAGGTGGTAGGTAGCTGTAGGTACGGTGTCATCACCCGTATCCATATTTTAGGTTTGCTGGTATTGTACCTGCCAGTACGACAAGCTACTCCACACAACACGTTGGCTACTGGGTCTGTACGAAACGTCGTCAAACTCACGTGCAGTGCAGGTGCAGGGCACAAATATTAATATTGAAGCAAAATATATCCTCAACCGTGGCATCCATACATGCATGTGCGGCGGCACTAGAGTTGGACCTGGAGTTGAAGACCTATCATGCGCATGCTGCCGCGCGCATGCGCATGCATGCGTTTGTTGTGGAGTAGTGCTCCTACTAAGGTGTACTAGTATACTACAGTATGTGTGAGGAAAAAGATACGACCACAGCATATAACATAAGGAACATCTTACAGAAATCAAGAGAAGGAATACTCGGTAAATGATAACCGTAAACGTATCAGTTATAGTATATGGATCAGAATATGCATACGTATAGCATCCTTCCCAAATTAAAACCTGCCGGCGATTAGATACGTGCACCGGCCTAATCGTGGAAGTGGATCGGAAATATATCCTGTTTTTTTTTTTAAAAAAAAAATCATCACAATCATGACTCAGATTTTACTGTTCTTCCTGTTCCTGGTCGATCTCGGACAATCACTGAAGAAGGCGCCGCACAAGCCAAACCGTCCCTCATCCTCTCCTGGATCTATTTTCGTGTTTGCACAAGGAGCAGGAGACACAGTCGGACGGACATGAAGGGGGAGGGGACTAGGGGTAGGAAAAGTGAGAAGACGAACACGAGCGATCTAGAGTGGCGGCGGCGGCGGCGGAGCGGCGTACCTGAGGGTGTAGGTGTAGGGGGAGAGGTGTCCGGTGGCGTCCCTGGCGGCCCAGCCGACCACCTTCCTCTCGGACGCCAGGCTCCCCATTCTCCTCTTGGACTGGGACTGGCCGCGGTCGAACGCTACGGGCGTCGGGGAACACGACGACGGAGCCGGCGGCGGCCTGGAGAGGCCGAGAGGGTGGGCGATGGAGACGGACGAGCCCGGCTCAGCCTTCGGGAAAGAAAGCCGCGCGACAACTAGTGCGCCTGTCTTTTTGGTAGGAAAAAAATGCGTGAGCGGAGTGCGCGCTATATAGGGGCAGTCGGAGAGCCGAGCTCGATCGGCGCTGTGCAAAAGTGGCAGTCCGGCAACCGGCAGGCCACCTGCCAGCAGGATCTTCTGCGGTGGCTACTGGAGAAAAATTATAAATGGTCCAACAACCGTGATCCCACTGGCAAGTGGCAAATCGTACACAGCCCCCCGGATGATAGGTCAGCATGAGCGTGGCTCCATATGTAGGTCAGCCAAGAAAACACCGCAGCTCCAAGCTCTGTATGTACTGACAAATTGGACAAATCATTTGGAGCTACATGTTTGCAATGTACGTAGGAATTTTTTGTAGGGTTTGCAAAGGAATTTCATAGAATTTTCGTTTAATTTCACAGGAATAAGGTAGGGAAAGAAAATAAAAGGAAAAATCTCATGTTCTAAACATGATGTTAATAGTCTGTAGAAATAGATGAATACTCTCTCGCGTGTTGCGGCGGATTTGCATTGCTCACCACTATATAGAGGAAAGAAAGAAAACAAAATAAAAACTATTTCTAATAAGATGAAATCAAGTTTCATGAAATATTTAAAGGTATTCCATAGTATATACGATGGACCGTGACATCATTTTCTTAGATAATTTGATGGGAACGATGTACATAATCCTGAAGATTTAATAGTGCTACTTGACATGAGTTAAGGAAAACCAAACTAAATCTTTAATATTGCAGACCTGGGCGTATCAGTTGCCATTGTAGAATCTTCATGTTAAGCATGGCTGCTGCTACTAAGCTATTGGTGATTCGTAATTTCATTGGAATAAGTTTGATAACAAGGAGAGTGTGCCTGCTGCTTATATGGGTTTCATCAGTGATGTTCTTTCAAGAAATTATTGAATTCAAACATGTCTGCAAGACTGAAACTATTCGTTCCGCACTAAATAAAAGAAAGGAAATGTAAAAAAAAATATTTGAGTCTACATACATATTTTTTTTCTTAGAATATGCACTTTTACATACATATTTATATATCTTTTTTACCATATTAAACTTTTTTACATGAATAGACATGCATATTTTGGTAATATATAAAGAATTGTTTAGGCCATTTAAACGGTGTCTACACGTTAATCCCTTTACCGTTTAGAATAAGACTGATAACTACTATTATAGACAAGAGAGAGTTGACATCATCCATTCCGTGCTAGGGAGGGAGCAGTAGGTGCTGTTTCTTCGCACATTTTCCAGCGGCGGGTGGATTGATTTGTTATTAGTATAATTCTGCATGGGAGCTAATGAAGTAGAGATGGAGGAACCCACTGATGGGAGGAAATTAAAGTGATGTGCCACGAAGAAGCTGAGTTGATATCGATAAGCCGTGAGGAGGAAGACAACGCGAAAGGGATAAACATGATTAGACATGATAAATAGACATTTAATTAATAATTTAACCGGTATGAGGATCCTATCCACCATATTGTTGGCAGCCAACTAATTTTCTTAGAATATACACTTATATATCTTTGTTAGCATATTAAGCTTTTTTACATGAACAGATATGCATATTTTGGTAATACCATATAAACATTTTATTTAAACCATTTCAAGAGTGTTTAAACGTTAATCCATTTACCGTTTAGAATAACATTAACTACTATATTATTTATAAACAAGAGAATGAGCATCTCCAAAAGTACCCAATAATCTTTTTCAATTCATGATTCTTGGAAAGAATGAAAAAAAAAATCCATCTCCCAATCTTTTGGCACTTGGGAGAAAAAACTCCTATTTGCGTGTAAAGTTCCGCAGACTTCAAGTCATGCGTATTTTCTTTTTGATGTGCATGGGTCGGCTAATCTAAAGGTGGAAGGGCGTGAAGAAAACAAAGAGTAGGAAAAAGTTACTGAGGTAAATTAAATATACAAGAGAGAAGAGATAGAATTAGTATATGAATCATGATGTAAAATTGTTTCTATATTTTAAGAGCGGATTATTGAAAAGTCTTAAAGCTGACATTCTTTATTCCTCTCAATACTCTTTTAAGAGTTACAAAACTCTATGTTCTAAAAGAAAAAAATATCGAATACTCTTTCCATGCTACGGAGGGAGAAGCAATAGGTGCTTGTTTCTTCGGCAATCAGAATCGTACGTTTTAATTTCCAGTGGTGGGTTGATTTGTCCGTAGATTCTGCATGGGAGCAAATCAGGAGCAAATGAAGTAGAGATTGGGCGCACGAGGAGCTGGCTGATGCATGGGAGAAAAGTGACGTGCCGCGAAGAGGCAGTTGATATTGATAAGCCGCGAGGAGGATGACAAACGTGAAAGGGATGCCGGGGGTCGTTGGGCGTGGTAGGTGAGTGGGGCCCGCAGGATCTGACGTCAGGACCACGTCACCTTTCGAACAAACCCAAATTAAAGCCTCCCTTCAGCTAGCTAAAATACTCCACTGCACAGCTAATTACTGTTGGCTGCTTCCATCCAAATATCTCAGCTAAATAGCTGGCTCTCTCTATCTCTATCTAAATGCAATTAACTACTAGCTAGCTGGAGGATTCAAACAATAACTAAGGTAAGTCTTAATAGAGAGTTTTGTAACGTTATTTTTCAAGAATATCATGTCATATAGAATAAAATAAAACATGTAAGAAACATCATCTCAATGAAAAAATTTATTCTATGGTTTTGTAGATATAGATCTTTCATTTCATGACTAATAAAGTGTTGATAATCGTACTAAAAGAGTTTCATCCCTGTAAAACTTACATCTTCCCTCTCTTTTTAAAAACGTTGTCACATCATCAAAAGTGCGCGCTTATGTGACAATGCAAATGAAACCCTAATGAAACTTTTACTAAGACTGACCTATAATTCTAATAACTAATTAGCTATCCGGAATTCAGACTCACTTCGAAGCATATATAAGTTGGTTAAGGCACCCTAATCCAGAGTGTTTCATACATATTGACTCTAGCTAGATTAGGGTAGTTATAGTCTTTTTCTATGCTAGCATTAATCTTTTCATGCACGAAGTCTACGGTTCCTGCAGTTTTATTTGTTTTATTTCTTTTATATAATTAATAACGTGCTGTTTTCTAATTAATTAGCAACGAGAACTTTTTGTATTGAACATTCAACATTGTAATGAACAAAAAGACCAAATACGTCAATTAACGTGCGGTGCTTTTTCTATCTATTTAGGGGGTGTTTAGTTCGTCTTCTATTTAAAAAAAATTGGATTTTGGTTCATTATTTTGCATAATAGAACTAAACACTATGCATTTTTTTTGGTAAAAAAGTGGTCATTCTCCATTTTAGTTTTTTTGTCTCAAGAGAGCAAAAAAGCCCAAAAGAGCCTTAAATTAAAGACCCTCATGAAATCAATAAATTCTACATTTTGGATGAAACTAAACATAACCCTGAAAATTTTGCATTCCATCATTACAAAGTAGTTAGTATTTTATATTTTGCATTTTATGGGAACTAAACACCCCCCTCAGCTGAATATATATATATATATATATATATATATATATATATATATATATATATAAAAAAATATATAAAAAAAAAAATTAAAAACAAAACAACGATTATA
>Ga0182004_10003969_pt1 | contig 11857 bp, 6 predicted proteins | sample Sormic07211540_1_FD_120479 | JGI IMG/M metagenome (GOLD analysis project Ga0182004, IMG submission 120479) | Endophyte microbial communities from Sorghum bicolor roots, Mead, Nebraska, USA - 072115-40_1 MetaG | ecosystem: Host-associated > Plants > Roots > Unclassified | place: USA: Nebraska...
GCTTTTTCGTTTGTATTTGACAAATATTATCCAATCATAGACTAACTAGGTTCAAAAGATTCGTCTCGTCAATTTTGACCAAACTGTGCAATTAGTTTTTATTTTTATCTATATTTAATACTTTATGCATGTTTCTAAAGATTCGATGTGACGGGGAATCTGAAAAATTTTACAAAATTTTTTGCGAACTAAACAAGGCCTAAGTCGTATTTGCAGCCGTGTTTTTTTTATATAATAAATTAGCGAAAAGTTGCCGTGCCTTTTCAGCCAACAGGCTCTCCGTTGGAACCGAACGTGCGCTGGCTGAGCCATGTGAAGCTGAACAGGAACGACTGCACGCGCAGATCATGCGCTTGCTGTCACTGACAGAATATGACTGGTGGGTGGGCTCACAACCAACTCAATCGCACGAGAACGGAGAGCCGGACCCGAACGGAAACGCGTTTCCGGCATGCGATGATGCGATTATGCATGGGTTATGGTGGGGGCATTATTAATGCATGCGTTTTCAGCATGTTTGATGGGCAAGTAATGCATTTCTAACATTGCGAATCGGCAGGCTGCCTTCCATTCCACCCGTAGAATGAGTTGGCGATCGAGACAAGGGATATCTCCATCTCCATTTGGTGATAACTAGTACTCCCTCCGCTTAAAAAAAAACTATTGTTATTGACTTTCACATATTTTATTTTTATCTTATTACAATTCTTTATATAAATATTGTTTATTTTCATATAACTTATTTCATTATTAGAGATACTTTAATAATAACTTATCTATTTTAGAATTTATACAAAAAATTTAAATAAGATAAGCGATCAAATATGATTAATCGAAGTTAAAAACATCAGTCTTTTTAAGACGGAGAAAATATCCAGTATTTCCCGGGTGCCCGGTGGCGGAAGCACTTGCTATCCCGCGTCATGCATGCCCTACTGCTCAGTCCTCACAAATCGCACAACCAAAGCAACGGTAACATTTGCTGCCCGCGGCCCATCGGCGGGTCATAGGCCACGCCGCGGCTCTGCGCGATTGCACGAGAGCCGAGCGCCACGACGACGACGCTGAATGCGGATTGAAAATGCTATCTAGCGTGGTCGAACAGCTTCCAGCGCAGAGTACCAATCCACCGTTGTCCCTTGATCAGGCATCAGCGTCACTTATAGAGCCGTAAAAATCGTGCATGTCTTTCGCCGGACCTTGCACACGACGTCGGTCGACTCCAGGCTGAAATTTGCTCCTTCTACCCTTAAAATCGAGCCACTGTAGATAGATTAGTACTAGTTCCAGCTTCTACCCCGCGCATGATTCACATTCTTCTCTCTGCGACCCGCACGATGTTTCAGCTAGGTCGTTTAGTCTGATTTGTTGTGAGAAAAAAATATTAGGAAATGACTCTTCCACAGACAAATTGAAGCAAATACGTTAGCGAAGCGAGGGAGTTTGATGAATAAATGAATAAACAAGTCTCACACATGTGCCACGCGACGTATGGGCCGGATCTGGGCGAGTGTGACCTCGTTGGCACCTCGACAAAGTTTGGCGGGTCCCACCCCCGGATCCCTGCCCGGTACTAGTTCCCGTCCCCCCTCTCCCCCTAGTCTCCGGGGAGAGTACACTCGTCGACTCCAGTCGCTCGCTCGCTCTCTCCCTCCCCCGAGGTACCGGGGACAGGCAGCCGCCGAAGCGCGCCGCCGGCCGTGAATCAATGGCGAGTAGCTCATGTTTCTTACTTCCCGCCGCAGCGGTCTCTCGCTTCCGTGCGGTATGTTGACTCCCGTCTCCGCGTTCGTTGTTCCCAGGATTTCAAGGGGTTCTGGGAGTCCAGATTCGGGGGCAAGAAGGAGCCGGAGGAGCAGAACGGGCACGCCAACGGGAGCGTGCCGAAGAGGACCTCCGATTTGGCGGTCTACGAGCAGTTCGAGCAGCAGGTTGTGTGGACTGCGGCCCCCCCCCCGGCCTGTGATCCTCTGTTTCGTCCCGATGCATGCAGCTGTATGTTGTGTTGTCAGCTGGGTTTGGTTGATTGTTTGATCCCGGTACCGTCTTGTTTCAGGCCAGGCAGACCCAGGTCCGAGCCGCCGCGATTCGCGATGGAAACGCTGATGTGATGTGAGCACTCTTGCTTGCCTTTACTTTTCAGCATTGCGTTTCTTATGCTGCACTGCATGTGATGCGGGGTTGCGGAACAGATCTTGAGCAGTTGCCAGTAGGATCGGGCAATGGATGGATGTAGGTTGCTGGGAAAGAAAGGGGGTTCACCTAGTGTATCACTGACTTTCTCGGGATGCTTTTGGTGGGGATACAGATAGAGAGATCTATGATTTAGTCGACATCCTGATATAGATAGCGAGTGGGGTGCCAACTCAATCCGATTTTGGCTGCTTCATTCACTGAATGCATGAATGCACCACGCAGTCCCTTGTATACCATGTGACAAACATAGCTCAAACGGGAATCAAAGATCGTGGTCCCTTGCCTTGTTGCGGTACGCCCTTGTTGCCGTACGCCCGTACTACCGTCCATCCCGGAAAGGATGTTTCAGTCTAGGTACTATCTTAGGTTAATTAGTTTTATATAAAAAATTACTGTCAACATTTATGACTTTAAATTAAATAGGTAGAGTGATGAAAAATATTAGTATATATTTTTAATAACTTTTGTCATACCTGAGAGATGATTGGACTTAGCATTATTCTAGAATTGCATCCTTTTTTGGGGATGCAAATTACCTGTAGAACACACACTTGTTTGGTGGCATATAGCAGTTTTCCAAGAACCTTTTCGATTTAAATTTTTAAGGGATATCTTCCAGCAGAAGTTTGTGCTGAAATAAAAATACATTAGTCAATGACCAATTCTTTCCTGTTGAACAATGCACGATTTATTTCTTCGAAAGGACAGAATTATGATGATGCTTAGTAAGCAGAACTCAACTAACTATTCTGGAAGTGCTTATTTTTTACTCTCTTAACTTTTACTCAGGTGATCATGTGGGATTCCAATATTGTTATTTGATGATATTTTCTCATGTATAACTTTAAGTTGTTCCAAAACATTCTATCTTCTTGAACATCACACTTTTGAATGTGACTTTTGTAGCCAGAAGCCCCTTCTACCTTCATTTGAGTCAGCTGAAATGCGTAATCTTGCAGAGACATTGTTGAGGTAATCTAAACTTGACTGTGGCTTTAAGAATCAGGGAAGGTGTGATCTAGCTGTTGAAACATTTTATCCATCATTTGACCTTCTTTCAGGGATATTATTCGCGGGAGCCCAGATGTGAAATGGGAGAGCATCAAAGGACTGGAAAATGCAAAACGCCTTCTAAAAGAAGCTGTTGTCATGCCCATAAAGTACCCAAAGTAAGTTAGCTATTTCTCCTCTAAAAGGAAAAAAAAAGTCTAAGGAGAATGTTAATCTCTCTTACAGCTGTTATCTCTTTGCTGCTGGTAAGAAGTACTGAAGTTAAGTATACTATTCTTGCCTTATTTTGCTCAAAGAATGGTGTTTTAATTTTGATATGAATCAAACTTAGTGAAGAATATTACAAACACATTCACGCCTTGTACTGCACAAATTGGATAATATAGATACAATGCTAGGCATATGAAGGACTGCCGATCTTTCTATTTTCACTAATCTATGTGTACTGTTTGTGCTATTTTCAGATACTTCACTGGTCTTCTTTCTCCCTGGAAAGGCATCTTACTTTTTGGCCCCCCAGGGACAGGAAAGGTTTGTACATGCATACCTAGTTAATATGCTAATCCTGCAGATTTATGTGATTCACGTATCGAGTTTTTTTCAATCCTTTCCTTTTCCTTCTTAGCTCTAGCCACAGTTCTATGGTTCAGAGTCACTATTATGTTGAGCATTTGGTTATATTCTCATGCACTTATCCTTGTACAAAGACAGCCCTCTCAATTTTAACTGAATCCTGTTTTCTAGACAATGCTGGCAAAAGCGGTTGCTACTGAGTGCAAAACCACCTTCTTCAACATTTCAGCTTCATCAATTGTCAGCAAATGGCGTGGTATGACATTTTTAGACAAGTCCCGATCTCTTCTTCACATTCTCTTCTGTTATTCTGACCAATGTAATTCAACTTTCAGCTGTTAGTTGAACTCATGAAACATATGCATTGCTGTAGTCAGTGGAGGAGCGTAATTTTAGAAGAACATGAGGATTTTTTTTTTTGTTCTCAAATCCTTGCTGTTATTAAGTACAGAACTATATTCCAGTTTTGTGTTCTCATTTCTCTATTAGGATTGGGGAAATACATCTGAAAGATCTTACTGCAAGTGCAGCTCTCGTTACCATCCTATACATTACCTGGCATGATTCATGACCTATCATTACTATGTTAAGTACGAGCTGAAAGTTTGCACAATCAATTGGGGTCGCTTCAACAACTTTTTTTTGTTCTCAAATCCTGGCTGTTCTTAAGTATAGCACTACATTTCACTTTTGTATTCTCATTTCTCTATTAGGATTGGAGAATCTAATGTTTTTCCATATGCGAGTGCAGGAGATTCAGAGAAGCTTGTCAAAGTTCTGTTTGAGCTTGCTAGGCATCATGCACCATCCACAATATTTCTTGATGAAATAGATGCCATTATCAGCCAGCGTGGTGAAGCTCGTAGTGAGCATGAAGCTAGTCGTCGCTTGAAGACTGAACTACTTATTCAGGTTTCTGCTTGTTTTTTGATGTCAAGTATAAATTAGCTAGCCCAGATTTGTAATACCTGATTTCTCGTTTGATGTCTTCTCCTGGTTTGAAATTGTGCCGTCAAATAGTGCACCTGGGTTAAATGTAACATTTATGTTTATGCCAATGTCTATTGCAGATGGATGGTTTGACAAAGACAAACGACTTGGTATTTGTACTTGCAGCTACAAATCTTCCATGGGAATTGGATGCAGCTATGCTCCGCAGGCTTGAGAAGCGAGTATGTCTAGTAGTGCATTTACATTATCATGTAAGTTGGAAAATGGATTGATTTCGCCTCTGTTTCTGTCTTTGTCTTTGTCCATCAGATTCTTGTACCGCTTCCTGAAGCTGAAGCAAGGCAAGCAATGTTTGAGGAACTTCTGCCAGCGACTACCTCAAAGTTAGAGGTTCCGTACAACATACTAGTTGAAAAGACTGAAGGTTACTCTGGTTCAGATATCCGTCTTGTGTGCAAAGAAGCTGCCATGCAACCACTCAGACGTCTCATGTCAGTTCTTGAAGCCAGTGATGAGTTGGTGCCAGAGGAAGGTAAGTTTGGGTTCTTTAACGATTTTTACTGGATTTTTCTTTAATTCGTGCCATGTTAGTTTAAAACCCAAAATATAGGTTCTTGAGTTCCACCTATTATTATCCGCAGGCCCAATGAACATATCTTTATATTTCTTTTTTTTTATCTGAATATGCAGAACTGCCTGAGGTTGGTCCTCTGAAACCTGAAGATATTGAACTTGCATTAAGGAACACTAGGCCGTCAGCCCATCTCCATGCACATCGCTATGAGAAGTTCAACCAGGACTATGGTAGCCAGGTCCTTTGTTCAGAGTCAGCATGATCTTGTTATCAGGTATGGCTTCAGGCTTTGACAAAATCTGCCCAACTGAAATGTGCTGGACGGAAACCGCAATTCTTTTTCCTTACTGAAAGCATGATCTCTTGCAGGTTGATGTTCCATTGAATCACGGAACTAGAGCGTAGGTTGATGATTGTCCCGTGTTGTCAAAATGGTTGCTCTGGTAACGAGGCTCCCAGTCCCAGCAGATTGCAATTTCCCTCTGGCTGCAGTACGCATAGGTTGAAGTGCGAGGTGCAGGTGCTTGCTGCTCAGATCTCTGTGGCTCTTCTCATGCAGGCTGAGATTTTCCCGAAGCCTTGAACTTACAGCAAAAAAAAAAATTGATTCGTTGTCTAGTTACGTGTCAAATAAATGTTAGGTACCCTGCAGAAAAGTACACTCTGGTTATATTGAACGGAAAGCGAGCCAGAGAGCTGGTCTAAGTTTCTTCTGATTGTTGGTGCAAATGTCCAGCTCGTTAAACCTAGCTTTAACAACATATTCTTGCATTGTATGGTTGGGGGGTGGGGGCGCACACAGGCGACGAGAGCTGTTCAGTGCTGCTGGGTAGTCGCAATTACAGCAGCTTGCCGGAGCAGGGAAGGATCCCTTTTTGCAACTATGTATGCAAAGCACTACATCGCTAGCCTATTCGGGCAGATAAATGTTGATTGCCATCAGCCAGTTATGGCCTTAGAATTGATACGAAGCATATTTTTAAGCATCACAAATACGATATTGCTTGCCTAGCTCAAGCTGTTACTAGCATTACTTCGCTTACGCAGCAAGCAGAAAAGCACCACAAAACCATAAAACCTCTTGGACCTGATATGTTTTTTTCTCCGTTCAAGAGGAGATATTTCCATAAGCCTGGCACGTCCAACTTCACTCACAAATATAAGATAAACAAGCACTAACACGAACAAGACACTGTAGCGCTGTTTGAACTATCAGAAACAGAAGTCCATCAACCGACTATACCAGCTCAACGTAATCCGCTCAGTGAATCAGTCGTCTTCCCAGACCTGGCATCAGACCAAGCTTTGGCTATTGTGCGTTTCATATCCTCGTCACCTTCCTCATACATGTTCTGTAAGAATGCATGTAACAAAGTCACAGAATGATCACAAGAAACTCTCGATTAATCCATATGGGAAAAATATTTATTTACCTTCATTAAGTCCATAATTCCTGACATCGGATCCTTTTCCTTGTCCATGCTTGGCTTGAACTGTCAACGAAAACATATTTTAGTCTTTAGTCTGACCAGTAGTAATCAGTGTCAGGTAACAAACCTAGCAGTAAGACTGGTGCTACGAGCCTGACACACTGGTCATATCTATGCTTTAGGATTTGCACAGATGGTTGATAGTTGTTACAGAAAATAATATCAATATGTATTACTTCAAAGAGGTATAAAAATATATCCTGGATATACACACGATTGCTCACGGTAACCACTAGTTCTGGAACGGAATAGGGCTTAATCTAGTGATAATCATTTGGTATGAAAATATTTTTTTATATAAATTTAGTCAAGTTTGAAATGAATTGACTTAGAAAAGGAAGCCAGAATTTTATTCTTTCTTATTAGTAACAACAACTATTACCCAGTTCCATGAAATACCTGAGAAAATGGTCAGTAAAAGCCCTAATTGTTTTTCACAGGTAACAACAGAAGAACTACTTTGATATTATCATGTAGAAACAGACCTCCCGAAGAGCCCAGGTAACTAAGGTTGGGGATGGAGTACAAATTCATTAAAAAAAACATAGGACAAAATTCAAGTTGGAACTTGACTACTTTTTAAAGTATATCTAAAGGACAAACTTTAAGGGAAAAATTGTCTGCGCTATTACCCCTGAAATTTTTACTTTTATTTTTAAGCATGATTTGAGTTTAGACCTGAAAATTTGCATGAATGAATTTGTAAGGATTTCTTTTTTATGAATTTTCACTAGTCCGTTTCTAACATTTGTGTCATTTCCACCAGATATGCAGCCCCAAAACTACCACAACAAATAGAAGACAAAAAATAAAATAAGATGGCACAGTGATCCAACAATGGCAATAGATGCAAACTTGTCAGTTTCCAGCAATCAATATAACAGAATTCACCCACAGAGAAGTTTATTGGTCCCTAGTGATAAATCAGTGTGGTGAGCTCTTCATAACCTATCCGATGCAAAAAGTTCAACAGCCAATAATGTTTTTTTCCCTAATTGCCTCAATAGAACAGTGTTTCATTCAGGAGTGGAAGTAAACCCAACCAACGGAATTGACTGGGTTATCCATCCATGTGATTCCCACTAGGCACTAGACACTCTCTAATGTCTAGCTACAAAATTTTAATGTGAGTTGACAGAATCAACAAAAGTAGTGTACTACAGACTAATTTTCAGTCATCCAGGGCAGTCCAATATCGTATAGATTAGAACTATTTGAACTTTGAAAATCACAAAGACAAACATATTAGTTCAGCATAGTAAGTACCTTGTCTTCCTTGAAGTGCAAGTCTAACCAGTTGCCTTTAGAAGCCTTGAAAAGGGTAATAATAACCTTTGTTGGCTTCACCACAACCTTACATTTCTCAGGAACAATTTCCTTGTTGAGCTTTGGTATAGCACACCGATAATTCTTGCCTTTGACATCATGAAACTTTACATCTACTGATGTTGGCTTGAAAGTAGTCTCCACCTTCTCTTGCTCAACTCCCTCAAGGGAGACATATATCTAGACATGGATATAGTAAAGTCAATCAAGAGCAAAATATTATCAAAATGATTAAGCACTATATGTGAGCATGGTGAACTAACAGAATGTTGGCTTGGTGAACTAACTAACAGAATGAAAGCCATATATGAACTATAAGCACTAACTGAGCTGGAAAATAAATAGATTTGGAATTTGCAACGTACCATATGAATTCATCTTAATCATTGATGATGCAACAAGAAATATTATGTGGCCATAGCTTCATGACAACCATGATCTCAGCAGTGGTTTCTAACTCCAGTTGCACATAATTCTTAAAACTACCGGACTACTGGAGATATACTAATAGTGAGCAAGACAAACAAATTTCTTTCTTGAAATACGAACTTTTGGTGCAAAAGATGAAGATCATAATATCCAATCCATGGCTGACGCCAGAAAAGGCTGGCAATTTATTCACATAGCTCCAACATAGCCTTAAACTAATTCACAGTTCATCTTCTTTCATTAGGCATTGTTTAGTTCCGAAAAGCTATTGGATTTAGCTACTGCTGTAGCATTTTCGTTTTATTTGGCAATTGGTGTCCAATCATAGACTAATTAGGCTTAAAAGATTTGTCTCACGATTTACTGTGCAATTAGTTTTTGTTTTCGTCTATGTCCAAAGATTCGATGGGATGAGTGAAAAGTTTTCTTTTTTGGTGGGGAATTAAACAAGGCCTAAATGAAAACGTTACTTGCCAAACATAGTGGCGACTGGATAATTTTCAGAACTTAGCACTGTCATCCGCAATTGACTAATGCCCTAGGAGACTAAACGATTGGTAAAGATGCAATGCCAGCTTATACAAACCAACTGACAGGACAAAACTAATAAAAACAAGTAACAACGTACCTTGATCTTCTCGTTGTCCTGGTCCCAGCTGAACGACCCCAACGTGACGTAGTTTAAAACAGGACGCGCCGCGGGGGCGGGCGCGGGCGCGGGCGCGGAAGCCGCCGCCAGTGGCTCCGGCGACGGTTCGGTTGCCTTCGCCAACTGCCATCGCAATCGGTATCAGACAGCGCAAAGAGACAATCGGAAGAAACGGATCGGAGTCCACCCAGGCGCCGAATGAGATCGGCGGGGAGAACGAGAAAATGGGGAGAGAAGAGCAAAAATAGAACAGAGGAAGAAAAGGCGCAACCTTTGCCTCAACGTTGCGGATCTCGTTGGCGAGGAGGGTCTGGACGCGGGGGTGCTTGGCGAGGCCCTCCAGCCGCCGCAGCTCGTCCAGCTCCGATCGCAGGTCGTCCGCCGACATCTCTGGAGCGCTCTCGGTTCTTCCAGCCGTTCTCTCTCGAGGCCTCTTCTGGGTTGGAGGCGGGTGCGTGATTCTGCCGGCTTATGAAGGGTTTGTGCGGGGTTTGCTGGCTCGAATGGAAGGAGACGGAAGGTTCTAGAGCCGTGGTGATAAGAAAAACAAACAAAAGACGGTTTTGTGCGGAGAGAAATGGGCCGGATCAGGGGAAGATGGTTTCTAGCCCAACTTTACAGTGATGGGCCAAGACCTGTGGCTTACCCTAACGGTATGAGAAGGAATTGGTAATTGTGCTTTCATGGCCCAACTTTACAGTTCCGTCTTGTGTTTGTGTGTGTGTGTGTTTTGAATTTGTACTAGGTTCAGATCCGATCCTCATGCCCCACTGCTTCTATTCTATGTATTATGCCAAGGATCAAATCACGCGGACGATAAACACTGAGAGCACAAATGAACGAGCTATCAACTGTGTGCCATCATCCAATGAGCTTTTCATGGCAAGCCATGCGTGCCCCTGCGCCCAGACGCCTGGCGCCTATAGTAGAAACATGTTTACTCGGAGTCGGAGTTGCTACTACGACTACGACTAGTCATTTTGGTGGTGGTGTGTGGTGTGGTCACCGAGCCAAGCATTTGTCGTCCCTATAAATGCTGTCAACGCCCGGGTCCTGATAGCAGGCAGCAGCAGTTTGTGCAATAGGCTGGCCAAACCCCGACCCAGGCGCGGCTTGTCTTGTGTGTTGTGTCCTACTACCAAGTGCTATTCGGACAAGGCGACATCAGTACCGAGTGCTATTCACTCGCAAAACTAGAGCTTGTTTAGTTTTAGAAAAAAAAATTAGATTTTGGAGTAATACTTAAAAGATTCGTCTCATGATTTACAAACAAACTGTACAACTAGTTTTTGTTTTTATCTATATTTAATGCTTTATGTATGTGTTAAAAGATTTAATGTGATAGGGAATCTTGAAAAGTTTTTGATTTTTGAGTGAAATGTACAGCTGCGTGCGTGCGACCATGTACTGTGTATTACTATTACTATGCAGTATTACAGGTGTTAGTGTTACAGTACGCGTGTTATACTATCCCTGCCCCAGGCCCCGGGAGTCTACGTGTGTACGTACTTCTACGAGGGCCAAAAACCTTGGCTGGCGTCGCATTCATAAAACCCCACAATTCCTATCATCGCCTATTCGCCCGCACTAGGCGTCCACGGCCTTATTTAGATGTTATTTACATTGACTGAATCGAGGTGAAACGAACAAGCTCTAAGGTAGAATTTAGTTCAAGTTCTACTCCAACCCATCCAATATATGTGGATTGATGCGAATCCAACTACATCCGAACAAGGCCTCAGACGGTGATCCGTGTGTGATTTTACTACAGCATCGATCCATGCATGGACAACACAACACACGTCGCATGACACGGCGCGGCACGCACGTCTAGAGCCCCGCCCAACCGATGACTTCGGCGGCGCCGTCGTCGACCTGCCGTGCTCAGAAGTCACAGCTCACAATCTGGCCATGGCGATCGTACAGACACGAAGGGGGCCGGGACGACGAGGAAATTAACGAACTCTTTATAGATTGCTAGCTCATCGTGGTACGTACGGAGGCCACCGGAACTTTGATGAAGAGCGGAACAGGAGCTGGATGGGCTCATCGATCCCAGGCCGGAGCACACCACATGCATGGGCGCGGACGGGCGGACACAGCACACTTGCATGGAGGCCGGAGGGAACATAGACACATGCCGCGCCAATAAAGCGCCTAACCACCGGGCACCGGGCGCGCCCAGGCCAGCTTAACGTCGTCCGCGACCACGACGCCGGTAATAAAAGCAAGCAGGATAACGCTAGCGCCAAAACGATTCACTCCGGTCCGCCCCGGCCGTAGTCGATCTCATCTGAGACGCAGTACGTGATGCGTTCGCGCCCACCGGCGGGCGGGTCTCGGCGGCGGCGGCGCCACGTCGATGCTTATCGCCGTCGGAACAACGCGCCCAGCATCAGCCCATGGATGCCATGGCACCGCGCCACCGCGAACGAGATCGAGAGAGACCAGACCAGACCATGCACATGCACGGCGCCACGAGCAGTCCAACAGGTCGAGATGGCAGCAGCAGTTCAGCACGGCCGGGTATGGCTGGCCTGATGAGCCTGACGCTCTGAGCTGAGCTCGAGGGATTCGGCAATGCATGCAACGCGACAGCCCTGTCCTCATCAATGATCAATGGCAAACAGCCAGCGCGGGGCGGGTGGCGTCCAGGCC
>Ga0182004_10003970_pt1 | contig 11856 bp, 8 predicted proteins | sample Sormic07211540_1_FD_120479 | JGI IMG/M metagenome (GOLD analysis project Ga0182004, IMG submission 120479) | Endophyte microbial communities from Sorghum bicolor roots, Mead, Nebraska, USA - 072115-40_1 MetaG | ecosystem: Host-associated > Plants > Roots > Unclassified | place: USA: Nebraska...
AGCATTTAATTAATTATTTATCTATAGGAAATCTTAGAAAATTCATAACTTCTACGTTTTAATTCCGATTTTCGTGAACTTTACGTTTGTGTGATCGTAGCGCTGCGTAGAATATTTTCATAAACTTTTATCTTTGATATCTCATTGTTGGCGCAATGTTCTAATTGTAGTTTGTTTGCTTTGTGTATGATTGTCTATATTGGATTGCGTGTTGTTGATTGATGTTTGGGAATAGACGGTGAACCGTACGTTGGTGACCAAGACCAAGCTTTTGAAGACCAGCAGCAGGCTCAGGAGAGCTTTGATCAAGGCAAATATAACTGGGGATAATCCTTGTTACCTATACACTTATAAATACACATATATATCATATGCATGTTTCCACCTTGTCGACCTTTGTAAAATCATTGATGTTTGTTATCCTGGATTCTTTTTTACCTATTTGACATACATTTGGTGTAGATGTGCTAGTCCTTGATATAATCCATGATCTTGTAAGATGATTAATAGTTATGCAATGAACATAAAAGGATGATCTTGTAAGATCTTGTAAGATGATTAATAGGTTTGAAGTCAACCAGTCAATGTTTGTCCCTATGTGGAGCTCCCGTCGAGAGCGTTGTTTACTTCTTGTTATCATTATTGTATAAGACTATGTGATTTATTATCGTTTCGCTATATAATAAACACTCCAATGATACATTTGAGATTTGTCTACTTATGTGTGCGACTGTTTCTGGGGCACATAAGAGTCTTTTATGCATCCTATTTTGTTCTTAAAATATGGGTGTGACAGTCCATATTTCCATTTAGATAAATTTTAGCCAATCCTGGGCACATGTGTTTAAAATCCAAGATAGGTTTTGGTCAAACTTGGTCAAATGACAAACTAAATTACTCAAATAAAAAACATTTGAATACCAAGTTGGTAGAGATCATCAAGATCCAAACTTTTTATATAGTCTATTTTTCCATTTGAGAAAGTTTAAGTAAACAATACTCACCAAATTTTGAATCTCATATAAATTATATGAAATTATATGTGAGAATTGTGGATTTTCAACTACACCTTCCCAACACTTTGTCAAATGCAAAAATGGTCTGTATATTAAATGTAGATCTTGATGAATGGAACAATATTGGTATTCATGACTTTTCCAGACGAGACCGTCTAGGGTTCAGAAAACCGGTGTGTGGCTATGAATTCTTTCAAAATTCAAATTTGAGTGCTTCAAACTTTGTCAAATGACCCATTTGATGACTTTAAATGAGACAATTTTGAATACAAAGTTATTAGAGATCATCAAGATCTAGATTTGATACATTGTTTATTTTTCATTTAGATAAATTTTAGCCAATTCGAGGCACATGATTTTAAAATACAAGATGGGTTTTGGTCAAACTTGGTCAAATAAGAAACTAAATTACTTAAAATGAAAAATATTGGAACACCAAGTTGAGATCATCAAGATCCAAATTTTTTACATAGAGCATTTTTTGATTTGAGAAAGTTTAAGTAAACAATACTCACCAAATCTTGAATCTCACATAAACTATATGAAACAATATGTGAGAATTGCGTATTTTCAACTACACCTTCGCAACACTTTGTCAAATGCAAAAATGGTCTTTATATTAAATGTAGATCTTGATGAGTGGTACAATATTGGTATTCATGACTTTTCCACGATTGTGTAACACCCTAGATGTTAAGCATGCACTTAGTCTCATAAACTACTCATAAGCACTCTCATCAAGCATGAGCATAAGCATGGCATCATTTGAGCATAGTAGCATTTGAAATGTGAATTTATGTGCTTGATTTAAATGAATTTAAATATAATAAATTAATATGCTTGCTTCAAAAATACTTGTGATGACCAAAGTAGGTTGAACTATGTTTTTGAAGAATTAAGAATAATTTTTAGAAATTTTTGGAGCTCTAGAATTTGAGAAATGAATTTTATACAAAATTCACCAAAATGGATTTATTTAAAAAAATAGAAGTAGTTTTAATTTGTGATTCAAATTCTGTTTGGAATTTAGAGTAACACTTTAAAGCAAAGTTGTAGAGCTATTTATTTTGGAAAACTTTTATTTTAGGGGCCAAGTCTGAAAAAGCATTTAAATGAGTCAAAAAGTGCTTGGAAAATGATTTAGAAAAAGAATTCAAAAAAATATAGAAAATGGGGCACGGGTGCCAGCAGGCCGCCGCCTCGCTTCTGGCCCGCTGGCCGAAGCCGGCCTAGCCCGCAAGCGCACCCTCCTCCCTCCCCGTGTCCGCGCCCGCGCGCGCGACGGCCGGTCGCGCCGTGCCGCCGTGGCGAGCCGGCAGAGCTCTGCCGCCGCGTGGCGCCTACGCGCCGACTTGGACACGCCCTGGTCGGCCACCAGGTGCGCCTGGCCGCGCCCGCCTCTCCCTACTCTTCCATTTGCGCCCGTCGGCTCTTCCTCTCTCGCTCTGTCTCGCCCGAGCAGCAGCATCCGCGCCACCGCCCGCCATTGCCGCCGACACTCGGACCTCCTCTTCTTCGTAGCTCCAACCTCCTTCTTTGAATCCACGGCCACCAACGACCCCGCCTCGCCTCCCCGCACCCCGCGCGCGCTCAACTGCTTTTAGTAAGCCCCACTCGGCCGGAGGAGCTCGCCGGAGCTCCGCGGACCTCTCGGCTCGTGAGGTTCTCCCCATCTTCTCCACCATTGGTCGTGATTCCAAGCGCGTTAGCTTCGCCTCGACCTCGCGTGTCTTTCCCCGCCCTCGGTTTGCGCTCTACCACGCGGAGCTGGCCACGGTGAGCAGCGCCGCCGCGTCCGCCATGCTCGACGGCGAGCTAGTTCCGGTGCGCAATAGGCAGTGCAATGGGTACGGTTAGGTTCGTCTTGCGCTCAGGAAGCCGTAAGTGCCCTTGGATTCGCTGGAAACCTCGCCGACGGCGAGATCTCGACCGGTCCATGGCCGCGGACACGCTGTGTGTCTGACGGGTGGGGTCAGCTGACCCGCGGGTCCCGCTTGTCAGCGCCTCTGGTGAATACATTTAGGGTGCGCCTAGCGTTTTGAATCTGTTTTTGATTTATAAATGTTTTCCAGAAAATATTTAAATTTTGTATAATTCATATCTTGAGATCTATAGCTCCAAAAATATTGAAATAAAGTTTGACATGTTCTATTAATCAAGATCTACAACCTAGTACCTTTGCATGTCATGTTTGTATAACTTTTCTGTGTAAATATATTTATTCCATGATTTTGCTGTTATTTAGAAAATGCACAGTAAATAGAATAAGGCTAAGAAAAATGTGATTCTTGTTTTGTTAGCTTTGCATGGATGTGTAGTCTCTGGGAAAAATATGTAACACAATATTTGATGTATGAATTAATTTATGATGATTTAAATGCTTGCATGGCAGTAGTTTATGATTTTTAATAAATAACTAGATCATGCAATTAATCTGAAAATTTTTATGGACATTTCTTATGTTAGTAAGTAATTTATAAAAATATGAAATCTGTTATTTGACACTTTGTCACCAGTAGAGTATTTACACTTAATTATGTTAATAAACTTGTGATTTTTGTGTGGGCCATGTTACCTGCCCAAATGCTATGAAAATTTGGTGATAAACTTTATAAATGATCAGTGACCTACTGTAATTTTTGCAGAATTTATTGAAGCACAGAAGTGTATGCTACTGTGGTAGGCTTAATAATAATTAAATAAATAAACTCTTGCTATGCATAAATTGAATAGAAAAATGGTGTTTGGTGTATCTTTGAAGCACCATAGTAGCTTGCTGATTAGTAATAACTTGTAAAAAAGAATGCAATAGATGCTTTACTTTGGTTATATATTCTTGGATGATGTTGACTACCTTGTAGAAATAGTTTCCTGCTTCATCCGTTGGAACTCATCTCCACTGGAGATAGGGTTTGTGCCTACTCATCTAAGCACCATGTCATGATCATCTTGTCTTAACTTGCATAGCATTGCACCTCGGGCATCTTGCACTTCCACTCATGTGCACACATGCATCATACAGGCTCGCAGGTGGACGAGGTGGGACCCGAGGAGCAGGAGATGATACAGGAGAAGGAACTTCTAGGAGGACAAGAGCCGAAGGGAGATCTGCAGGAGTGCCCCGATCATAGGCCTAGCACCTTCGAGAGAGGCAAGCCCCGGAGCATTCTAAGTCTCTGTATTCTCGCTAACTTAATTCGTTATATCATGATTGTTTTACTATGTTGCTGTCCGCTAGGTTGAACAACTCGTTGATTCTTCGCTGGATCTCGGGTTTCTCTAAGTTGTCTTAGTGCATCCTGGTCGAGTCTTGGCCTCCCTAGTACTCGTACGCCGAGTGCACTCTCCTCTGGCACAGCATGACTCGTCAGCTGAGGAAGTTGCCAACCACACTAGGTCCATCCAAACACGACCAGTCGATCAGGCTCATCAGCTCTTCAACCTGGCCGGTGTATTCTGGTCGGTCTGTCAGCTTCTCTGGCACGTACCCAATGTCACAAAACGTTGTGCTGCTAGGTTCTTCCTTGATGTAGAACCATCTCCTGTACCATTCAGTTAGGGATGTGTTCCAGGGGCAGCTGATGTAGCGGTTCTTCATCCCGTCACGCAGATTGAGGTATACTCCACCTGCAATCTTGGAGCCTCCAACTGCTCCTTTCTTCCTCAAGCAAAACAAATATCAGAACAAATCGAAATGTGGCTCAATCCCCACAAAGGCCTTGCAAAGGTGAATGAAAGTTGCCACTAGCAGAATCGAGTTCGGGTGCAGATTGCAAATCCCGATCTCGTAGAAAAGAAGCAGACCCTGAAGAAAGGGATGCACCGGCACCCCAAAGCCCCTCTTAAAGAAATCTTCAAAAACTACAATCTCACCGGCTCGGGGGTCTGGGTAGCTTTCTCTCTCCAGCGCCCTCCAGTCGCCGAGCTCTTGTTCATGCAGTAATCCCATTTCGACAAGGTCGTTGAGGGACCTGATGGTGCACTAGGATTTCTTCCATTCCTTCGCCATCATCTCGGCGCTCTTCTTCGAATCGCTCTTGGCCATTTCGTGCGAGGAAGCTTGAACTGGATCTAGCGCACTTGGAGGCAGCGAGGAAGACGAAGGCAAGAGGCTAGTTTGCAACTGCTGGGTGAAGTTTTAGAATTACACCTTTTGGCTCTTTATAACAGAGGCACCACCTCTTCCACTTCCCGACTCCTGGGGAAATGTGCGGTTTATGCGGTGAAACTGGCATTTCCGTTTTCAATTTCTATTGTGATAAATTTAGTGCATTTTTAATGATTAATAGGTTTCCTTTTTCGGTCCGCGTGATGAATGGCTGCACTGTCATATGGCACCCCTTTTCATGAGCCGAACTGATAAGACGGCCAGACGCCTTGTCATGTCACCAATTAATGAAGGGATATGATTTTTATAAACTGTTTCATTAAGGTTAAGAAGTTTGTTTGGATTTAACCAGAAGCTGGGGACTGCACCGACCACCGAGCACGGTATGCTTGGGGACTAGTCAACCAGTCTATTCAATTAATTTGTGGACTGCACCGACCACTGAGCACGGTATGCTCGGGACTGGTCGACCAGTCTATTCAATTAAGCTGTGGACTGCACCGACCACCGAGCAAGGTATGCTCGGGGACTGGTCGACCAGTCTATTCAATTAAGCTGGGGACTACACCGACCACCGAGCACGGTATGCTCGGGGACTGGTCGACTAGTCTATTCAATTAAGCTGAGGAAATGCACCGACCACCAAGTATGGTACGCTCGGGGACTGGTCGACTAGTCTGCCCACTTAAGCCTGTGATAGTAGTGACTATTAAGCATGGGTTGCTTAGGGGCTGCTCGCCAGTCTACTTAATAAATCTGGGGACTACACAGACCAGTAACCACGGTATGCTCGGTGACCGGGTTGATTAGTTTGTTTTTGAAGCAAAAGATTTATGTTGATTGCCTTCGAATTAATTATGTGCCTCATTGGACAGGATAATTTAAATTTTTAGACCTTGCTACAAGGCTTATACATTGTTTTCCAGCAAGCTCGGGGACTACATCGGTACGATGCATCTGGCGATGCATTTCTATATCAGATTTTCTATGTAGATTCTTCTTTTTAGACCCTGGCACCACGTGACCACGCCACCTAATACCAGGCTCGGGGACTAAGTGGGCACACTTCACCTTGCGGTGAATTTGCTTGCTTTTGAAAGCATTTACTTTCAGAAAAGTAAAGTGGGCACACTTCACTAGAAAAGAAATCTTTTTTGATAAGAGCACCATGTATTATTTAAACAACTTGCTTCTTAAATGTCGATGTTGATCAGCTGTCTTTTGAGTTGGTTCAAATACCGTTGCAACTATTTGGGCGACTTCTCTTGCTGGTCAAAGATGTCAAGCCTCACTAGTCAAAGAAGCTCAAGACGGCGTGTTACACCATAATATATGGAGCTCGGGGACTAGTTGTGGGGGTATAAACCCCTATACCGTTACGGCTAGGCTTGGGCCAGGAGATTTAGCCCATCACGAGACAGTTCAAGGCTTGATCCAACTACTCGAAGTTTCTTACAAGGAAGCAAGATAGGATTCTAGTCGATTAGAATAGGGATTGATATCGTATTATCTATGGCAATTGTAACCGACTAGGATTAGTTTCCAGATTTGGAACCTGCCCTCTAGACTATATAAAGAGAGGCAAGGGACCCCCTTAGACAACTCAACACAATTCGATACATCCCAGATCAATACAATCAGACGCAGGACGTAGGTATTATGCCCACACGGTGGCCGAATCTGCATAAAAACCTTGTCTGTGTCTTGCGTCACCATCGAGTTCGTAGCTTGTGCATCTGTCTGCCGATAAACTACTATTGTGGGTATACCCCAAGGTAGACTGCCGACTAGCTTTTGTCGACAGACCCTAAATAGTTGCCCACCTTGTTCCTGCTGATCTACAGGCCTGCCACCTGAGGATTGCTACAAAATTAATATCAATGGTGCTTTTGATTTCAAATCAAGACCCCGAGGGTGGAGCTTTGTTGTGAGGAATATGAAAGGTGAAGTGATGTTGTCTGGTGCTAGCAGTATTTGTCATGTGGCGTCCATTATACACACTAATACTTTTTTAACAGGGAAATTATATTGATTAACAACTTACTGTTAAAACCATTACAGAGTTAATGATTACATTTTAGAGTACCACAATAACAAGGCACTCAGGATCATGGTGCTCATAGTCACAAACTCTATTGAAATCTAACTGATTATAGCCTATCTCTCTAAGCGCTTGTCTAGCAAGAGAATCAACCATTTGATTCTGTTCCCTTTTGATCCTTCGAATTTGTGTGGATGTGGCATTCACTCTGGAGGCAATAATCTACATAGGAGGCTTGATTCTCTAGTTGGGTGGATGAGTGAGATCAGGTCCATTTATGAAGTGTACCAACTGCTGGTTATCTGATAAGATGGAAACTTGCTGCATATGGAGGGTTGTGATAACCTCAGCAGCCAGAGCCATAACAACAACATCTGCCATGATGACAAAAATCAAATTCATCACTACCTTGATGAATATGCTATGTGGAGGTTGCACCTGGGTATGGATAATGAAGATTCTAAGACCAGCATCTCTAAATGCAACACTTACTTGGTCTGGTTGGGTGGAGGCATCAATATAACAACGTGGTCCTTGAAGCGATGAAGGGAGGGGCATCAGAAGCCTATCCCTCAGGTCAATGGACAAGCGATCCTCTTGTACAGCTTCCTTAGGGGGCCTATAGAGTAAGCGTGCATACCTTGTCCTTGGTGAAGTTGTTGTCCATCTTGTCCTACAACAGAAGAACTCATACCTTGGTGGGAGAGTTGACCGGCTTGCAAATGAGATTGTTGACTATGGGCAGAGGTAGCAGGCAAAGTTTAGGGGACCTGTTCAGAAATGGCACCAAGGTGGGAATGCATGTGTGTTGACGTTGCTTGTTGAACTTGAAATGAAGTCCATGTTTTTCTTTGAAAGCGATTATCATTGCGAGCTTTCCATATATACCAAAGAGTAAATAATGTTTTACGCAATGTAGTGTCTGATGGATTGTTAGTGATAAGGAGAGGTAGAGCTTGTTGAACTCCGTCTTCATCGCAACAATAATATCAGTAGGCAAAGGAGGAGTTGCTATGGACCACACTTGTTTGGGTAGATCACAATGGAAGAAAAGGTGAATGTCATTTTTAATATTCCTACAATAAGAGCAATGTTGATCTATATGCGATGAGTATCTCCCTGGTCTTTCTCCAGTGGCTAGAGCCCTTCTAATCACCCTCCAAGCAAAGGTTTTAAGGAGGGGAGACACACTGAAGCTGAGCTCTTCAAAGTGTGCAACATGCTACTCAGCTGGATATGCAGCGTGTTATTTTAGAGACTGATGCAACAGGGTTCGCAACTGCTCTCATTCAGGAGATGTCGACCGAAGTGCTATCGGTATTCTAGTACATTAGGTTAGAGACTTAGTACATCTCGAGTTCTCTTCTTGTATTATTTCCTATTCGGCTGATTCTTTTATGTGATTATTGCTAATACTGATTGCTAATTTGTTCTGGCTGAAAAATAGTGGTCAATAAGCTTAAGCTGTAATAGAGAATGTAATAATTGTAGTTGATGGTTTAGCTAGATATGGAGCTAACATTTTATCCCCTGCCTAGGAAGAGTTGATGAGCCAGGTTCAATGTTTATAAGAGTAGGTATAGTAACGATTTTAAGCTGGCGAAATAACGATTAACAAAGCCACGTTAAGAGATAGTACTAAGGCGGTGCTTGGCATCTTGCCGACTAAAACATAAAGCCCAAGACAAGAAATGGGTACTCTCTCAGTCGAATGCTGGTGAGGAGTCACTTCGTTCTGTGCAACCTCCTACTCTGCTTCCTTGTGAAAATATTTGTATATTTAATACAATTAATCTTCTAGCCATCCTATTATATGGATAGACTATGTCTTGTTTGGCACTACTCAACTTAACTAGCAAAGTTGTTTTTTTTAGAAAAAAGCTTTATGAGCAACTTTCTAAGTAAAGTTAAGTTGTTTTGAAAAAATATTTGACAAAAACAGCTTCACCAACAACTTTATGCATAGATGTGAAATAAAGAAATGGGAAAGAGAGCTAGGATAAACTACTTTTTTCAGCTTCATCCCAACTCATGTCTTTATGAGAGAAAAAAATAACTTCACCCATGAAACTATTTTGAAAAAAAGGGTTTAGTAAAAAAACAACTCATAACAACTCATGAAGCTATTCTGACCTATGCCAAACGAGCTCTATTTTGCTTTATGTTGATGACATGACATCTGCATTTAGCCAGCAACAACAAGCTAAATTATTAGCCTTGCTCTCGCGCACTTCTCCCAACTTGTCTACGTGTGAAAACTAATAAAGTCCTAAGATTAGAAAAACTCATGTTACACAGCTCATGAGATGGGCCCATCTCTGACCGGTAAACAGACTTCTCACTTCGCTCCCGTCTCGAGATGGCAGTGGGGTGGTTCACGGTTTCGGGTTTGGGGCCCGAAACTTATCGGGTTTAGTTTAGGTTTGTTTTTTCAAATGTGGATATCCCAAATAAATCATTAAAATTAAATTTTATATTTTATAATATAATCTTAGATTATTAAATTTATTTAAGCTAACTTATGAAAATATTTATTTTTTATTGCCTCTTGTTTATAGATATAAACTAGTAAAGGGCGCACGCCCTCGTGCGCGAGGGCAAAGGGTCATAGTTTGGTTTTCTTAGATGGCCCAGCTTTCGGCAAATGACAACTGAAAGGCACTGAACCATTCAAATTAAAAACATGATAGCATATTAAGTTCCATGCATACTGGAGTATATTAGTACGGATAGCATATGTGCTTCTTGCAATTACATAAATAGATCGGCATATAAATTTTGGACAGGACCTAGGCGTCCTAAGTAATATACATGAGATCGAAGCATAATAGCTTAAATAATATACAGTGGACAGGCCTAGAAGCGAGTACATAAGTTTACAAAAGTCTTAGACAGTCTCAACTAACTAATACTGAAATGCCTTATACAATCAAAGGGTTTCGAAACCGGTTTCGTGGTTATTGTACGGCAGGACCATATCACAGAAGGCTGTGGTCGTGCCTCGCTATAGCCTGCTTTGAGATAGCAAAATCTATTAACTGAATAAATAATTTTTGTGAACTAAACTGATTATAAAGAAGAAAGATTTTGAGGTATACATTAACCGTGAGGTGTCTGTACTATATCAATTAAATGGCCTAAGGAACACAGAAAGACACAGGTTGGCAAATAATTTCAGTAAATTTGCAAGGAACTTAGAAGAGGGCCAATAAATATTGAACATGGCATATATGTGGCAATTAGCTTCATCGTAGATTGAGGAGCAGTTGGCTGCATATATATACTGCAGCTATTTAACGAAGAAAAGAAATGAGACATATAGTGTTTGTCTAGAGGCTGGGGCATTAGTCTAAGATTCACTTTGCTCTTCTATATGAATATATTTTCCTAGCTTTTTTCTGACAACAATTTTCATAAAAAACAAGATGTACTGTGAGAACTATCCTTTGACTGAAGTTTGGAGGCAACAAATTTAGCTCTGTGAGTTATATATAATATATAAGCAATCGGATATGCCCGACTGAATTAAGGCAAATTGGTAGGCTTATAGGTTTACCTTTTTTCTTTTGGCTGCAGTAGTGGATCCATTGGACTGTTGCGGTCGTCGTTATGATTCCTTTTGCGTTCAAATTTTGATCCACTATGGTTTCCTGTAAATTGGAAGTAAAATAGTCTATTAAGTTCTGCTGCGCTAAAGCTTTGAGGTTCAGGGCAAAAGATATGTATGAACCCACCTTTTCAGTGAGAGTGTCTTCTCCAAACAGTTTCCTGTGGGTGTGTGTTGTTCCGGTTGGCGACCTAAATCATATTGTAAGAATACTTTTTCTGGAAACAATTGGAAAGGTAAACAAAGCTATTTTTTTCTTGGGTAATTTTCATATGTCAGTGTGACTTATATTTGGTGATAAGATCCTTTAGAGATGTATCATCTGGGTCAGCTACTGGAACAGGTGTGTATGTATGAAATGAGAAAATAGGTTTATGCACACGTATGTAACGAAGCATGAATAATTAAGCAGAGGCAATATAACATACCGATTTAGTTCGGGAGTCGATGATACAGGCTGTGGTTCAGGTTGTGTACTCTGAGTACCAACTACCAATTGAACTTGCTGGCTGTATAGAACGATCAGTTTGTAAACCCTGTGAGACCAAATAGACGGTATCATCGATATTGACTTGATATGAAATAATAGAGCTATAACAGGGCACTTCTGTTTTCGTGGTTGCAGTAGTCAAACTATAACCTAATTTGCGATGCGTAGGAAAGCTGATCGAAATACCTAGAATAAACTAAACAGGTCCCATCACAGTCAGGTAGAATGCAAACTATAGAATCACATGGGTCCATATTGTTTAGTTCATCAAGTTTTTGTGCTGGAGTAGAATAGGCTGGAGTGACCGTAGCATATGTACTGTGCTTGGGGTGTGATATATCTGATGATCAGCTTGGTTGTTCAACATATCGGGTGACAAAGCAAGAACAAAGGTTCTTTTTTTGTATATGTCATTATGCATTTGACAGGTACAGTTTCAATTCAGCGCCTACTATTAAAAGGTTTTGAGTCCCTCAATATTTCTCAGAACTCCTAAAACTCATTTACTTTAAAAACTAAGGCCGGCCAACATAGAAAAGATCAAACTTTATGTTAGGCTATATAAAGGAAATTAGATAATTGGCAAAGCTTCGC
>Ga0182004_10003971_pt1 | contig 11855 bp, 9 predicted proteins | sample Sormic07211540_1_FD_120479 | JGI IMG/M metagenome (GOLD analysis project Ga0182004, IMG submission 120479) | Endophyte microbial communities from Sorghum bicolor roots, Mead, Nebraska, USA - 072115-40_1 MetaG | ecosystem: Host-associated > Plants > Roots > Unclassified | place: USA: Nebraska...
GATTTGCAGTTCCAGTTTAGTTAATCTAATTTTTTGACATATTAGATATATACTACAAGTTATCTCTTATTAATAGTACTAGATATTTCAATCGTTATATTAAAACATTAGGTCGCCGGACCCATAGTGTCTTACTTGCACAAAGAACCTAAAAATTGTTGAGACGGTGCTGCACCTAAGCTAAAAGACTTAGCTAATAGCCTCTTTATAATCGGACGTATGTCCCACTTAGTTGGCCTAGACTTGATAGATGTCGAATGTGAGTGGGAACTCACGTTCGCGCATTATAGGAAGGTACACAAGGTTTCTTAATTAATCAATCAAAACTTGAAGGAAAAGGAATACTTGATAGGCTCTATAACATTATTATGGCCAACCGTGAACTTGACTTAAGGCCAGTCTCAATGCATAGTTTCATGGCACAGTTACCTAGACTATAAACTAGGTAATTAAGCCATATGAGTTTTATGGGGATGAAACTCCTCTCTCATCTGATGAAACTCCTTTATTTAATGATCCTGCCAAGTCAGCAATTCTGCTTATGTGGCACCCTATTTAATATACATGACACTCCCATAAAACATGCATTGAGACTGACCTAATAAGTAGATAAACTTGCTTGTGAGATATGGCTCAAAGGGGTAAGGCTCCGCGAGTGTGACATCTCGAGTAGCATAGCTCGTGGAATGGTTAAGGACTGCCTATTTGTCATAATAAGTCAAAGTAACCAGCTGTACAAACCACATATAAATTTATGAGCATGATAATAAGCCTAGTATCGAGTGGTAACAGGATAACCACGTGGATTCGGCTTGGGTTGTAGTGCGGGTAACTAAATGGGCTAGTACCTCGGCTCATCGTCGGACCATGCCAGTCTTATACATAGTTTGATCTAGTTCTTCGTGTTCTTCGTCTAGTTCATCAAGTTGTAAAGGGAGAGAGGAGGAGAGAGCTGGGGAGGATAGGATCTGGTTCGTCACTCAACAATCTCCATGTTCTTTAATTATTATTTTTAAGTTTAGTTCTTTATTTCATTCTTACTTTATTATACTTACTTGATCTCCGTTCGTATTGAGTGCTCTAGTTATCCTAGGTAATTAGAGTAGTAAACGCTAGTGTAGACGTAATGTCTAGGCTATAGTTTACCTGAGTTTGCACCCAATCCCGCGGATAGTTGTGGTAGCCCCAGGGGTGATAGCCCTGTCAGGCCTTTGTAATCCATCATGTTCGGATTGGTATTTCATAGAGCTTTTGGTAGCCTTCTCCCGACTACTTTCTTTCTAGTCTTCTTCGAGAGTTGAAAAGGACCTACTGCTCCATAGTAAGTATAGTATAGTAAGCCTGATCTTGATCACCCAATCAACTTAGAAAACTCTAGAAGGTTCCTCTCTACCCACCAAAAATATATATGTTTCTTCTCTTACATTTATCCTTGGACGACCTTGATTTCTCTAGTACACTTCACGTTCCTCATGGAAATCGATACTCTGAATTACTCCCGAGTGAAAGCTACATCGGTACTCGTGCGCTTGCGGATTTTTCTATTTGCGTTTAAAATACCCAACACGCGTCCATGATAGAGGGGTACTTAACCGAAGAGGCCATTGATTCTAGAGGTCCATTCTGCAACAAGGTCCTCAAAGACTATTGCAATAGGTTTGCCTCTGTCACGACATGAGGGTAGGCTGAATGGAAGAGTGAGGATGGGAAAGAAATCATACATCCCGAAACATTACAACATAGTCCTCGAGGCACATCATAGCATGCTACATCAGCTCTCAATAATGCAGCCTTTGATCGAGGAACACATTGATGAGCTTTGTAAACATAATCATAGGTGCACGGATGAATGGTTAATGATGGAATACAAAAATCGGTTCACCTCATGGCTACGGGAGCTAGACATTCCTGAGGGGGAAACAACTGAGGAACGCACCATCAAGGTGTTGGCATCTGGACCATCATGCCAGGTCACGACATGGCAAACCTATGACATTAGTGGCTTCACATTTTGTACCAAGTCCAAGAACAAAAAAGCATGACACAAAACAATGGTGTTCGATACGAGGCATTGGACTCTGAAACTAGTGAGGAAACTACATACTTTGGTTTCATTGAGTACATATAGGAACTAGACTATGGTACATTTTAGATCCCTGTGTTTCGATGTCAATGGGTTGAAGACAAACATATCATAGTGGACAACTATGGGGTCAAAGTACTTGATCTAAGTAAGGTAGGCTACAAAGATGATCCGTGGATACATGCTAACCATGCTGCACTGGTCTTCTATGCAGAATAGATCCTATCTCCTAATGATAAGAAGAAAAGTACCGATAAACCGAAGCATGTAGTTTTTCCTAGAAAGCAACAAGCTATAGGAGTTGATGGTGTATTTGACCTCGATGACTTTAATGAGTTGAGCGACATGTCTCTCTTTGTAGATGACCATCCAGCAAAGATAAGGCATATTGAGCGAAGCATCCCACAAAGCTCTTTGTCCTGGGTACGCCATAATGAAAAAGGATGAACGGTAGCTGCCTTGATTATATTTGACATTTTCCATGTAATATAAATGCTTTTAAATTATTATGCTTTGTATGAATGGAGGTGGATGGTACTGTAATATACATGAATTTCGGTATCGTATTTATAAAATAAGTCACATAGACAAATGGACATAACAGATTAATAGAGCATGATTTTAGAAAATTTTAGGAAAAAGAATCATCTCAATTGGAGTTATGTATGTGTGTGACAAAGTCTTGAATCAGACTTTATGAAACTATATGCGGGACCTGTGGATTTAGATCTGCTCTTTTATCACGCTTTGTCAAATGTAAAAGTGTCCTATGTATCAAATGTAGATCTTGATGAATGGAACAAACTTGTTATTCATGACTTTTTGAGTTGGGGCCGTCTAGGGTCCCAAAAACTTGCGTGTAGTCGTGAAAATTTAAAATTTCATAATTTGAGTGGTCAAAACCCTCTCAGATGAAAAGTTGACCATAACACCAAATGTGTATCTTGATAAGGTGGACAAACTTTGTATCATCAATTTTGTAGCTAAGACCATCTAGGGTCTGGTCAAAGTGACTTTTCTAAAAAATCCAATGTTTTACTTGGTCAAACTACGTCAAACTAGACAATAAAAGATCTCAAATGAAAAAATTATGAATACAAAAGAGTTAGACCTCACCAAGGTCTACCTTTGATACATAGTACATTTTTGTATTTGAAAAAGTTCCAGTAAACTCTAGTCACATGTTTTAAAAATCCAAGGCATGACTTGGTCGAACCTGGTCAAACGAGGCACTAAATGACCTCAAATGAAAAACTTTTGAATACAAGGGAGTTAGAGCTCATCAAGATACACATTCTATACATAGGATATTTTTGCATTTGACAAAGTGTTTGTAAACTCTAGTCATAAAGTCTTGAATCTCACAGAGAGTTTATGGAAACTATATGCGGGACCTGTGGATTTAGTACTGCACTTTCGTAACGAAAATGTCATATGTATTAAATGTAGATCTTGATGAGTAGAATAAACTTTTTATTCATGACTTTTCGAGTTGAGGCCGTCTATGATCCCGAAAACGTGCGTGTAGCTGTGAAAATTTAAAATTATCAAAATTTGAGTGGTCCAAACCCTCTTAGATGAAAAGTTGACGATTACACCAAATGTGTATCTTGATAAGGTGGACAAACTTTGTATTCATCAATTTTGAAGCTGAGACCATCTAGGGTCCGGTTAAAGTGTCTTTTCTAAAAAAACCAATGTTTGACTTGGTCAAACTAGGCAATAAAAGACCTCAAATAAAAGATCTTGTCTCATGAACAAATGGACACAACAGATGAACAGAGCATGATTTTAGAAAATTTTAGGAAAAAGAATCATCTCAATTGGAGTTAGTACGAGGGAGAAATAAAATTATAAATATAATTACAAATAAAATTACACATTTTATAAATTTATATATTATTAAAAAACAATTTTCACAGGCGCCTGTCCTAGTCAACCCGCCTGTCAAAATAATTTCCACTGGCGATTGCCCACGTCACCTGCCTGTGGCAATCATTTCCACTAGTGGTTGCCAACATTATCTGTTTGTGGAAATCATTTCCACTGGCGGTGGTCTTAGCCAGCCGCCTATGGAAATCATATGCACAGACGGCTGGCTAAGAGCACCACCAGTACAAATCATCCCTTTATATATATATCGCCTCCTAGACTCTAAATTTTTCTAAGTCTGGTGGACGCGTTTCAGTTTGAAATACACCGTGAGGCTGCCAAATTTTCCAGCGAACTCTACGCGGCCACCACTGAGCTCCACGCCACCCGCCACTTAGCTCCGCGTCACCGCCATCGTATCTTCGTCGTGCTGGCACGAGGGACCTCGCTCGTGCCACCACCAAAGGTGCTCCGGTGCCGTGAAGCATCCCCACTGCGCAGCCCTTCTTCTCCGGTGCCGTTCCGCCGTCGCCCTGTCCAAGGTGAGGCTCCCCTCACCTTCCTCTGCCCATGCGCCGCCCAGGCCGGCCGCGTGCAGTGCCCGGGTGCCCTGGCCCTGGTGCCCCTTGCTCTCCACCTTGGCGGCCCTGGTGCCCCAGCCAGCCGCGCGCAGCGTCGAGGCAGGCCGGCCTACACGCTGGGCCATGTTGGGCCCTAGCAGGCCGGCCTGCCGCTTTTTCTTATTTAAAAAACAAATAAAATATATTTAAAAAGCAAATAAAAATAATAAATCACTAAATGAAATTTATATTAATAAATTAAATTCTATTATTAATTGAGCAATTATTTATAAAATGATTTATAAATGTTTCATATTTAGCAATTATTTATAAATTGTTTTATAAATGTTTCATATTTATGCAACACTTCTGTAATTGAGCTCTTATATGCACTAAAATTTAAAAATAATATAAATATATGTAATAAACATATTTAAAAAGCAAATAAAAATCAGAAATCACTAAATGAAATTTTATATTACTAAATTTAATTTTATTATTAGATGAGAAATTATTTGTAAAATTATTTATAATTTTTTCATATTTAGCAATTATTTATAAATTGATTTATAAATGTTTCATATTTATGCAACACTTATGTACTTGAGCTCTTATATGCACTAAAATTGAAAAATAGTTTAAATATATGTAATAAACATATTTAAAAAGCAAATAAAAATCAGAAATCACTAAATAAAATTTTGTATTACTAAATTAAAATTTATTATTAGTTGAGCAATTATTTATAAATTGATTTATAAATGTTTCATATTTTTGCAAAACTTATGTAATTGAGCTCTTATATGCAACACTAAAATTTAAAAGTAGTTTAAATATATGTAATAAACATATTTAAAAAGCAAATAAAAATCATAAATCACTAAATCAAATTTTGTGTTACTAAATTAAATTTTGTATTATATGCAACACTAAAATTGAGTTCTTATATGCAACACGAATGTTTAACGACCATCTCCCGCACTCGAATGTACAGATCGATTTTTGCGATGAGTTCTCCGCGCAAGGACCAAGCACAAGGGTCCAAACACACGGAACAAGTCCCAGGGTCTGATCCCACGACGCAAGTACAAGAGACCCACGAAACGGTCCGAGTCCTAGGGTCTGACCCCACGGTGCAAGTACAAGGGACTCACGAAACGGTAGCCCTAGCGTCGTCCCACCCCACGGAGAAAGTAGAGCAAGAACAAGGGACCCACAAAACGGCCTCATAACCATCTAGAGACTCCACTCCCTCATACCAAGCAGAAGCTAGTTACGACATGGAGCCTCCCCAAGTGAGGAAGGCTCGTCGTGAATTGACATGTGACCCTGATTACAATCCACTAGCCAATGAGGTAATTACGCATCCATGATTTCATGTTTATATTTGATTACATGATTCGGATTCGTAATGTCCATATGATTGACAATGTATATACTCAGGCAGCATTGTCTCAAATGCAATCGCTAATCGAGCAACACGAAATGGAACGTGATGCATCAGATGCACCGGAACCGACCGCCACTGTGAGTTTAAGGAAAAGGAAGCGGAGCGGTTTGAAATAAGGAGAGAGGGGTATGAATAAGTTTCCAGAAGAAACATATTACATTGAGGAAGTGAGTTCGATCGGACGGCCACTACGTCCTGCAGAGGCCCTACCCAAGTACCAGAACGCAATGGCTTCTGTGTTAGGGACATTCTTAAGTGCATCATTCGGGTTTGGTCCAGTGTGGCAGAAGATGACAAGGAAGACATATGGAATAAAATAAAGATGGGTTTCAGTTTCCTCATAACCTACCAGAGGCACTAGTAAGGGAATATACAATGAAGCAGTGTGCGATCAGTTTCCAAAACTGGAGGTACGAGTTGAATAACAAGTATGCAAAGCAGAACAAGGACCCTACAAGAAGGTATAAGATTACCAAAGGTCAGTGGGTGGTATTTCTAGAGCAGAGGAAATAGCCAGACTTCATAGCTCAGAGCGAAGCCAACTTTGAGCTTGCAAAGAAGAACAAGTACCACCACCGTCTAGGCACATGTGGTTACCAGCGCCAGATCCCAAAATAGAGGCAAGAAGAGGATGCGAAGAAGGTGACAGGGTTGCCAGTGCTGTTCGAGCAAGTTGGTGAACGGTCTACAAATTGGATTCTTGCTCGGAAACCAAAGGAAACCGAGAGCGGTGTGTCCTTTGAGGACCCTAAGGTTTATGAAGCAGCAAAGAGCATCTTTGCGGTGGTAGCCAAGCAGCGCGAAGGTCAATTCAAGCCATAAAGGGAGAGGGACATCCTTAGTGCCGCCCTGGGTAACCCCAAGCATCCTGGCCGTGTTCGAGGCATCTCATCTAAAGAAGGATGGAAGGATGGATTCGGCCCTAAGTGGCAAGGTGAGTACATGAAACATGATCGATACAAGGAACAAATGGCAACTTTCTTTCAGCAGCAGGCTCAGAAAGAGTTCACATCGATGATGGGGAAATTGCTAGAAGATCCTCCTCTTGAGTTGATGCAGAAACTGGCGAGTGCGATGTCAAATTAACAGATGAGCACTCAGGCCCCCCAGATGTAGCTAGTCCCAGTGGTGGCACAACCAGTGGTGTCATAGTGTCCAACAGACATTCGAAGCAGTGTCGTGTCTACGACAACCAAGGCTCACTATTCGGTTGACGACATTGTTACTCCCATGACTTGCTCCCTAGTCATAAGGTATGGCCTTAACAATCAGTGTACAAGTGAACTAGCCACAGGCAAAGCGATCCCACGAGGACCCACATACCATGGTGCCAACATTCCTGAAGACTACTGCACAGTTGCAGTTGAGACTGTGGGTAAAGAATACGAGGATAAGATTCTAGACATCCCCGGTCCCGAGGGCATCGAGAAACTCAAACAAGTGATAAACAATTTCATCCTTTGACCTCGGCGGGATGTCCAGCTGAGGGAGCCACCACCATCCTCTCAAGAGGTACCACCCACTCAGGAGTGGTCAGCACCCATCGATCCTCATCCTAACCCACTGCCATCATCACCTCCCCAGTCTCTTCCTGACCGTCAACCATCACATCCCCTTTCTCTTCCTGACCCTCAACCATCACCTCCCCATGATGATCTTCCTATCCCACCATCGTGTCTGCCACCATTAAATTCCACACCTTTCCCACAACCCAAAGATCCTTCCTCACCAAAAAAGCCAACAAAAAAAATTTTGGTGCCAAAGTTGATTTCCTGATACGAGCCAAAGAAAAAAATAGCTGGCACCGCCAAATTTATGTCACGCATTGGATGGAAACACACTATAGAAGTGCATGACTTGTCTAAGCTCACGAAGGCAGCAAAGCTGGTGCCTAAGGTAATTCCCTGCACAATCAAGGTGCCAACTAAACAAGATTACAAGAACATACCTAAAAAATTTGTGGTTGGAAGGCCTCTACTCAAGTGGGAGAAACTCTTAAAGCTGCCAACCAATATAAAAAGGCTGCATGACTGGTACATGAGAGCCTCTTCTATTGGCATCGATACCATCAGCATATGTATACCACAAAAGGCATTTCTCAGTCCAACTAGAAGTGCATGATTAACTTTGAAGACATATGGTTCATGATGAACCTTGAGAGACTGGACATACAGATCATAACAGCATTTGCATTGTAAGTGTTACATACTTCTATGTGCATTATACTTGCATCAATGATCAATCTCTGACATGCATGTGTCTTGCAGAATGCTATATGAGCAACAGGAGTTGTATTATAGTCCAAATATTAATTATGAAGCTAATGAAAGGGTTGCCTATCTGAACCCAATTGATATATGCCAAGAATGGCACACCTTCATAATCAGGAATGATAATGAAGAGTTATTGGGCTTAGAAGGTGAAGAATGTGCCGCGAAAATCAAACCGTTGAAGTTGAAATTTGAATCCGAGTACGCCTTCTACATTGGGCAATCACTAAAAACGTATCAAGATAGGGAATTAGTAGTCCTTCAATACCACTTTGGGTAAGTGTGAGTTTGCCTAGATGAAACTAAATAATTTCAATGCACAAGTGCACTAAAAATTTGATTCGTGTAGGGACCACTAGATCTGTGTCCGCATTAAGCCCAAAGAAGAAATGGTGATGATAGAAGACTCCTTAAATTACCCTAAAGAATCCTATGCACAATTCCTTGAACTCTTAGAGCTGTAAGTCGAGATATGCATTCATAATTTTGCATTATGAGATTTTGAGAATAACATGGTGATTCTATTTGATATCATAGGGCATATAGGTTCTGTAAGATAATAGATGGAAAGTGCGAGTCCAAGACAGAAGGGCAGCCATTGCATGTTCAATATGACTAGCAGATATGTCTTTTACAAATACAAATCATACATGTATGATACATAGGACCATGGTTGCATCTACAAATAACCACTTTCCGGTTATATAGTGTCACAAGCGATCACCCAGATCTATCCTCTGTGGATACTATTTGTGCGAGCACATGAGAGAGATCGGACGATTCGCCAGCAACCCTTCCAAGGTAATTAATATAAGTAATAGTCATGTATATCGTAGTTGTGACATTAATTAAAAGTGCAAATTTTAAGTATATGATGTTTATAAACTTTATTTGCAGAAATATAAGGAAGAAAAGACGACGCACATCACCGAAAATGCTTTATACAACATAGTTGAGGACGTGTGCACATTCATTTTGAAACATGTGATTCTATGCAAAGAGAAGTATCATGATCATGACAGCGAATTATCTAAGCCAGAGTTCCAGATGCTAACAAAGATTATTAGTAGACTAAACCTTACTAGGACAGGTTATTAGAGCATAGGTGTAAACTTTGATGTATAGAATATGTGATGTATATACTCTTGTAATTAACTTTATATTCGTGAGCATTAAACTTTTATGTATATAAATATACGTATGAAATGTTCAAATTGCATGATGCTATATTTGAACACCATCTATCCAATATTAGTTCCGATATCAATATATATAGTTATTCATAATAATATTAAAATAATACTAAATATTAATAATACAAAATATAACCAAATATTAATATTAATTCAATGTTTACAGGCGGCTCCCTTAGAGAACCGCCTATATAAATACACAATTTATACAGGTGGTTCACTAAATGAGCCACCTATGGTAACAATTACCGTGGTTCTTCGTGAACCGCCTGTGGTATTGTCCTATTTGTACAGGCCCTCTAGCGCAGTCGGCGCTGAGGAAGGCCTGAACAAATGTATTCTCAACCGCCTGCATAGTATGTCTATATACTAGTGCTTTGACCAATCAAATACGAATATTAGCAATATCTGATTTCTACGTGCCTTCTAGCGGACATGTTAGCAACCACTCGTGAACATCTGGGAAAAAATAAACGCATTTATTTTGAGGTAATTACTTTGTGCCCTTTTATTGTAGTGGTAAATATCGACAATTCAGAAGAAAATATTTGAATTCGCTGTGTTAGTATTTTTTTTTTGTAATGCCAAAGGTAGGGTATATAGAATTAGACATCGAGGTGCTTGTGTGAGTTTTTGATAAGGAAAAGCACCATTTACTCCTTCCGCTCGAAAATGGTGTCCAGATACATAATTTTGTGTTCAGCTTACATATAATTCTGTAAAGAAGTTCGGTTGGTCCGATCTACCCCTTAATAAGATTACTATTTTTCTCCATGAGTTTTAAATTTGAAATTTTTGGACATATGTTACATCATAATATAATTTTCATCATTATTTTGTAGGTTTGGCACATAATAGTAAATTAAACTATAATATATTTTTCTAACTTAATTTATAATGTCAGGTAGCACCCCACAAATAATTTGAACCTAAAATTCAAGTTGGATGTGCAGAAACAAAAATACAAAACTGAAGGTACATTTAGATTGGACAAACTGAAGTATTTTTGGGTAAACTAAACACAAAGCTACTTAGGCGGCTATCCGGACAACGTTTAGATCAAAAGTCGTTGGTAAATTTGAAGAATATTTTTACATAGTTAGAGAGGCGATGAGAACTGATTGATGTGTCCATAGTCAGTGGACCCAGAACATGGAAAGCTATAAGATACGATGGAAGTAAGACAATGGGAGGCGATAGGTGTGTCTATGTTCAGTGGGCCATATATGTCACGTTGCCTCCCATCACCTCTGATCGTCTACGAAATTGAGGGGATTTGGACTTCTGTCGACGAAAGCTAGTCGGCAGTCTACCTTAGGGTATACCCACGATAGTAGTTTATCGGCAGACAGGTGCGCAAGCTACGAACTTGATGGTGACGCAAGACACGGACAAGGATTTTATCCAGGTTCGGCCGCCATATGGGCGTAATACCTACGTCCTGCGTCCGATTGTATTGTTGTGTGTTGAATTGAATTGTCTAAGGAGGGTGCCTTGCCTCTCTTTATATAGTCCAGAGGGCAGGGTTACAGATTTGGAAACTAATCCTAGTCGGTTACAATTGTCATAGATAATGTGATATCAATTCCTATTCTAACCAACTAGAATCCTGCTTGATCTCCACGTCTTGTTTCCTTGCGTGTAACTCCGAGCTGTTGGATCAAGTCTCAAACTGCCTCGTAATGGGCCAAATCTCCTGGCCCAAGTCTAGCCGTAAGGGTATAGAGGTTTATACCCCCACAGCTAGTCCCCGAGCACTATGTATTGTGATGTAACACGCCGTCTTTGACCTTCTTCGACCAGTGAGGCTTGACGTCTCCGACCAATAGGAAAATCGCTCGAACAGTTGACAGTTGATCAATGTCAACACCGAAGAAGCAGGTTGTTCGAATAATGCATGGTGCTCTTAATCAAAAAAGATTTCTTTCCTGATGAAGTGTGCCCACTTTACTTTTCTAAAAACTATAGGCATTCAAAAAACATGCATATTCACCGTCAGGTGAAGTGTGCCCACTTAGTTCACGAGCCTGGTAGTAGGTGACATAGACACGTGGTGCCAGGGTCTAAAAAGAAAGTTCCACGTAGAAATTGTGATGTTAAGATGCATCGCCAGATGCATCATACCGATGTAGTCCCCGAGCTTGCTGAAAGACGAAGTATGAGCCTTGTAGCAAGGTCTAAAAAGTAATAACAATATGAAAGGTCCTTGTTTGGTTTTGGTAATTGAGTGACAACTTAGGTAGACTAATAGTGTTTATGTGAGATACACAGGAGATTAGTACACAAGTGATGATGTGATGATGAAGGAGCTCATTGCATATGAGACATGACATGGAGTCATGTGACCAAGGTGGAGAAGATCAAGATGAGGCTTGGCTTGATGGACCGATTGCAAGAGTGAAGGGCAAGTCGGAGGCTTTGAAGCGA
>Ga0182004_10003972_pt1 | contig 11855 bp, 10 predicted proteins | sample Sormic07211540_1_FD_120479 | JGI IMG/M metagenome (GOLD analysis project Ga0182004, IMG submission 120479) | Endophyte microbial communities from Sorghum bicolor roots, Mead, Nebraska, USA - 072115-40_1 MetaG | ecosystem: Host-associated > Plants > Roots > Unclassified | place: USA: Nebraska...
CATTAGAACTTATTAATTTATTAGAATATAATTCTCTTTGTTTGAACAAGTGACCGTAATATATTATTCTCTACAAAATGCTATTGAAATTCTATACAAATTGCTGCTGAAATTATATATAAATTGCTATTGAAACTATGTAATGTGTTGTCTTCTGAAAATTCGGGTAAATCGGAAATACCCGAACCCAAACCCGAATTATTGGGTACTCAAAATTGCGGGTAGTGTTTTTTTCGAGACTAATATCGGGTAACAATTTTCATTACCCGAATTTTAAATTACCCGAATTACCCGATCCAAAAAAAATCAGGTAACCCAAACGCCCAGGCTTACCAAGAATTTTGGAGAATTAAAGCATCCCAATTTTGACCAAATTTATATGATAAGATAATAATATTTATAATACCAACTAAGTACCATTAGGTTCTTTATTAATTATATTTTCATAGTATATCTATTTGATGACATAAGTCTTTACAATTCTTTCTATAGTTTTGGTCGAACTTGAGATACTTTGACTCTCTAAATTCTTAGAATGATTTATAATTTGGGATAGAGGAAGTACAAAACATAACTAGATAATACTATGAAGTACCTCAGAGAAACTGACGTGGATCTCAAACATCTTGTTGTTAAGGGTTTATCGCCTACCACCGAAAGAATAACACATTTGATCCTAAATATATAAAAAAATGCGAGTATTTGTGTCAAGTTGATGAATTGAGCTAGACGGTCACTAATTGTGTTCAGTTTTGACAAATTGGATTTTTTAGTTGCCCCCCTTATGTATAATTTCTGACTCCGCCATTGCTCATCGATCATCGTCTTCCTCGCCTGTGCCCATGCTGCTGCCATGGTCGCCCGTTGCCTTGCCTGCGTGCCTTAGTGCCCACGCCTCCTCCTCACCGGAGTGCCTTGCCAGTCTGTCGCCTCGTCGCCGGTGTCCGCCGGCGGCCGCTAAGGGTTTCGGCAAAATGGGAAACGAGTGGGAGAAGTGAAGATTGGGCCGGATGATGGGCACCTGCCGCTTGGGCTGGATGGATAGATGGGGCAGTTTGGGGGATGGGAAAATTTGGGCCTCCAGCCATTGGGGCTTGTTGGGTCGTTGGTTAAGGAGGGAGTATTTTAGGCTGAATTTCTGAGTATACCCTGACATTTTGGCCTCTTTTCTTTTCTTTTTTGTTAGTGCACATACAAACACTATGTATATCATTTTTTCGTTAAAAATAATGGGTAATCAACTTATAATATACCAATGAATTGAATTAGTTCTTGTCGGATCTGTCTCTTATGGGCCTTTTTCTGAATTGCATCATGTGTAGCGCGCCGCTAACAACCTTCTCCCTCAGATTCCAATCGCTGACAAAATGATTGATGCAGCTTGGTGCCATCTTTTATCATTTTGTGCTCTGCTAGCTGCTTCTCCACGACCACTCCTGCTACGCACTAAGTGGTTGCGCGGCTTCATGCCTTCATGGCTCAGGAACAGCAACACTGTCAGGGCTCGATGATGCCCTCCCAATGCGCGTGGCGATGCCATCTTCCTCCAGGTAAGTCGTCTACGCAACACCATTACAGATAATCAGAGTTCATGAAACTGGACTGCCGGCCCATCCTGGCATCTTCTCTGCTGCTCAGGTCCCCAGAGAGGTGGCCGTACCGTACGTGGTGCCATGGTGGTCATCTGCGGCCAGGTGTATGTAAGGCTTAAACTATATATGGCAAAAATTGTTTGCCATCCCGTCGTATGTGCCGGAGGGGAGTCCGCCTGAGTCCACGCCCAACGCCGACGTCGGAGTGGACGCTGTATACTGAATGCATGAAAGACATGTGAAGCTTAATCTCCATGCGATTTGAGCCTGGAGATAATAAACGCAGGATGCACATAAGACATATGGAATTGGAATGGAGCTAAACTACAGCTGCGAGCTACAATCATGTATGTCAAATGGAATTGGAATGGATGAGACGGAAAGGAGGAGTACGGGGTGCACTGCTGATCCCTCCTTAGCTGCCTATAGTTTCACCAGCGCATCTACCTGATCTGTAAATACGTACAGGTGGAATGGAATGGTTCGGCTGCTGATAGCACAGGGGACTTATATGGTGGTGGGGTGGGACCTCAGGATGATGTGGCTTCAAAAATCGGCTAGTATAGGATTCTCCTACTTATTAGGTATATAGATGCATGATTTTGGTATATCATTGGCCTAATCTTATTTTGAAAAATAAAGGAAGCCACATCATGATATGAGATATATATAGAAGCATTGTATTCACGGATGAAAATGATACGGATATTTTCCAACCGTATTCGAGAACGAATTCGTTTAGAGGTGTTCAGATCTGTCCGTATCTGAGTCCGAATATTCAACATCCGATACCGTATCCGTATCTGAATACTTAAATCTTATATTTATGATGTCGACATCGAATAATATCTTATCCGACATAGTTGACACAATCCGTATCCGACTAGAAATATGAAAACAAATGTAATATCTTCAAACATGCAGATTAGGTTAACACTAATAATACTAGATTTTTTAACATCCGAAGCTCAGATATAGTAGTGTCTACAGCTATCTAATATCCACGTCAGTCTACATGATTCAAAGGCCTCCTGAGAGATCCATCGCTGCAACATCATAACTATCTCTAACCTTAAAATGATTATTCAATTGGTTAGCAGTAATTTTAGAGTTGCGGGTTTTAGGAGTGAATGTCACCTATAGCTCACGCAGAGAGTATTCTCTGACTAGCTTTGAGAATATTGAAGAGCCAAAATTTTACAACAAATATTATAGCATAAACATTTGTTAAGGACATTCTGAATAGTAGTGATAAATTTATATAAACAAATTCACAAAAGTCAACTACATAGGGAAATAAAGTCAATAATACAAAGAGAATTCTTATCTTGACTTCCTAACAAATATGTATATTATTTTTTAACAAATATATGTAGTAGCATATTATTTTTTAAAGAATAGCAACCTTTATTGAATAATTTTATTATTGATATATGTAAGTACTCCCTCTGTCTGTTGCCACGGTTTGCATGCTGATAAGTTTGGCTAGATTTATAGAACATATTAGCAACATTTGTATCTCTAAATAAATTTATTATGAAAATAGATTCAATGATCTATCTAATGATATTAATTATGTACAACAAGTATTATAGCATAAACATTTATATTAAAAATTATATAAACAAACTAACAAAAGTCAACTGCACAGAGAAATTAAAGAAATAATAGAAAGAGAATTCTTATCTTGACTTTCTAACAAATGTATATAGTAGTATATTATTTTTTAACAAATATACATAGTAGCATATTATTTTCTTAAAAAAAGCAACCTTACTGAATAACAATAATTATTGATATATGTAAGCAAATAACAAGTCATTATAGATTATAAATATTTTTCAAACAAATTATTATCAAATATTTTTTAAGAAATAATTGTGTCGTGTTCTAAAAATACTTGAAATAATGATAGTGTACCACTCTCCAGTTTCTACACCAACTAGTAGTGAAGTTCTTTTTGCTGGTAGTTTCTAATTTGGCGTGGCTGTGAAAGCCGGCCTTAGGCCCTCCAATCCACCGCCAGTTCTTTATTTTACAGATAGAACAGCTATTTTGTGTTAGCAAGTAGTATATGCGTTGTGGTAGTAATAATCTATGGGATTCTTGCATTAATATGCTTAGTGGGTAGCTATAGTAGTACATTTCTTAAAATGAATACATTTCTTAAAATGAATCCCTGATGAAATCTCATGTCAGTAGCTTGGAGTCTGGAAGACTAGAAGATTTAACTAATTTGTGTAATGTTAATTCATTCTTATTGGGTGATTTATATATGTGCCGATGCATGCGATGTCATCATGCATTTTTCTGCTCTTTAATATTCACTCATCTTAATTTTCAGTGTATTGCATATTCTCACACTTAATGTCAGCACTGAACAATGCTTCTTACGGTGCCACACTCGAAGACCAATTTATTTTCTTCATGCCTTTCATATTTCTAGGATTTGTGCAAACCTTGGAGGCTTGGACTATATCATGCTTAGAATATATATATATATATATATATATATATATATAAAATCTCTGTTAACAAAAGATGGATGAGAGCAATCGATGCATACCTCTGCATGGAATTGCAAGTTTTGCGTGAGGGAGATTATCAAATTGAATGGAATCCGTGGTTAGCTTTAGTTTTCTATTCTTGTGTTTGTTCATGATAATAAATATTGCAAATATGGGGACCTAAGAAAAAATAAGCCACAAAATTTTGCAAGCATTGTGCAAAATAGGTATACTTTTCTATGTTTCCCTTTTTTCTAGGGCAATGATCTTGTTTCCTGTACCGTAGGGTAGCATTGTCTAGGATTGATGAACCAACATGACATTGATGTAGCGTACCATTGTTGAACCAGTAGAGAATTGCTTGGTGATATCAGATTGATGTGCTTCTGAAATAACTTCTTTCCATTCCCAAAAAAAAGTCTTTCCTACAACGATCAGGTTTTGTTGACTATATGGTTCATTTAATGGACTTGCAGTTTAGAAAACAGGTAGCAAAATGTTTGTAAATAGTTGGAGAAGTGATTTTTTTTACAGAGAGTGCAGTAAATATTCTCTCTCTCTCTGCCAGATGTATGGCTTGGATGACCATGAAGACTTCACGCGCTATGTGGTTCGGTTGGCTGCCCCTGTGTCCCACATCTTCAACACGCCCTACTTGTCGTTGACCATGGGCATGAGGAGCATGGTCAACATGACAGACTACCAGTCGCTACACCAGGCTCGAGAGCACCAGGGAGCGTCAATAGAGACCAAAATTTCTGCCATATTTTTTGTCCGTCTCTCGACGCAGGTGCACTCATTGTGGTCCCCTCTGACCAGAGTGTGGCTTTGATGATTGTGATGAGCTCACCTGCTATGTAGTTCGGAGGGCTGCGGCTGTGTCCCACATCTTCAACGTGCCCTACCCTATTGTCGTTGACCATGGGCATGTGAGCATGGTCAACACGACAAACTACCTATCGCTACACCAGGCTCTAGAGCACCAGGGGAGCTAGTCAATAGAGATTTTCGCGCACTAGTGCATGTCTTCTAATATATTTAGCGTGTATAGTTGATGCTGATTTTTTAGTTATATCTTTATTTGAGCGTACCATTTGAGAAAAAAAAATGCTAGGAGATGACGGACTGACGGTGGCCACCTAGTTCGATCGTTGACCCGTTGAATACCTGTGGATAGTTGACAATAGGCCATCACAGTTAGACCTGGTGGCTATATAAGTCAGCGCACAAGGGCAGGTGGCTCCTCCACCGGTTCTTTTCTCATCGCACGCCGCAGCAGCAGCCACAACCAACTGCCCACACCTTTCCTATCCATCCGCAGCAGCAGGCAGCCCTAGCGCTCGGTGGTTGCGCGCGACCGACCGACGATCCTCGCAATCAACGCCGCCATGTTCCCGGCTCCGCCTCCTGTGCCCATGATCCCGGCCCCGATGATGGTGGGTCGCCTCCAGTTTGTGTCCGTGGGCAAGGAGAACATAGCCACGGAGCTGGAAAGAATTAGAGAGCTCCTCCCAAGGTACCGCTATGTTGCCATTGATACCGAATACCCTGGCACAATCCATGGCACGCCGGCAGGGGCCGCACTCACCCCGGCGGCACGCTACTATGCGCTTGTCAAGGCAAATGTCGATGAGATCCCCATCCTACAGCTCGGGCTGACCCTCTGCGATGAGGAAGGCAACCTCCCCATCGTCATGGACAGCGATGGTGGGCCCCTACAGCTTGCCTGGGAGTTTCACTTCTCAGACTTTGACATTGCCCGCCACCCCCACTCTATGGAGTCCGTCCAATTCCTCCAGACCCAAGGCTTTAACTTTGCCCGCGCGCTCATGCATGGCGTCCCCTCCACGGACTTCGCGGCCAGGCTCGCTGAAGTGTTGGCGAAAGTGCCGCAGCCGCTGATGTGGGTGGCATTCGGTGGCGCCTTCGACTTCGCCCACATGGTGAAGATGCTGTCCGGTGGGCAGCCGCTGCCAGAGACCCGTGGAGAGTTCCTGGCCCGGGCAAGGGATCTCCTCCATGGCATGGTGTTCGACGCCAAGTACATGGCAGAACACTGTGGCCGTGCAGAGCTATGCGCAGGCGGTCTCAGGACCGTGGCTTCCATCCTCGGCGTGCCGCAGCTCATCCCGGTGCCGCCAAGCCTTGCGGGTCCCAAAAGCCACACTGCATGCTGCATCTTCAACGTGATGAGGCTGGTCATCCACGGTGGTACCAGCTATGACGGCCTCATCGATGGTATCTACTGAGGAGGATTGCATGCCAATGTACTGGGTCGTGTGAAATAATGACTACTCCTACTAGGTTGTCTGTAGGAGTAAGACTGTGTCGTTATGTTATACATCGTCTACCTGGTTAAACTTGCACCTTGATCGTTATAATGCTACTGCTTTGAAAGTTGCACTTGTGTCCAATGAAATGACTGGTTAAATTTGTTTTGGCATGCATGTAACCAGGTTTTTCGGTTCATAACGTATGTTCCAGTCGGCTTGCTTTGACCATTCTCGCTATTTGTTGTCGCTGCCTTCTCAACGGCAATATCAAATCGCCATCTTCATCTTGGAAACAATAAAATAAATAAAAAAAATGCATGCAGCGTTTCTACAAGATGGCAGAGAGGCTGAGGGAGTCTTCTAGGAGTCCATGAGAGACTAGCGACTTCGGAGGCACTAGCGCGAAGCATACATAAGGGACTACTCCCCCCAGACACCCCCAACATGACGTACATGATCATAAGAGAAAATTACTTAGATTTCTCCAATAGGTCAATTGGCAAAAGAGAAATTCCATAAACTCTCAAGAATGTCCTAATGATCAAAAGACAAGCCTTACTAAAGGGAGCACATAATCATGTGCATATACTCATAATAAAGAAATAACATTATATTAACAGTGTACCCTTTCTTATAAGGGTACAAGGAAACAGACAAAGAATTGATGACTGAATTCATAACATAAACAATAACAAGGATTCATAATGATAATATAAATACCTTAAATTGCGCATATAATCTACCATGATGCCAATCCTGCACTGATTAGATTAGCAACATGTTAAAAGACAGAATTTAATGAATTATGATTAGCATCACCATGACAAAGAAAAGTTAGACCCTCCCACTAATGCCATCTTTAGAAGGCTTAGAAGAGGGTATTAGCTCCACTAATGTAGATTGCTAATTGACATATGAAATAATTATGACAAAAAAGCAATAACATATTTCTTAAGGAAAAGCAATTATACTTAGAGCGAGCATACAGATATAATCAATGTTGACCAGAAGATTCCCGTGTGCCACATCTAAGAATCCCATAAGGACACTAAATCCCTATGCAAGACTTCTCATTAGTTCCATCTCAATTAGACACAACTTAATCACTTGGGAGACATAAGCACAATAGGTGAAGCAATAGACATTAGAGACACATGCTGAACATGATTAGGTTTGGCCAGAAAATATTGAGGCATCCCATAATTAATGGTAAACAACATTATGTCTCTAACAAAGACTTCTCTTTGGTTCCATCCTAAGTTGAGATGACTAAATTACTTAGGAAGCACATAAGGATGATACATGGTTAGGTTCAATGCAACTTAGCTAAGGTGCCATCAACCCAAGAACAACAATATATCTCTAACCAAAATTTCCATTTTGACTAGAGGTTACAAAATCAAAACGTAATCTTAATGCTAGAGACATGCATGGTGACATAATTATTTCATTTAACTTGAGTATCAGTACCACATGATGGCAGGTCGCCACATGTTCGCAGGAGCAACTGACCGCCGGAACAGCCACAGCACGCCGGCAGGGCCACTAAATCGGCCTGGCGCCATCCACGCCAAGCCTCTACGCAGCCGCCAGCAGCACCTGTTCCTTCGCGACCCCATCGCGAGCGTGCTCTTGGCCGCTGCCGCCGCGAGTCACTTCTCACAACCCGCCGCCAGATGAATTCCCGTGCCCTCAGCCCTCACCATGCATCCATACCGCACTGCCTGACGGATGCCGGCCAGCCGCCTGCGCATCCGCCAGCCGCCCGCGTGCGGATTGCACGTCCGGGGCGTCATCTGCCACCAGGTGCGGCTCCTCCTTCAGATCCGCTCCCCCACCTCTCATCTTTTGCAGCGTCTCATCTTTTCCCTTCCCTTTCCATTTTTTTTATATGATTCGATGATTTGATTGCAGACAACATCTCCGCCCCCTTCACCATATGGGGCCTTGAGCCGGATCCACTTGCTTGTTTTTGGTTGAGGAGGATCCCTGGGCGTTGACATCGGCAAGCAAGGGAAGGTCAGGACACAAGGGAGGAAGGTCAGGGAATACATGAAGGCAGCTCCACTTGTTATGTCGAGAGGTACACAAAGGCAGCTTCACTTTGTTATCTTATCATTATTGAACGCATTACAGCAGCCATTCTGTAATTAGATTTCCAATTTCTAGGGAAGGATATAAATTGCTTTCCTATTTGCACCAGATGATTGATAACAATAACTGGAATATGATGAGCACAGCATGTATCTGATGAGCTTGACGCGCATAGGCAACAGGGATGATGTCGTATACCTGGGGCACTATCACACCTCAACTTTGATATTATGGTTAGTGACTTATTGTGTAAATTACACCTCAACTTTATGCTTAGTGACATTTGTGAGACTGAATGCTGCTAGCTGTTTGGTTATTCAACTCTACATCATTTAAGCTATTTTCACCAATATCAACTTGTTGTATTCATGATGGATATGTAAACCTTCATTTTTTCAGGTGGGAGGTAATAGATAGATGTAGTCTGATGGATGCAGCTAGCAAGCGGTTGGATTGAAGTGCTCATGGTGATTGCATTGATTAGCTAGAGATAAAAACTCTTGTAAGGACTTTCTAGTGATGAATCATTTTGTAAAGAGTGCCAACAAACCATATGAGATGTAAGACATGATTATGGTTATAATTAATTGTGAGCTATATGTTCACTTATGTTTCTCATGAGTGTGTATTGTCTAATATGGTTAAGATTGATTGTCTCGTTAATATTGATTGTATGATTAGTTAATGTATGAGTAGATGATATTATGTGGTTATTTTCTGTATGGGTAGCGTTAGATAGTTGGTTGTTATAAATATATAGTCCGATCATTGAAAAGCGTCAAACCATGTGTCGGGATATGTACACAATATTGACTAATAGTTGGTTGGTATACGTGGGTCGGTCGGTATAAGTTTATAGCGACGCCACTATCAGTGATAGACCGGGTCGGTCGGTATAGTTCTATACCTACTGATCGTAGGTCACTGTGTCGATTTGTACCGACCGACATATGACGCTATAGATAGGCTATATTTGGAAATAAAAGCTAGGAGATGGCATACTGACGGTGGCCAGCTAGTTCGGTCGTTGACGTGTTGGAAACCCATGGATAGTAGAAACTAGGTTATTTAGTACCTCGTGCGGGATTGACAGAGGTGACATTGGAAACCTATGGACCCCAAGGTCATGTCCGAGTCAAAGAGCGGATAGTTCACACGTGTCCATGGTTGTGGGACTTGTTGCTTATATAAGTTAGCACACAAGGGCAGGTGGCTCCTCTACCAGCTCTTTCACCGTCGCAGGTTGCAACAGCAGCAACAAGCAACCGCCAACGCCTCTCCTGTACATCCACAGCCACAGGCAGCCCTAGCGCTTCCGTGGATGGTGCGGCCGACCAACGATCTCTACAACCGAAGCCGCAATGTTTCTAGCCCCGCTAGTGGCGCCTGTGATCCCGACCGCAGCAATGATGGCCAACCTCCCGTTTGTGTTCGTGCGCAATGAGAACTTCACTTTGTGGAACTAGAAAGAATTGAAAACCTGGTCCAGAGGTACCGCTACATCGTCATAGACACCAATACCTTGACATAGTCCATAACGTGTCGACGGGGGCCAGACTACCCCCAAAGGCACGGTGCTATGCGCTTGTCAAGGCAAACATCTGTCACACTCTGTTTTAAAGAACAAAACCAGGCGAGCCATATGTGTGCCCAGGAAGTCCAAACATACAACAACAGAAGCAACAATATCAGAAACAATGCTATATAATGGAAATATACTTCTAATTAACACTAACATCAGAGTATCATGGAATGAGAATTAATCTTTAGGCTCAATCTTCATAGAGATGGCTGACTGGGGGCTGCGTCTGGCAAGCACTTCTATCAGTTTTCTAAAAATATCCTTCGTAACTCTATCACTCTTCTGATTAACTCTTTCTAGTAGAATGGAGTAGTAGAAAATAGCAAGAGTGAGCACATATCGTACTCAACAAGTATAACCAGGGGTTCATGAGGCTCAATTAGGGTTTGACTGCATTTAGCTTTTATATGTATATAACATGTTCATCATTGGATAGCAAATGTCAAGGTAGCATATTTAATCCCATAACCACATAATCAATGTATACAAGAATTAAGAATAACACATATAAACAATATAATAAATCATCATTTATCATCATTAATCATGTTTAACAGTGACCATCTATTCTGTTAGTTTTCCGGACCGCCCGTATCCATGGGCACAGCTAGTATACCAGATTTAACACTCTGCAGAGGTTGTACATCTTTACCCATGAGTCATGATTTACCCTTTCGCCCGAGGTAGCTAATCTCTTAACCCCCTTCCAAGGGAGGTCGGCAGGGTTCGCTATAAAGCCTTTCAAAGGTTTGTCTAACATGTTAGGGCCATTAGATTCACTCAGCAGGCAGATATAGAGCCCTCTTCCATGGCACATAACACACAACCTATACACAGGGACAGAGGCTGCACTATACCCAACGTGTCTAGCCATTCTTACACCATTTAAGGTAATCGCTAACAAGCTAGAAAAGATCCTCATACTGAGCTAAAGCCAAAGCCATATAGCCCTCATGGTTATAGAGTTACAGATAAATCTTTATCTACTCACAACACAAAGTCAAGCAATAAACAAGCATCAAGCCCATGAAGTTAATTTGGAACAATTTATAATTTCCTATAACTAAATTTGCACTAACCCAACTAAATATGGCAAATCTTATACAAATATTAAATTCATTTATATTTATTTAGTGTTTTCTATGCACAACTCAAATTTGAAAATTTTGGGGTGTGACAACATCGACGAGATCCCCGCCCTACAACTCAAGCTAACCCTCTGTGATGAGGAAGTCAACCTGCCCGTCGTCTCGAACGTGACAATGCCCTGGCACCCTGCAGCTCGCATTGGAATTCCACTTCTCGGACTTTCACATCGCCCACAACCCCCACTCCTCGGAGTCCATCCACTTCCTCAAGGCCTAGGGCTTCAACTTCGCCCGCGTGCGTTCATTGAAGGAGAATTCTACCTTCCTTTTATTGCATTTATGTCTTCACCATGCAAGCATATTCATTCAATGTTTTTCCTTGGGAATACAAAGAACTCATAATTCTTCATGTAATTTGTTTTTGAGTGTGGGGGTATAAGTAGAGGCCATGGTAGGATTTGGCCAATCTCAAGGACCACCTTGCACACACACACACACACACACACACACACACACACACACACACACACACACACAATTTCACACAATATAGTGACTCACAGACACACACACACACAAACCAAGGAAATGTAAATTTACTGCACTCCACGATCACTGGATGAACTGCAAGCGCAGATGGTAGATTACTGTCTATTTTGTTTGCAACGAGATCTGTGCAATTCAGCTAATATAATATAATCCATATATACTCTATTTTA
>Ga0182004_10003973_pt1 | contig 11854 bp, 11 predicted proteins | sample Sormic07211540_1_FD_120479 | JGI IMG/M metagenome (GOLD analysis project Ga0182004, IMG submission 120479) | Endophyte microbial communities from Sorghum bicolor roots, Mead, Nebraska, USA - 072115-40_1 MetaG | ecosystem: Host-associated > Plants > Roots > Unclassified | place: USA: Nebraska...
CATGTATTAACTCTAATGATAGTATGGCAGGAAAGCTTACATCATTAACAGATCATATATTAACTTATATTGAGTTGTTTGGCACGCTTCAATGGCTTAATCGGTACTACCTTGAATTTGTGCAGTAAACAACAGTGAAAGTTTAGGCAGGATAACAAAAAAGCAACCAGGGCAATGTTATCATCAAGTACCAACCAGTTATTATGTTTAACTTGAAAGCTGATGTCAATAGTTTTATGCTGTGTGCACATATACATCTGCCAGATGATGACGTGCGCCTAACAAGTAATTTCCTTCTTTAAAGAAGATACTAACCAACTAGATAGAAATCATAATACATCCTTGTATCATATGAACTCTATGGATATCCATCTGTTAATCTTAACATATTTACAAGCAAATCAAGTTGGCAATTAGCAACCTGGCATACCCAGGTGCCCAGCCATAAACGTAGTTGTGATTACACGATATCATGCCCTTTGAAATCCTTCTAAGAATGTCACTTGCATATTTGGTTCATACATAATGGTGCAATTGGAAGCAATTGTTGAACTTCCCTATATGGCAGATATAACTGCTTGAGATCCTCCAGAGTTTCCCACTGCACACTAGTTCACTTGGTGTTTCCTACCATTTTCCTACTAAACAAAGAGCATACACTACCTATTGAGGGACCATATTTTCCAGAAACTTCCAACCACCGTGTAAGAATTACATCTAAATTCTAAATGGCCAAGATTGAATCCTATTGGTTTACCTTACTCTTTTACCCTTATTGGTACTACCAAGTTCCAACTCATGAGTATTAAGTACCCCCATGATGAACTTCACTTGACACAATGTTGGGACCCTTGTACCTACCCTTCTGTTTTTCCATTTATAACACAGAAAAATTTATACTAGGTGGTGCCATTCATTTAAACATCTGGTACGGCATATCTTTTTAGCCCCAGAATGATCTAAATTTTACTCCCAACACAAGACAAAACATGCAGATTTGAACCCCCTCCCCCCCCCCCACCCACCCCACCAAAAAAAAAATCATCCATATCTCACCAGCTAAACATGTAGTCCCATTGACATCGATGGCACAGGATAACCCGATCTATTTCCGTTTTCCATCAGGTACAAAACTAACCACGGCATGACAGGCAATCCAATTCCAACCCAGCATTTATTATACAAGAGAAATGTCACATTTTTGCAGGAGACAACAGGACCAAACTGAGGTGATCTAATTGCACAATCATTAAGAGTAAAACTACCACAGGCGCAAATCACTTATGATAACATTTTTTGCAGGAGACACCAGGACCAAACTGAGGTCGAAGCTGGGGCGAAAAGGGGAGAGATCTGTCGAGGGGGATTTTTTTTCTCACCTCCGATGAAGACGTTGGTCGCGAGGAGGAAGGGAAAGATACGGCGCATGAAGACCCCCTTCGCCGCCGAAGGCGGCTGCGGAGCCGGAGACGCGGTGGTATCGGGCTTGGCGCCGGCGGCCATCGCGGCGGGACGGGAAGGCAAGGCCGCGCGCACGTTTGGGACGGGGACGCCGGCGGCGGCAAGACAGCTGCGTCACTGCGTGCAGAGGGAATGACGGTTCACCTTACTCTTTTACCCTTATTAGAAAATTATACTGCGTCCTTAAAATTAATTTCTAAGATTCTTTTCATTTATTTTTATGCTTAACCATATTTATTTATAGATAAAATTAGAAATATTTGACATTAAATAAGTATATTATAAAAATATAGTTTATGATGCAGTAATATTAATATGGTGTCATAATAAATCTTATTGTTTTTTTCTATAAATTTAATCAAATATGAAAAAAATTGACTTAAGATAGATCTAGGAATTATAACTTTTTTATATGGTCATATGAATAACTTGTGACAGATTTGTTATGTATATAATGACCATGTCATCTTGAAATTGGATTATGAACGTAGTTGGACGCATTGTTTGAAGCATGGTCTTGTGTTGGATTCGGATTGAAAACATGGACGACAAGAGATGCAGCCGGGAGAGTGCAGCGAATGATAAAGTGGAAGAGAGATTTTTTCACTTTTTAATAAATATAAATATAAATATAAATATAAATATAAATATAAATATAAATATAAATATAAATATAAATATAAATATAAATATAAATATAAATATAGTTTGTTGTCAAGACACGTGCTAGTCAAAAAGCTCAATTTTGACCAAATTATAGTGGATAATACTAACATTTATATTTGTATATAAGTTTATTACGAAAATACATTCCATAATTAATCTAATTGTGCTTACCTTTTTATTATAAATGTTAGTGATTTTTTATAACTTTGGTCTAAGTTCAAATCATCTTACTCTTCAAAAAAACGAGAGTATTAAAGATCACCTAGAATGCTTATTAATTTAGTTTGAGTCGGTAATACAATTGTGAAAGAACCGAGATATCGTCAAGAGAGGGTGAATAAATGATTTTTATAAATTTTGTAACTTAGAATGTAGCAAATAGTTAACCTTCAGAAGTCCCGAAGGAATCCTTAAAACTTTTGAATGTTTGGAAGTTTGTACGGACAAAAAAATCTTAAAACATAACTAAGCTTAAAGAGTTCTAGCTCAAACCAAACTTGAAGATATGAGTTTAGAGATGTCCACTAACAAGTTGACAAAACACTTCCACTCACAAACACACAACCAAGTAGATCAAGATGAAAACACCAATATACAAAGTAAAGCACAAAGGATAGAAGAGATATTCACCAAAGTTTAGGTTCCCAGTCTCCTACTTGAACCCTATACATGTCTATTGAGGAAGTCATAAGTGACCACCCATGGTTAAGCTCTATTCGGGTTTCTTTCGACCACTTTCCTCGATCCACTAGGCTGATCTTTTCTCTTGAGGAGGCAAGATCAAGGCCTTCACAAACTTTCTGTGGCTCACCACAAGTACGAAAGCTCGTCTGGCGACACCCAACTCTTTAGGAGACTTCAACTTTAAGAGTAACAAATGATGCATGAACGATTGATGAAATCCATAAGTACTCTGGATTTTGATTGCTCTTTTGCGCTCACTGCATCTCAATCTCTTAACCCCAATCAATTGATTCTCATAAATCACGCACCCACAAGAGAGGCCGGAGGAGAGCTCAGAAGACTTTTGGTTCAGTTAGGAGTGCAGGAGAAGCCCACAAGCACATCAACCCCTTCACGTGGGAAGATGAAGTGAAGGAATAGACTAAGGGGGTGTTTAGTTCCTCTCCTATTCCAAAAAAATTTGAATTTTGGTTCATCATTTTGCAAAATGCAACTAAACACCATGCAAAAATTTTGGCAAAAGATGGTTATTCTCCATTTTGGATTTTGGCCTCAAGAGGCAAAAAAAAAACCCAAAAGAGTCTCATGAGGCCCTCATGAGGGCAATAAATTCTGCATTTTGGATGGAACTAAAGATGACCCTGAAAATTTTGGCATTTTGCATTCCACCATTCCAAAGTAGTTGGCATTTTGCATTTTTGGAACTAAATACCCCCTAAATTTGGCTTCGAGGTGCTAAACATAGAATCACACATTGAAATCCATATTCTTCATATTCTTCAATAATCATAATCCTTGCTTGAATGTTTTGCTTCCATATCCATTCTTGTGATCAAACTATACTTCCATGTTGAATTTCCTTGAATTATTAAGCAATTGATCATTCTTCTTTCATGATAAAGAATATCATCCAAGTGACCAAGTAACTAATATTCGTAATATTCATTGATTCACCATTGCTCTTTATCACATTATCTTGACATATATGAATCAACATCGATAAAGGGCAAGCTAATTTACAATTCCTTGTATCATTTTCATTTTGACTTGGCGCACTTCACTTTACATTTATTTCAATTTACATATCTTCATTTTGACGTTGGGACCAAGAAAGCTTTCATATAAACTCTTTTTCATCAACTAATATTTTGATCACACATCTTCATAGATACTATTAGTCTTGAAATCAAAGGACTATCAATCTCTTCTCGTTTATGCAACCAAACCATCTTCATAGATACTATTAGTCTTGAAATGCCTCATTTTGATTGATCAATTTGCTTGTCTTGTTTTTTTATCATTTAACCACCAAAACCCATTAGAGAGCCTAAATGCACTTTCAAAACTAAGATAGTACTACTCCATCTGACCCAAAAACTAATGTGCATATGAGTACCTGACCCAACACTAATGCGAAAGTGGAGACTTTTTTTTGGAAGGGAGGTATAATATATAAAAAAAGAAGGAAAATTGTTCCTTGATTAGCCATTAGCTTGCTGGTCTCGTTATTCCAAACCATCCGATCCCTTCTCCTCTTGCTGATTAATTAAGTCCAAATACACACAGTTTAATCCACATTGAGGCTGCTGTGTGTTGAATATTACAATATATAAGCCCTGTTTAGAGAGCTTTTGCTTCCCCATAAAGATAAAAAAGTCAGAAGCTCCCCCGAATAGGTTTTGTTTCTTTAAGAAGGCAAAAAAAAAAAACTCCAAAAACTACGCTTTATACTAAAAGCAGAAAAAAAATAGAGCAGTTTTCTAAGTTTTGCTAGGAAGCTTCTCTAAGAGGTGTTAAGCTACACCTCTCCTAAATCGGGCCATAGTCTAACATCAACTCACGTTATATTATAAATATAAATTGCAATTCTGATTCATTTCGTCTGTCATGTCACAACTAGGCCGACTGACGACCGAGCTCCTAAGAGAGCAAGGTTAATAACAAAGCCAAGTAATCGGCTATAAGTTAAGTTATAAGAGACAGACTATATAATAATTGTCTTCTATTTGTCTAAGGAGCTTTTTATTATTATGTGGCACCATGTCTAGTTTTTAGAAAATGCATGAGAACTGCGCTTCATTATATTTATTATATTTAGAAAAAATATCATGTCTATTCTCTTTCCTATTCCTCCTCACTTATTATTCTACCTGGGCACACCACTGCATAGGCTCCCATGTCTATCTTATTGCTTGCATGAGAACTAGGCTATGTTCTCTCTTCCACATCAACAAAAATATTGATTAGTTTAGCTATAAGACAATTGTTGTACTTGCTCTAAGGGCTGAGATATCTAATCGACCGGTGTAGACTCAAGAAAGCCACAAGATAAATGGCTAGTAGTAGAGATAGCACATCCAATAGAACTGTAAGGCACACACCAGGAAACAAAGTGGTGATGACCAGTGCACGGACACATATCGGCACATAAGGGCGTGCCCAATGCTCCACTCTGGATGTATGCCTCAACCTCCACGTTTGCATGTAGCGTCAAAATCAGCTCAGGTATTAGCTTCGCATGCTGTCAGTAGTGCTTGCAGAAGACACCATTGCTTGGTCTGACGAAAAGCTAGAGCCACCCCTCCAATACAAGTTGTGGCCTTATGGCCAGATAAAAAAGACTGTGCCGCAGCAGAAAAGCTGCAATGCATGAAGCTGTGCTGGTCCCTATCCTTGTATGCCTGCATTGTGGCATTTGATTCCTTGCTAGTACTTGATCTACATGGATATCTCTTTTAGGTGAAACCACTGTTAGTTGTTAGCTTGCGTTGCTGCTGTCCTAAGAAACACAGATTGGATTAGGCGTGATGTTGGCGAACGAAAAAATAATAATACTTCTTCTTTTTGAGTTTTCTAGATACATAGCTTAAAGCTATGCACTTAAATAAACGATGTGTTTCGATATTAAAACGGTACTACTAGCACCTGGACGTCTGATCTGGGCACTAGTATCCGGACGCCGGGTCTTCGTACGTGACCCCACCTGCCCCCGCATGGAGAAGAAAAAAGCGCTAGTGTCCGAACGCCGAGTCTTCATACGTGACCCCACTTGCCCCTGCATGGAGAAGAAAAAAAGTAGAGATGCGAACACATCCCCACTCAGAGAAGAAAATCCATCCTTTTGTCCCAGCGTAAGGAACTCGTCCTGCCCCCCAAACGCACGAGATCTGCCTGCCTCCAACCTCCCAGCACATCCACCCCGTCCGTAGCTCGGCCCCACAACTCCCCCAGCTCACCTCCCCCGCTTGAGATGCAACAATAGGATGAAGCAGTGGAAGTACCATGAACATGTTGTTGCAACATCACCAAATAAGTTACTGCAACAATAGGTTGAAGCAGTTCGAAACACCATGATCATGTTATTGCAACAACACAGAATGAGCTGCTGCAACAATGAGTTGAAGCAGTTAAAACACTATGAACATATATATTGCAACAACAAAAATAGATAACAACTCCAACATTGTGATGATGAAGTTGAAACATCTTGAATGTATTGTTGCAACAACAAAGAAAAAATAGCTGAAATATTAAGTTGCAGCGTCTGAAACACCAAGAAGATATTATTACAATAACACCGAACAACTGTTGAAACACACATGCAACAACTACTGCAACATGCAGATTGAAGCAACTGAAATATACTGTAAAACATCTAAAAAAGCAGTACTACAACAATCGATTGAAACCTACTGCAACATCAAGAGAGAATCATTGCAACACGACGAGATCTGTACCCGAGAGCTCACCGAAACCTTAGCCACTGTCGTATCCTTAGATCCAGATCCAGATGAGGAATAGGAGGTGGACGACGAGGACGAGAAGGTAGAGGAGAGCTTGGTTTAGAGTGAGGAAAAAGAGGAGAAGTTGAGATCTAGATGAGGACTCCACCTACCTTGCTGAAAGTCTCCGTTGTTGCTCTCCTCTCTGGATGCATGGAGGTCGCTGTGAGGAAGAGAGAGTAGGGGGAGGTGTGTGGCTCGTCGGAAGCCACCGCTATCGCCCCCACTCCAGTGGCATAGAGGACATGGAGGTCGCAGAGGTGAGGGAGGAAGAAAGGGAGGGAGGGGTGGCTCACAGCCATCGTGGCGTGGAGAGCGCACAGCGAAGGGAGGCGCACGGGATGGGCGACAGGAGCAGCGGCGTCCGGGCGCATAGGCATGGGCTGTAGGAACAGCGGGGGAGTAGCAAGGCGAGAGCGGAAAAGGTGGAGATGGAAGGTGGACTGGATAAGCAGTGGAGTGGCTGCCCACGCGTCTATCTGGGTCGCCCACGCACCTGTCCGATGGGGTCGGACGACCGTAAGATAGCATTACCGATACTAAAAGTAACTTTGAAAAGCCAACATCTTATAATCTGAAATGAGTATTCTTTATATTAATATTAGGTATATATCTATATAAATATAATAGTAGCAAAACATATCTATACGTGGAGCGAGACTAATAATTTGTCGCTGGTGTTTGTATCAATGATAATGAACTAGCTATTTTTTTTGTTAGATCTAGTGTGACTATTGACTAGTAACCTAGTGACGGGGTCCACCTAGGCAAACTTAATTTGTGGCTGTGGACAGCTGAACCATCAACCTCCGCACACAATCTTATCCTAGGCGAAAGAGTTTTGCTTTAGCTTATTATTACCTGCAGGACATGATTGGCATCAGGAAAGCAAAGAAATGCGAGCTGACATGAGATCACTCTTGCTGTCCCTTGCAAGCTACCGACAGAAACGGCCATTGCATCACTCAAGGAGCATCACATACCAGTACTTGTTTCTTTCTGATAAAATAAGGCTAGGTAGATCACAGGTGGGAGAGGATATGTCCTTGATGAGGTGGAAGAGGATATGTCAAGGAACCATGTGGCAGCTCGCTTGGCGTCCAGCTGCAACTATCATAACCAATTTAGAATTCAGAAAACTCATACGCATCAGCTTCCTTGGCACCACTAGAAAAAAAAGTGTATGTATAATCAAAACAGAAGCGCGAGGTCTCTTATCCATTTCTTTAACAACGGTCATTAACAATTTCATCCATCTACTTTCTGCCAGCGAAAAAGAAAGTTCGGACAACTGACCGACAGATTCCCGATCATGGTACCCAGTGGCCAGTGCAGTCTTGACAGGTGTTTGTGTTCAGAAGAGAGCATTGAGCAAGAAACAACCCCTGATTCCAGATCTGGCTGGCATACCAGGAACTTTTCGATTTCCTCATAAAATCTAACGTATGTACACGTTCCTGATTTTCTGTCTACTGAGTGAATACTAGCTGTATTTACAGTTAATTACCAACTCAATGTATTGCCGGACAAAAACGGCAACCATAAATTATAATTCGTTGCCGATCCACCATCCCGTACGAGCCTTAATTTATTGCAGGAGTGATGCTCAGGTAGCCTTGATGTTCAGCCATCAGTGGTGATATTTTTATCACCACCAAGTTCTCATGATGGATTGCATCTGCTTCTCAGTGGTTGAATGCCGCACGTTGACATAATTGACAGCCAACAGTCATCAAGGTTCAGGAACCCTGTGCAGCTCAAGCAATCCCAATACTGCTTAATCTTCCACTGCTGTGTTGAAGACGAAACTAGGGAAAACGGTTGTGACGTCCCTGAATTTTTGAGGGGCAAGAAATCAGCAAAGTAAGCTATCCTGAAGTTCTGTCCTGTAATTATGAATCACTTTTTCTGTGCAGTTATTCTTTTGCAAAGATTCCACATATATTGACAGAACATCATGGCAACCTACTTTTTCATAAAGATCAGATGCAAACCTCAGATAAGGCAGTGTCATGTTCTTCAACAGGTTAGGGTGGCGTAACACAAATTCCTTCCACTCTTCTTGATTTATTTTTCCATCCTTATCGGCATCAGCATCTTCAAATGTCTGAGAAATTTAGTAAAGAAAATCAGCAGAGTACACACAAACACAAAGACCCCCCCCACACACACACCCCACCCCTGCCGGCATTCCAGTTGATTATTCCCTACCTTGTCTATAATGGCCTCAAGTAGGTCATCTGATAATTTCACATCAGATTCCATCAAAATAGCAATTACCATTTGCTTAACCTGTAAGACAAGCCATGTCAATGAACCTCTTTACTGAGATTATTATACTGGAAAACAATCCACATAAAAGGTATGGATACATACAGAACATCTTTGCAAGCTTACCTCTTCACGTTCAATAAACCCAGTTTGCCTCAAGTCATACAACCTGAATGCAACTGAAACAAACAAAAAGGGTAGCAACATATATAAATATCAATATGTCTACATATACTATTATATTGACCATAGTTTCTGATATTAGCATACATACAATCAATCTTGTCTTCCATTGGTGCCAAGGGATGGAAGACACTTAGAGCATGAATAAACTCATCAAACTCGATCACACCATTTTTCTTCTCATCAAACAAATCAAAAACCTGAATTACGGAGACAATCCTAGTTTCATGTCATTTATCTATGCTGGCAGCATGCAATGTAAATATTTTGAGGGTAATCAGGGAGAAATGGAAAGCTATGTGTATGGCATTGTTAGGATGCATTTTATGAAAAACTTACAAAGAGAAAAGCACAGCAAAGACTCACCCTATCAAGAAAAAGATTCTCGCCGCTTGGAGTTTTGAACAATGCCAGCTGGAGTTCTTCCTGAAGAACCATTCAACAGTGAAATGGTTAGGAAACATTTAATATGACATTATGGCCATTCCTATAGTTGTGTGCAAAAAAAAGAAAGGACATTCAAATTTTGTTTTCTAATTCGACCATTATGCACCGAACACGTTAATGTGAATGCACAGAAGATGCTGCTGAAAATATAAGAGTGAAAAATATTTCTCTGACTTTGAACTGCATCAGTCACAAAAAAGGTTGCTTCTGTGTTAACTTAATTAAAAAAACGTCATTCCATGCTTATCCAATCAAAACCTTCAACCTTGGTATGGCAGAGAAGGAACATGGTGTTATCCTAGAACCCAATGGCACACGCAACATGGGAAAATTCAGACAAGTAATCCTATGGGCTGTCAAACAAAATTCTATAATGCACTCATGTGTGCCTGTCACATGATAGTCTCTAATCGACTCAAAAAGAAGAATATAATATTGTCTTAACTAATCCAACCATCAGGAAATAATCCAATCCATTGCGTGTAGTGCAACAATTCAACATGGATCTATGTACTAAATTAATCGTCGCCCTCAATGACCTACTACTCTTCAATCATGCATGCAGGGATGACAAAGTGACTCCATGCTTCACGAATCAAACTTACAACTTTAGTATGGCAGAGGAAGTAACATGACAACCAAGCATGCCGAGATGCAGGTGTTATCCTATGCCTAATGGCACAGGCAACATGAAAAAATTCAGGCAAGCAATCCTAATGGGCTCTCAAACAAAATTTTATAATGCTGTCAATCCATTGCATGCCGTGTAACAATTTCTTTGTACTAAATTGCACGTTGCCCTCAGTGACCTAATATACTCTTCAATCATGCAGGGACGACAAAGTGTCACTATCCCACCCAGGTCTTAAGTAACCATTTCTATTTGTATCATATTTAAAGCCAAACTAACTGTCTCCAAGAAGAGACCTAAATGGGCACCTATACCCAAAATGGGTAACAGAAGACCTAAAATCAACCTCCAACACAATACGAGACCCATTTTATGTTGGCAACCAATCTAGTGCAAACTCATCTCCCGTGCAAACTGTGCAAACTTTAATCTGGACCACAGGATGTTGATCCAAGGGGATGCATGAGAGAGGTGGGAGGAGGGATTTGTAAAAGTGTGATTAAGAGCGGGCGGTTAAGTGCAAAATTACCCAAATCTCTTCGCGTCCCTTGGATCAACATCATGTGGTCCAGATTAAAGTTTGCACACTTTGTACGGGAGATGAGTTTGCACTAGATCCATTGCCTTTTATGTTTTTATGTTGCCTGAGAGATGTAACCCAAATATGAGTATCCTCTCTCCTGGACACCCATTTGAAGGATTCTTTTTTGAGTCTTGTTTGGAGAAGATGTCGAATAGGTATCGAAACTTTAGCCTGTAGCACTACCTTTGGGTGTTCTTGTTGGAGATAGTCTAAAGGAACCAAAATAAATAAATAAAAAATCCCACCATCCAAGTACAGCAAGGAATGTTTCATTCAAAGAAACTGATGTTCAAATCAACCCCAAAACACGCCATGAATGGAAAGAATATGCACGGTATATACAGGAATTGGAGAGGGATTTTGTTGGATGCACCTTGTGGATGAGGCCGTCGTTGATGATGGAGCAGCTGATCTTCTTGTAGAGCTCGAAGAGCGCCTCGACCTCGTTGACGGAGACTTGGGTTCAATTCAGTTCAATCGAAACAGAGTCAGATGAAACGGCATTGCGAGATGGAGGCGGAGAAACCAAGGAAGAGGAAAAGGTGGGGTAGGCTTGGACCGATTTTTTTTTACAGCATCCGGACTCGTCGGCGAGGCGTGCGAGCTGGCGGAGGTTGAGGGAGGTCCATCCACCCGCAGCGGCGCGGCGTAGGAAAGGTCTGTAGTGGTGGTGGTGGTGGTGGTGGTTGGTCCGACTGTTCTTGGCGTCGGAGGAGGACGCGCCCGCGCCGGAGGCCGAGGAGTCGGAGCCGGGGCAGAGGTCCGCGAGGCAGTCGGTGAAGGCGAAGAAAACGGCCTCGGCGATGGCGATGAAGGGGAAGAAGACCGCGCAGAGGCGCTCCCCAAGCGACAGCGAGCTCCCGGACCGCTGCCCGCGAAGAGAACAGGCGAGGAAGCATGAGGTGAATCCTGACAAGAGATCCATCAAGAACCCGCCGGGGATACTCGCCGCGGCGGCAAGAAAGGTGGGAATTGCAGGCACCCGGCACCTACCACGTCGCCGGAGGAGTAGCGGAAGCCGAAGCGGGATTCCATGGCGACCGGGTGGCGCCCTGGGGTGCACTGGAAAGCCTGCGGCGGTGGTGCCGCCTCGGTGGCTCGTGGCATTCGTGCGCCGCTTTAAGGGCGCATTGGGCTGTTAAAGAA
>Ga0182004_10003974_pt1 | contig 11854 bp, 7 predicted proteins | sample Sormic07211540_1_FD_120479 | JGI IMG/M metagenome (GOLD analysis project Ga0182004, IMG submission 120479) | Endophyte microbial communities from Sorghum bicolor roots, Mead, Nebraska, USA - 072115-40_1 MetaG | ecosystem: Host-associated > Plants > Roots > Unclassified | place: USA: Nebraska...
GAAGGTTCGTCGGTTCCGCTCTTTCCAGACTTCCCACGAGACGAGAAGCACCAGGGAGTCGAAGCCACCGCGTCGGCTAGCAGCCACCCTCAGCCTCGTGTCCATCCACCAAACGACGATGCTCATATTGGAGACATAGGGGTATAATCAAATGGGCAAAGCTTGGGGGATGCTGGTACAGAGTTTTTCCATGCCAATGCAAACCTTTAAGCACAGGAAAAACTTAAGAGAAAATTAGTTCCTTAGTCCTAAAAAGTTGTTTCCTTTTTTTTGGCCCTCTTTGTTTTGAATTTTCCTATTTGGCCGTAAAATGAAATTCGTTTTTTTTTCATAGCCCTTCCGTTAGTTTGAGGCTCTAACAACGTTCAGTTGCACACAAAAGTACCCTTTTACCCCTAGCGCTGAAGGGTGACATGCATGTTGTACGCAACGTCGTCGCTGGGGCAGATGGCCACCACCTTCATCATGCACACGAGGCTGGGTGGGCGGTTTAAGGTGCTGTTGTGGTGCGTCGACGACACCATCATCCCAGCGGTCCACAGTGGTGCTGGCCCTAGGGACGCCGCACTCAGTGGCTCCACGCCATCCACTGCGGGAGCAGGCCGATGAGCATCACGTGGCAGAAACTTTCTTCACATCCAATAGAAGTCATATGTTGTTGTCCGAGAGTTTCATAGTAATTTTGGATCTTGTTTAGTTTTCAAAAAATTTTGTAAATTTTTTCATATTCTCTGTCACATCGATTCTTACATCAGATGCATGAACACTAAATATAGATAAAAAATAATTGATTGCACAGTTTATCTATAATTTACGTAATGAATCTTTTGAGTGTAGGTAGTCTATGATTGGACAATAGTTGTCAAATACAAACGAAAGTGGTACAATGTCCATTTCTGCAAAATAAAATGTAAAAATTACATAAAAATGTATTTCAGCTCATATAGTCAATTGAACCATATGCCATGAGAAAGATTAACAATTGATTTGTTTTGCACGGTCAAAACGAGGTTCTATCTCCATACTATCACTAATCAAGTCTAATAATACCAAAAAGTTGTTGAAAAAAAACTAAAAAATTGAATGTAAGCATATCTTGTGTGTATATGTTTGCCATTTTTTTTTTCAAACGATGTTAATAAAGGGGGCATATATATCGTTCATAAAATGGATACACCTTATGCAACAAAGATCACAAAGTAGACAGCATGCAACTATGAATAAAATGTACTACAATTTCATAGCATTTTTCTATTATTTATTGAAAACTTATAACATATCTTTATATATATATATATTTTTCATAAGAAACAAGGATTAAATAAAAATTCTTCCGGTCAAGAACAATCTCGCAACCACAAAAGAACTCTGAAGCGCCCCAAGAACCAATTGGAGAACCTATGCAATAATGTACGTCTTGGAGAGTTGGAGCGCTCTTAATTAGCGTGCCCAAGGTTCAACATGGACTTATCGTCATGAAAAACTAAAGACTGGTGATGGCAACCGAACTCACTGGTGATTTGAGCCCTTTACATCCGTACCTACAATTCTAGAGCACTGGCCTTGTCTACTTCCACCCAAAATCCAAAAACATTTCAAGATTTTCCGTCACATCGAATCTTTAGACGCATGCATGGAGTATTAAATATAAACGAAAATAAAACTAATTTCATAGTTTGGTCGAAATTTATGAGACGAATCTTTTGAGCCTAGTAGTCTATAATTAGAAAAATAATTACCACAAACAAACGAAAGTAATATAGTGTCTCGAAAACATTTCGGGAAGAAACTAAACAAGGCCTAGCTAGGGTAGTAAAACTGAAAATCCTATGGATTTGATCGTGAATGATTGTTTCAGTATTTATTTATAGGCTAGTACTACGTATGTAGCGGCTACGGCACTGGCTTTTGTGCTACTACTACAGATGCGTTCAAAACCTAATGAGACAACCCGTTCTGGCCCAGCCTAGCTTGTGAAAGAACACGGGAAACTGCAACAAATTCGATGCACAAGACATGGAGCTGCAAACGAACTCGATTTCAGATTTGAACCGCGGCGGTGTGAGTCGTCTCGTCACGTCCCCGTGGCGGGCGACAGGTAGGATTTGAGAGGTGCCGCCGGAACGCGACGCGGCAGGGCACGGCAGGGCATGTGGCTTGGCTGCCGACCTGGAGCCGGGAGGCGCGGGCAGGCAGGCTCGACTGGGATCCCCTAGACCAGCACGTGAGGGCGGGGCGAGCGCGTGGGCCGCGCCCCCTGTCGGGAGGGGGAGTAACGGGACCCTGTTGTGCAGGTGGTGGTGCTGCACTGCTCGCTGCATGCTTTCAGTTGCCGATACTGTTTGTGACGTCACAAGTGGCGTTCTCATCGACTGTTCGTACACCTGTCTTTCGCACACCTGTTAAGACACAACACAATGTGCGCTGCATGCCGGGTTGTGATGAGTACTGTATCTCTTAACAATGGAGTACTCTTTGTAGTAAGCAGTGACAGCAAAACTTGCTAATCTGTATATAATGTACATCCATAAACCGGAGACTTTATAAGGGTATCACTCATCTAGGTCGAAATTAGTGTCAACGTATGACACTAATTTCATAGATCAGCGAACGGTATTTTCGTCATTTTAGACGAATAAGCTTAACAACATATTTTAGAATCTGTTTGGATTTTAATCTCTAAATTTTAGAGCTAAAACTCCAAACATGTAGCCTGAAGTTAGCTCTAAAACTTTAGCTCACCTCACGTTAGAGCTTTAGACCTAAAAGTGATCTAAATTAAAGTGCTCTAAGAGCTCTAAACTTTAGAGGTGGGAATCCAAACAGTAAACTGTGGTGATATACAACAATGCCATTTGGTCGTTTGCTACAACTTCCCGATCTGGATGCAATGCAAGTTACAACAATGCCATTTGGTCGTTTGCCACAATTTTCCCGATGTGGATGCAATGCAAGTTCATGCATGCATATGTCCGCAAAGCCATTGCAACTTGCATCCATCGTCAGAAATTCAGAACATCACCCGATCGATCGCAAGTGGATCTACTCTGCCCGCCCGTGAGGCCGTGGGTCACACACACACACACCACACAGCACGATCCAGTATGAAGAACACCACACAGAGCACAAGACCAGAAGACCACCACACCCGGTGCCTGACCTGACCTGACCTGACCTGACCTGACTGCCTGCCGATGAAGACACCACGAGGGAGCCTCACCCTGACGAGAGACTGCAACCGTCCATTCGTTCAGTTCATTCTCGGCCTATCCGACTATCCGTCAATCAGTTCATGCGTGCATGGCGACTTTCTTCTCAGCAAATGATTAGCTAGGTTCTGATTTGATATTGCTAGCATCGGACTCACACCCCATGGGTGACCGTGCTCCGTGCACTTTATGCTGCATGCATTAGAGGGAGTACTGCTTTTTTTTTCTTCTTAACATTCTTATCCTTTCTCTCTTGATTTTTGCTTTTTTTCCCTGCACGTTTACATCGCCGATTGGTTTCAGAGGATGCTTGGTATGGCATCTAAAGTGTGTTACATCAAATGTTATATGAGGTGGTCTATGGGATATTCGGATATTAATAGAAAAATAAATTACAGATTCCATCAATACTCTGTGAAACGAATTTATTAAGTCTAATTAATTTACCATTACCGCATATGTTACTGTAGTAATTAGTGTCTACATATGACAAATTAGTCTAGCTATATTTTCTAGTTTCATAAATAATTTATATTTAATATTTTCATATATGTATCCAAACACCCGATGTAATAGGGACTAAAGTTTAACAGCATTAATCAAACTGGGCCTTATTGCCGCGCTGCAGAGCCATCCCCTCTAGTTGCGAGACGAATCTTTTGAACCTAATTAGTCCGTGATTAAACAATATTTATTAAATATAAACCAAAATGCTACGGTGTCCATTTTGTAATTTTTTTACTAAACAAGGCCCAGCCTAGGCACGCTGGCGCGGTGGTTATCGGCTGGCAGAAGCCAATGTGGCGATATCCCAGCACCTAGCAGGCAAGGCATCTACGCAAACAGCGCTGGGGAATTGAAGTCAAATGCATGCACTACTGGAGCTGTTAATCACTTAATCTGTGTAAGGGAAGGAGTACGAGCTCATCAGTAATCCATGTCTTATCTAGATTCTAGAGTTTGTGAAGTGGTTAAGCATGGGCTTCGACCCTTGTTGGCTAGACAGACAGCTGCACTGCACATGGAGGCGGTGGTTCGATCGGCTCACCTCTCGAGCTCAACTACGACCTGACCAAACCCCGTCCGAGGCAGCCGCAGCCCTGACCGCCTGACCAGTGACCACAATCGCATCGCACCCAAGAGATGATTTCACCGAATTCCATGCACGACTAGGGCCTTGTTTAGTTCCGAAAAGTGAAAAAATTTCGGTACTGTAGCACTTTCGTTTGTTTATGACAAATATTATCCAATCATAGATTAACTAGGATCAAAAGATTCGTCTCGTGATTTACAGCTAAACTGTGTAATTAGTTTTTGTTTTCGTCTATATTTAATGTTTCATGCATGTGTCACAAGATTCGATGTGACGGGGAATCTCGAAAACTTTTTAGTTTTCAGGGTGAACTAAACAAGGCCTAGGGCAAAATTCGCTGAATTCGAGCGATTTGTGCGTGGACAGTGTGTGGCTAGTAGTGCTGTAGTGGACCGGAAGCACAGAGTAACTAATCCACAGGGCACTCTCCATCTCCATCCGGTGCAGCTAGCTAGCGTTATATATGTTCATCATCCATTACCAAGCTTTACTTTGGTACCGTACGTGAAGTGCAGCTACGATTTGCATGGATCTGGAGGACACAGGGCACCGTTATTACCTGGGATTGGGGATTTGGGGAAGATGACCTTCCTTATCCACTCGATCACTGCCCTTGACTGTGACCTTATCTGTCACCTCACCCTGCCTTCTTCTTTTAATCCTGTGGCATGGATTGTGGGTACATGTATTGTACGTATTACTTTCTCCTCCCAAAAATAGATTTCCTGAGGAATTGAATCTAATGCTATCTATTTAGTACAATAAATATTACTATTTTTAACATGAGCTTGAACAAACTCAACAGAATATAACATATCACACTTATTCTAGAATTGTATTCTTTTTATTTAGGACGGAGGCAGTATAATATAGCCACACCTCATCATACACACACGCCTGCTGCACCGAGTAGTACGTAGCACAACTGCTTTGCACTACTCGAGAGCTTCAAATTTCGAAACCCCAACAGGATCTATCGGAGACATATGGGATCCCGCCTACAATGCCGACCTTGTTTGTTAGTGTCGATCAAGAATTCAAGATGCAGGCATGTCGATCCGTCACCATGCATCCATGTCTCTCTATCTAACACTGTCAATTTTGTTTCCATCCAGCAATTTGCTTCCGGCCTCATCACTTGCCTGTGGCCTGGTCAGTGATCAGAGTAAAACCAAACAGTGCTGCTCCTACTACCATATCACTAAACTAGCAATAGTGGTGTGCCGTGCATTTGTTTACCACTTGGTAAGTACAAAGCAGGTGACAACTGCTCCGTTTACCACTGAATCTTTTCAAATCGTACAGACTGATGCATGATCTGCTGTCTTAGCTTGCTGGTTTGTAGTATTTGTTGGTACCTAATTAAGCTACATGTACTTTTGACCTTCTTAAACTGACATACTCCTACATATGTTAAATCAAAGGTTAGTGAGTGCACTGTACTTTTATAACATATCGCCCATGTTTTCTATTGCTAGGCAGTAGCTAGCTTCTCAACCGTTGAGAAATAGCCCTAATATTGTACTCGTATCTACAGTATAGTGTTTTCAGAAGTGGTACATCTATGCCTGTTTATTTATTTATTATTTAAAAAAAGAGCTCTGCAGCTAGCAGATGCAACCACACTGACATGACGTGATAGTGGCGGATTTGTTCTTGCCTTGTTTAGTTCACCCCGATTTCCCGTCACATCGAATCTCTCGGCACATGTATGAAGCACTAAATATAGATGAAAACAAAAATTAATTACACAGTTTGTCTGTAAATCGCGAGACGATTCTTTAGATACTAGTTAGTTCATGATTGGACAATATTTGTCAAATAAAAACAAAAGTGCTACAGTAGCGAAATCCGAATTTTTTTCAGAACTAAACGAGCAAATTGAATGGGCAAGTCTTCCGGCGGGCCAGGGATGATCAATGTTGGATGATGAATTAATAATAAATAAGCATATAGTACTAGCTATTTACTCTTCCTAATCCTGGAATCTTGCAACTGATGCTACTCATTATTGTTTTCCAGATGTATTTACTAAATATATCATGTCGCAAATTAAATCAGTTTGCTTGCGAAAAGCCTGGCGGAGATGCTAAAATCAGTTTCCTATAGTACGTCTCCGAAGATGCTCTATTTGAGCTCAAATGCAATGCAGAAAGCATACTGCGGAGCTAGACGACGACCAGCTTTCAGTGTGGGAGACAACACTGAAACTGATGATGATGCGGTCGTACGTGTACGTACAGTGTACTATACTGCAGCTGCACGAACTTTCATGGCAATGTGCGGGTATTGCTTGCTATTTCAGAGAAATGGTCTTTTTCTCGCCCACACATCCACGTCACATCCTTCCGGGAAATAGTGCAGTTCTTGAAGCAATTTTCTCCGAAGGGGTTTTGTTTACTTACATCTGAAATTTAAAAACTTTTCAAAACTTTTCGCCATATCGAATCTTGCGACACATGTATACAGATAAAAAACTAAGGTCTTGTTTAGTTCACCCCAAAAACCAAAAACTTTTTAAAATTTCTCGTCACATCGAATCTTGCGGCACATGCATGATGCATTAAATATAGATGGAAACAAAAACTAATTACACAGTCCGTTTGTAAATCACGAGACGAATCTTTTAAGCCTAGTAGCTCTGTGATTGAACAATGTTTGTTAAATAAAAACGAAAGTGCTACAGTGTTAGAATCCAAAAAATTTTCGGATGTAAACAAGGCCTAACTAATTGCATAGTTTGCTCGTGATTTGAGAGATGAATCTTTTGAGCCCAGTAAATCCATAGTTGATCAATAATTACCAAATACAAACAAAAGTGCTATATTATTCGAAATTTTTTCACGAACGGAACTAAACAAGGGCTAAATATACTCCACGTGCGTAGGTGGAGTCCTTGACGCATATAACCACAATAATAAAAGCTTACAAACAAAAATAGACAGCAAGCACATTGCAAGGGCTAAGTTTCGGTTTCAACCTATATAGGAGCCAAGACTAACATAACACTTCTTCAATTTCTCAATGACCAAGACCACAAACATCCCCATGATTGGAGAATGAAGCCTTATACATAGGAAATTAATATCTGTTCCCAAAACTCAACAATTACTACATACAAGATTAGCATGGAAAACAATGAAGAAGTAGATCTTTTAGCTAGACAGGCTTTGGCCCTTAAACATTAATCAACCTCTTCAGGCTTCTTGCTCAAATGTAGCACATGAGTCTTAGTGCCCTGTTCTTCAGGCTCTGATCAATGTAACCTTACCCTTTGTGCGGTTACTCACATCTTCATGTTGTTCATGAATGAAATTTTGGTTCCTCCTAAACAACCCTATATAGGAGCTAGAGCCGGTGAAACTGCTATTTGTTTTTGTTTCACCTATTTCTAGTTTATTATAGAGACAGGATATACTGTACAAATGACGTGAGGCTTACCATGGCATTTTTTAGCCTAGCCTAGGCACGACACTGTGCGATATCGTCATGTGATGAAGGGGCAGAGCCAGAGGTAACTATGAGAGGGGCAAGTACTAAGGCCTTGTTTAGTTCTTTATAAATTTTGCAAAATTTTTTAGATTCTCCGCCAAATCAAATCGTGTGGCACATGCATGGAGCTTTAAATATAGATTAAAAAACTAACTAATTACACAATTTGTCTGTAATTTGCGGGACGAATCTTTTGAGCCTAATTAGTCCATGATGGGACGATATTTGTCAAATACAAACGAAAGTGCTACAATGTCTATTTCGCAAAATTTTTTGCAAGTAAACAAGGCCTAATTGATGGTTTATTGGAGGGACAAATATAAAAAAAATTCTTCAAATATATGGTGGAATTTTGTGTACACAATATAAGTTCACCCAACATAGTGGGTGTCTGCCCCCCCCTCAGCCCCATCCCTCCACCCCTGATGTGATGTGCTTATGTTGGCCCTTGGCACATCAGACAACATGCGACACGACCCGCTAAACAACATGAGCTCAGAGCCAAGCCTCTTAACACCCCTCTCACCCCTTACTCAAATATACATGAGTCACATGCCTACAACTATACCCCTAGTAGCTGCTCCTCTCCCGGTCATTGTCTCCTCCCTTAACTACCGTCTGCTATCTACTCCCTATGTTGTTGCAGACAATATTCCAACCTGACCAATTAAAATAATAATAATAAAGACTATAGATGATATGTCCATACCTGATATAGACCTTGTGAGTGTTGCAATCGCACCTACTGGCTTGCTGATTGCTCTCTGATGCGTACTTCCACATGCCGTTCAACCACAACATGCAAAACCGCACACGTCTTCATTCGATGTTGCAACCATCATTGACCGATCACCACGAGTTTGCAAGTCGCACAACGATTGAGTCACCCAAGCCAAGGCCACCTAAAAAGTTATGGTAGAAAAGTTTCACCGACTTCTACAAAATCTTTCATTGCTCGGATAACTACATCTATTGAACAATTAACTTAGCTGGTGATACCAAATTCTCCAGTGACTTACATAAATCATAAATTTTGTAATATATTAAACTAGCCCCTTAGTTGAGGTTGCTCCAAAAGGAGATCCTCTAGGTTGTTAAAATCCAAAGTCAATAACACAAATTTTCATGATCATTGGAATCACCATAACTAGAATCATTGTTCTTTCCATTGGATCTACATGTATGGCTAGATGAAATGTGGAAGTGGATGTGCACTTCTAATCCCACCTTAGCGATGAAGTGACCACTTGAGGCACAAATTCTTATTGTCACTCTAAGCTTGGTGTATCAAACTAATGATGCATATCATGATAAAAGCCACACATAACTTCAGTGATGCTTAGATAAATGGGGCTTTGTGGGTTTCTTCAAGGGGAATTAAACAACTTCAGTGATATTAATATCTTAGGTAAATGAGGCTTGGTGGGTTTCTTTAAGGGGTTTTTAAGTGGGACAAGGGCAGGAGAGTGAACGAGGCTTGGGCCCGTACGGTCGTACCCCATGCTACAATGTAGCCCAAAAAATACTTTAGCGATCCTTTCTAAAAAGATGCTTTAAAATTAACAAAGTTTTTTTTAAAAAAGCACTAGAACAATTCTCTTACATTTTAAATGGTCTAGCAATAATGTAATACAAATATACTTGATCATGAGAACTTTTGGAAGGTTGTAGACCCCATACTAAAGTTGAATTTTGATGAGTTGACTCGAACATACCTGTTGGAAATAGCAAACCTTATCTGTCATTACACTACACTACAACCAAGCTAGAGGCTAGTGATGAATCACTATGTAAACATTTTTTCCAATATGGTGGACCATTTGAAGCAAATCCCAGTCGATGATGATGAGGGCAAGACAAGAAGCATGGTGCCGGCGTGGGATCCATGGTGTTGACATGGGGAGACTAAAGGAGGGATCCATGGTGTCGACGTGGGTGGGGGGCTTGAGCCCCCTCCCCCACACAACCCCTACACACCTTGGTAGTCTATCACTATCAATATATTAGGTTCAAATTACTATTAATTACCCTGAAGCCATGAACTAATTTTTGTAACCAAACTATTGAAAATAATAATGGTTATACATTAGTTGAACCACATAAACATCCCGACCTTAGTGGTTCAATTGCAAAAGGAAGAAAAAGAAATCAATCTAACTAACCTCTCTCTCAACAAAATATTATGTTTCTAACATGCATATTTGAGAGCTACCAGCTTCCCTCCTTGCCTATTGCTGCCTGCTCTCCTCCTTGCCACTCCCCACATAGCCACACTTTCCTGTTTGAAGGATCATGATGCCCAAGCAGGGGGTTGTGAATTGGGATAATATAATTTTTCACAAATTAAAATATATCACTTAGCCCATTTCACCCCTTGTACCTAGTATGTGTTTCTAGACTATGCATAAAAGTTCGCTCCCTATTTCCAACCCTAAGATAACATCGCAATCTAGGAATGTAAAAATATTTAGTAATTGCACAAAAGTAAATGCTCAAAGTAAAGAGAGGGTTTGGAACACGGTGATGTTTTTCCAGAGGTATCTGAGAGAGTTGGCACTCCCCATTATTCCTCATTGGAGCATCTGGGCAAGGGTATAGCTCCCTTGATCCGCGCAAGGATAAATTTCTCTCTATAGGCTGATTCTTTGCTACTCGGACACGATGAATCACCCACAACCATTCACAACATAACTTGGGCCTCTCATAATTGCCTCTGAAAGATCACCAAGCCATCTAGGTGATGTTGATCAGTAAGAATAACATGCACAAACTCTCACTTGACCTATGCACTCTTGCTACTCCCTATGCACTTTTGGAGTCTTTAATCATCTTGGAATTAGCAAACTAAAATCACTCCACTATGCTTGAACTCCCCCTTGCACTAGGCATCAAACACGACAATGTCCAACCATTGTACATGTCTTCTGCACAACCCTAGCACTTACATGTAGTGCTTTGTTCGGTGGGTTGTTGACCTAAGCATCGGACCAGTAATCCCTCATTCACTTCCTTTTCAACCATCTTCGGGAATGGCATTACTTCCATTTGATCACTGAGCTTCCTCTAAGTTACCTAGTACTAAGTTTGACAAATGTGCACTACACCTACTCACTAGTCTCACCTAGGTAAAGCTACTAGTCCCTCCTTTATAATATGACCAAAGGAAAAAACAAAGTCCTAAACTACTCTAAGCATCCCTCAACACCAACTGACACTTAGAACTAGTTCTTTCTTAACCATGTCACTTGTTGTTTGAAAATTGAACCAAATTTCATCAAATAGAGGCATGAAAACAATTGATTGACCATTAATCAATCATCTCTGACCTAAACTGAATTAGGGGCCTAGATATGCTTTTGCTCTTGCTTTCACTAGCTGTTAGTTTCTTCTCAGGCCCTAGCCAGGCAACCCTCTATCTCCTGCCCATAGTGATTCTACCCCTCCCTTTTTCTGACTTCTGAGTCTAGGGAGCTCTCTTATGGTGGGGTCAAGGAAGCGACAGTTGGTGGTGAGAGTAGGGATGAGTACAAAAATTTTGGTATGAGGAATGTGTTGATAGCAAGACATATCGTGCCTCAGTGGAATCGTCCTTAGGCGAGTCATGTTGTGTTTCCAACCGTTTTGGCCTGGCACTGTTGTGGCCATACCATGCCCAGGCCAAGCATGGTATAACCTAGAAGCACGACCATGTCGTTCTTGGTCTATTGAGATTGGATCATGTTTTTCTTGGCCCGGGCTATCACAGCCTAGGTGATCCAATTAGACATCTATAGGCCGGTAGAGAGAGAGAGAGATGTCTCATTGCTACAATTTACAACCCTAGAAATTGGAGCAGTTTTGAATGAAGAAACCCTACTAGATGAGAACTAAACTTGTATCCATTGTTTATATGTCGTATTAAGGCCTTGTTTAGTTGGCAAAAATTTTTGTTTTTGGTTACTGTAGCATTTCGTTTTTATTTGACAAACATTGTCCAATCACAGAGTAATTAGGCTCAAAAGATTCATCTCACAAATTACAGGTAAACTGTGCAGTTAGTTTTTATTTTCGTCTATATTTA
>Ga0182004_10003975_pt1 | contig 11850 bp, 8 predicted proteins | sample Sormic07211540_1_FD_120479 | JGI IMG/M metagenome (GOLD analysis project Ga0182004, IMG submission 120479) | Endophyte microbial communities from Sorghum bicolor roots, Mead, Nebraska, USA - 072115-40_1 MetaG | ecosystem: Host-associated > Plants > Roots > Unclassified | place: USA: Nebraska...
GAAATAACTCTCTCACAATACTCTCCACAATAGCTAGTGACTTTCTAATAGCTAGCGACTTCTTAAGCTAGCTATTTGCAAATTACCATTGAGAGCCAATAACATTCTTCCTAGGATCAAATACTCCGTCGTGCCGCCATTTCAAGGAGCTGCTGCACCTCCGCTATGGCCCATCGCTCAGCTTAGATGTCGAGGTTCACAACCCATAGACCCTCGCTGGGGTGATGATTTTGGCCTGCAAGCTGGAGCTCTGCCCGCGCCTCACACGGCAACAACATCATCACCAGCCACCGTCATGGTGACATGTAATCAGTCTAGCTAACCTCTATATTAGAAGTAAACAAATGAGCTGTGGTGTATATTAGACAGAGTCCAGCACACACTTTGCAGTCTTGCAAATGACCATAGCAGTTGTACCGACTCTTCTTGGACTTTCAGGAAGTAGGGGACCATGTGGAGCAGCAAGCATTCGGTTAACAGTTATGAGGTACCAATAATCCATCCAAATTAACCACTGATGTTTGCTACTGTTTGTGGATCCACTCATATTGAGGCTCCCTCGTCTCATAAGCTACATAAAGATGAGTAACAATTGTACGTACCACTCTCCACCTCCATCATTGCGTGCAGATGATTTTCTGAATGCTGCTCCTCGTCATCTATTCTCCACAGAGTTAATTTGCCTGCCAGAAAGAAACAAAATCTGATAAAATGTTGCCAACAAATTAATACAGGTGGAGCTCTGCAACCAAGAAAGACCATGCACCACAATGAGAAATATATAAATCTCTAATGGTTTTGACGGGATATATAGCAAATTAAATCAAGCACGGCAAACAGCACCACCAAACCCTGTACTTGGTCTTTGGAGTCACTCATGTAGCCATATGCTAGAACTGAACAACTATTTGGTACCTAACATGGCATTATCTAAGATTCAGAACCAAACCAGTTTGATGCATGCTAGAATATGGTGATTTGTAAAATGGTCTGTAACTAAACTTTATACTTTATGCACCAACATGCTAAAAAAGATGCATTCCTCTGAACTACCATCCACAAAGATTGGATTCCGATGGATGTATACCTTTCACACTAAGGCCTTGTTTAGATCCTTTTTTTTATTTGGGTACTCTAGCAATTTCGTTCGTATTTGGCAATTGTTGTCCAACCAAGGACTAACTAGGCTCAAAAGATTCGTCTTGCAAATTACATGTAAACTGTACAATTAGTTATTTTTTTATTTATATTTAATGCTCCGTGCATGTGTTGTAAGATTCGAAGTGACGGGAAATCTTGAAATGTTTTTGAATTTTGGGTGAAATTAAACAAGGCCTAAATTAATTAGAAAAACATTCATGTGATGGCACCTTTACATACTAAACAATCAGACATTGCTTCCCTTTATATGGATAACCCATGGTTATTGTTCAGGTCATTGCTTAATTGCAAGCAAATCTGGACCACTTACCCATGTGCAAAAGTAGTGCTCCCATTGTTAATGTAAGGAGGTGCACAATAAAAGAGGGAGCCATGCACTGCACCATGGTTTTCTGAAGAAGGGAAGCAGAATCCCCCTGCCCCCACCCCCAAGATGACGAATCTCAGTTCTCAGATTGGAGAACTGAGGAGCGTCATCATCAACTCCCTAGTTGCCTTCTCTATCATTGTCAGCTTCATCATCTTGTTCTACCAAGGCCAGAAAGTACAGCTGGTGCCAATGGCTGTCAAGCATAAACACCAAGAAATGCAGGACAAGATGGCAGCTGAGCACCATGAACAGAGAGGGGAGCTCTCACTCTCAGTCCCAGACCCTGGCAGGGAAGAGTGCAATTGGTCCACAGGACGGTGGGTCTACGACAACGTGTCCCGGCCATTGTACTCTGGACTCAAGTGCACCTTCATCTTCCCTGAGCTTGCTTGTGACAAGTATGGCAGAAAGGATGTCATGTACCAGCACTGGAGATGGCAGCCTCATGGATGCGACCTTCCAAGGTAAGATAATCATAAGCTTTCCTAGAAGAGGGGTATTTTTAGTTCAACTTTGTTCTTCTGGATCCAAAAGTTCCAGCAAATCTGAAGCCGCGGAACCAAAACAAGAACCTGTGTCATTCAGTCAGTGTCAGGATTTTTAAAGGGTAGTAATCTTTTCTGTGGAAGCAGGGAAACATTCAGATACTCTATAACCAGAACAGAAAACAAAGGATAGTATTGCAGAGAGAGAAAAAAAATCTATACTGGTTAACATTGGAAATTTGATCTAATTGCGGTGGATAGCTGGATGGCCAATCAGAAACCAACTGCCATGAACATACTTTAACAGGCCATCACAAGGGTACTAATTGACAATGAAAGACCAAAGACGACGAACATTGCATCTCTTCTTATTTTATTATAAATTCTATTTGATAAGCCTGGAAGGCTAAAAAGGGGGATCAAATCTAAGCATAAAATCCAGTCATTGTTCAAATTATAGAATGCTTCCAAAGTTTTGAAAACAAAAATATATGGTGCATGGTATTTACAACACACGACCTGGTTTAAACAGATTCGATGCCATCAGGCTGCTTGAAAAGCTGAGGAACAAGAGGTTGGTGTTCGTGGGTGACTCTCTCAATAGGAACCAATGGGTTTCCCTGGTGTGCATGGTGGAGGCATCTATACCTGACGCTAGGCACAAGATGCGCAGCATCAACGGCTCACTCATTTCCTTCAAGGCATTGGTATGTTTTCCTTGAAAAAAATCTACAGGTTACAGAAGCCATCAATTTTGATTAGCATATTAAAAACACTGTTAATTTATGATTTTAGGAATACAATGCAACCATAGACTTCTACTGGTCGCCACTGCTGTTGGAGTCCAACAGCGACAACCCTATCATCCACCGGGTGGAGTACCGGATCATACGGGCAGATAAAATTGAGAAACATGCTAGCTTTTGGAGAGATGCTGACATAATAATCTTCAATTCTTATGTGTGGTGGAGGAAGCATAAGGCTGACATGAGGATGAAGGTCATGTAAGTCCATCCCCTTACTTCCTACTCATATCAAATAAGGCTATGTAAGGTCACACAACCTCATCTTAACACATCGCCAATTTCAAAGAGTTGAAAACTTGTCCATTATCTGAAAAAAGGTTCAAATCTTAGCATATATAAACAAAGAAAAAGTTTTCAAAGGCAATGAATATGAGGAGCAAATTTTGTATGGGCAGGTATGGTTCATTTGAGGATGGTGATGCAAGGTTAGACGAAGTGGAGATGATAGATGGTTTTGAGATAGCTCTCAAGAAACTAACGGAATGGCTCGGAAAGAATATTGACAAGAACAAGACTAGAATCTTTTTCGCGGGATCATCACCTACACATTCATGGTGAGTGAGAGGATAGCAACAGAATCTCTGAGGAACATAAAGATGAAAGTGATACAATATGCGTATATGATTTTCAGGGCTAGCAACTGGGGTGGAGAAGGCAAGAACAAATGTCTTAATGAGACAGAACCGATCTACAAAGTTGGATACAAAGCAGCAGATTACAGTATGATGGAGAAGGCTAAGTCATATTTTGGGACGCTAGAGGAAAAAGGCATACACATTCAGATACTGAACATCACGGAGTTGTCTGACTACCGTAAGGACGGGCACCCAACGGTGTTTCGGAAACAGTTTGCCCCTCTAACGAAAGAACAGATCATGAACCCAGCGAGTTATGCGGATTGCATTCACTGGTGCCTCCCTGGTGTTCCTGATGTCTGGAATGAGTTTCTGTATGGCTACCTCATGTACAAATGACATATAATGTCAGAATATGCATTGCCTATTGTTATGTACAAAACTACAAATGGCATACTGTGTTAGAGACTCAGTATGTACTGTATATCTATATACCTTATATAGATGGAAAACATCTACATAAGTCATCCTCCCCATTCATTCTAGACCCACCTGTGCCCACTTCCAAACAAAAACATCACAGCAACCATCTGAACATTCATGTGGCCTCCCTCCTCCCCCTAGACAATGGAACAGTCTGCCACAATTCATGTTTAATCCCTTCAAATCCCAAGTCGGGTTCGCAATCAGCAACCATAAGAGACAGCACCTACTTCCCCTTCCTTACAAATCTATGAGGCATTATCAATCCTCGCTCATCTACCTGCCCTGTAGATCGCGAATGTTATTATTTTCTTTGCAGGAAGATCTGTCTATGAGATGTACCACACCTATTTCCGGAGACACTCCATCGATCACCCTATGTTTGGCATGAGCAATTCAGAGGTTGCAATAAATATATTCTTATGGACTGGCTCCGGCTGTCAACGTTCTGTAAATGTAATCAGTCAAAGCGTTCAACAAGTAATCAATCTAGCAAACCTCTATATTAGAAAGGAATAAATGAGTTGTCTGTGCTGTATTAGACAGAGTCCAGCAGGTAAGAAAAAAAATGAATTGCTTTATTCATGTCTGACATGTTGTATACAGGTTAAATAGTTTTTTTTCACAGTATAAAAATATAACTAGATGCAGTTACTTAGGAATGAATTGCTGAAGTTGAATTTTAACTGTTCAGTTTGTCATCTAGGCTTTCAAAGGCCCAAACCAATGCCATTCTATCAACCTTTCAAAGGTCCCCTCTGATGCTCTTTTTTTTAAAAAAAAAAGCGCCACCTTGGCACAGAGGCTAGGTGTGGTGCAGGGGTTCAAACCCCCGCCAGCTGCTTCCCAACCTTGGGAGCTAGCCACTGGGCCACTGGCCCATCCGCCCTCTGATACTGTTCTATTAGCCTTTCCAACACGAATGCAATAGCTATAGTGAAGGATCCAGCAATCTCAAAACTAAGACACGCAAGGAATGTGACATTGTCTTCCTCATGTACTCGATGTAGTTAAGCAACAAACCATAGAGTAGTCATGCATCGGTCACCCTGTGAATTTATAATATGTTTTCCTCTCATCATGTAGTCAATGTCATATTTTTGCTCAAAACTCAACCCAAAACAGCTTTCAAGTTTGCAGATTCTTCTATCTCATGGGCAAGGATTTCTGGTTACGAGAACATCCTCAATTGTCAATTACAGTTTATCGTTATTATTCCCACCACAATGCGGGTGTATCACCTAGTTGGAAATGGAGTAATCCATCCAGGTTACATGTGAAGAGAGAAGGACTCGAGTTAGTGTGTATCAGATTCATACCAGTTACTGACAGTCGGACAGAGCAACATATGCGAGGCTGCTTCAGTACGGAGATTTGGTGTGGAGAAGGACTCGAGTTATATGTGATTATGTGAATAGAGGAGGATCTAAGCTAGTGTGGTGTGGACCAGACCAGGCCACATACGACAGACAGAGACAGTCCGACAGAGCAGCGTAGCTCTGAACTTCTGAATATTCCACATAAATTTGTGCCATACTGCCAGAAACAACTTATGAATCATATCCTAGATCACTAGATGTATGATCTTGACATTAGTGCCTCACTGAAAGCTAAGCAAGAAAGATGCCACCATATATAGTCAGTAGGTTAGCAGGACTTCATTCAGATTTCAGAGTACAGGTTGTCAGGCAGTCGAGCAAGGAAGTAAAAACACACACACACACACACCATGTTTCGTCACAGCAGTGGGATCAACAAGAATGGACTCACCGAGAGCGGAGTGGGTTTCACGTCGTCGCCGGCTCGCCGCGGGAAGCAGCCTACGCCACGCCACCGCGGGAGGTGTAGCTCGACCCGACCCTCGGCGGTCGACCGACGCCATCGCCGCGTGCAGCACGACGCAACGCTGTCACGCGCACCCTTAGTTACGCTACGCTGAAAGATGATGAATAATGAATTGCACCGCGACATGGGAAGGGGGAGCTACCGGCCATGGCCGCTGCTTCCCAGAGCAAAACTGGTCCACCGCCGCCGCCGCCGTCGACGACAGTGAGCGAGTGAGGGAGAGCAGAGGTGAGACAGGGAAATGGCCCATGGACCTTGGAAAAGGAGGGAAATGGCCCATGAAAGTAATCTCCACGTTTATCAGCCCATAACAACAATCCAAGCATCTCCATAAATTTCCCTCGCTATCACATCCTAGGCCTTGTTTACTTCCAAATTTTTTTACAAAATATGAATAATGATACTTTTGTTTGTATTTGATAAATATTGTTCAATCATAGACTAACTAGGGTCAAAAGATTCGTCTCGTCAATTTCGATCAAACTGTGCAATTAGTTTTTATTTTTGTCTATATTTAATACTCCATGCATGCGTCTAAAGATTCGATGTGACGGGGAATCTGAAAAATTTTGCAAAATTTTTTAAGAACTAAACAAGGCCCTAATCAAAAACGGAATGTCCCTTTTTTAAAAAAAAAAGAGGAAAAGAAAATCTCAGCCTGTTTTTTTTATTTTTCTGATAATACAGATTTGTTTAAATTCACTTCCACGAGAGTCGAATCCAGGTCTGCTAGTGCCACTCAGATGCTCTAACCACTAGGCTAGAGGCCCTGACCCACACAATTTGCACTTTTGCAAACGAAATCTGAATCTGAATGCAGAAATGTCTAGCTCCAGTCGTGTATACGAGTTTTTGCATATTTGTCTTGTGTGGACGGTCACTGAAAGTAGTAGCCTCTCGTTTCAGCTTGGTTTGGTACAAATAGCAGCCCGTGGTCACGCCTCACGCATTTATTTATTTTTATCTATTGTTTAACCTTTGAATTCTTAAGTTGCTGGTTGTTGGTGAGCCTCAAGTTTTACTGATAGTACGCAGTAGTAGGTGGTAGGCAAGTATTCGCATTTCTTCGTAGCCATGAGAAAATGGACTTCATTTAGAAAAAAAAATAAAAATAAAACAGTGCACACAAAGAGAAGAACTGTAAACATGATCAAAGTACGTAGTTAATATCAAAATATGTCACAACTGAACTAATGGTTCTCATTTAGTATCATAAATGTTGATGATGACCTTTCTATAAACATGATCAAACTTTGAATAATTTGATTTAGAACAAATTAATAAAAGCGCCTATTTTATATTTCATTCAGTTCATGCTCAAACCTTTCCAAAATATAATATAAGTTGTTTTGATTTTTCTGATACATCCATCTTTGTTATGCACATCTAGACACATACGTTATATCTAGACGCATAGCAAAATGGATATACTAAAAAAAGTCAAAGCGATTTATAATTTGAAACATAGAGAGCAGATGTGAAAGATCACTGTAGTTAAAAGAATCTTTGCAAGTTGGGATTTTTTTTATTTTTGTTTGGAAAAATGGAAGATGAGATCGATGAGAGTCCAAATGCCGGTACTATTAGGAGGCTGCTAACGAATAACAATTGTGGTAAACGATGCCGGTACTATTATATGCAGTTAGGGTCAACTAACATGTGTAATAAGCACAACTGTACAAGATCATAGTAGTAGATGTTGATGTACTATGACGTAGGAGTAGGACAGCCTGTCAGGACTCTTCTTTGTCAGCCCGGCTGAATTGAAAAGGATGATCAAGTCGCTGGCTGCTTGAAAACATGCAGCAGCACCGCAGCTGTTTTCATTCCTAATTACAAAGACAAATGTAATTGGTCTCAATGAAAAGCCAAATGAATTTGTTGTCCTATTGTCATTCACTCTGCCTAATGGGAATTTTTTAAATGTGTCTGCACTCTGCTTAAGGGACAGAGACAGACGGCAGCTAGCTAGGGAGAGATTCGATTAGCATGTGCAAATCTGGTTTTATATGCTTTCCGGGGACGCTATACGCTATATGGCTGATGCCTGATTTGTAAATTTCAGTGGTTTCGGTTCATAGAATATATATTCACCCCCTGTACTGGTTGTTGATTCGATTTCGATTTCGATTTGATTGCATGCACGTAATACGTCACATCTACTTCTAGTTAACAAATAATCTACCTGGCTGCTACCTGTAATAGTATTTTGTAATTAATAAGGACAAAACAAACCCCTGATCGTGTTCTGTTCTCTGTGTGCCATCCATCGATCGAAGAAACTTCCATCAATCATACAGCCATTTCCATATGCATTGCATGATACATATACAGTCCAAGTTGCATCTAAATAATGATCACATGCATGCATGCAAGCCGAGCACACACAACTTATACATAGCCTGGATTATTAGATTCGTATGCATGTTCGCATGTTCCATTCATTAACCAGCAGCCAGTTCATGAATTAACTCTCTACATATCGATTAATTAAGGGAATGTACAATACAAAAGTGCTTGGTCACTTGGACGTACGATATTGTATCAATATGAAAATTGATGTTTATATTCATCATCACGGCAAATACTATTAGACGATTATAATTAAACTAGTAAGGGGTTGACACTGATTTCAATGATACACCGGTAGGGGTACGGTTAGATTAACTGAGGCGGTAGGTACCCTTCTCGGTTCTTGAGCACCACTTTTATGGTACTTTTCAGCGAGGGAACAAGACGTTTATATAAAAACCAGCTTATTTCCATTAAGCTATCATAAGGGCACTCACAATACAGATTTTATCGTAGAGTCTAAAGTTATTTATTATCTCGAACAATATAGACTTGAAGTCTAAATAAGACTTAGAGTCTTATTTTTTCTAACTCTTTCTTCAATAAATATGCTGTCACATCAGCAAAATACCATAAATAATATGTAATTAATTGTCTTGGACTCTGTGATTGCATTGTGAGTGCTCTAAGAAACGAAGTAAAAACCTACCATGAATATGTCAACATTTATATTTATATGGTAATATATATTTGTCGACAAACTTGGTCACAGTGATTATTTAAAAAAAAAACAAAACTGAAAGTTCATGCATGTGTATATATTTGAAAACGAATGGCATGGAATAGAAATGGACTTATACTATTACTGAACAGGAAAAGCTCATGTGTGTATAAATATAGGCAGCGCGATCGTTGAGCAGGTAGCTAAAGCCAGAGAGCCCGGGCAGAGGTGTGTGCGGACAGGCACCGCGCGCGCTTGTCCGCGCGGCGGGAGTCGAGAGAGAAGCGCGCGCGCCTTGCCTTGCAATCCAATCATCATTCCAGAACCACCAATCAAGCATGATGATGGCGCAACCGGAACCGGAAGGGGGCCAGCAGCAGCAGCAGCAGCGGAGGAACGCCGGCGGCGGCGGCCGGGGGGACGAGGCATGGCGGCGGTGGGCGATGCTGGTGGCGACGGTGTGGATCCAAGCTCTGACGGGGACCAACTTCGACTTCTCGGCCTACTCGTCGGCGCTGAAATCGTCGCTGGGGATCTCCCAGGAGGCGCTCAACTACCTAGCCACGGCGTCGGACATGGGCAAGGCGCTGGGGTGGTCGTCGGGGCTGGCGCTGCTCTACATGCCGCTCCACGCCGTGCTCATGCTCTCCGCCGCCATGGGGCTCGCCGCCTACGCCGTCCAGTACTTGTGCCTCGTCGCGTCCGTCGCCGTCCCTTACCCTCTGGTACGTACGTCATTGTCATTGCTTGGCGGCGTGTCCAGCTACTGTTCGATCGTTCAGGCGTGCGTGCGTGGTTGCCAGGCAGTTCATATGCCAGTGGTCCTCGTCAATTATCGGCGGTGTACGTCGATCGTTTCGTAAGTCTATGAGAAAATGAGAAACGAATAATAATAAATTAATAAAACCTCCAAAAAAGAAGATAGGAATAGACGACGATGGAGACTTATGATAGGCAATCAGGGACAGACGAGACAACAACAACGTCGGCCGTCCATGGCGGATCGGATCGGAGGCGGCGGCAGCAATGGTCAATGGCCGGCGGAGCAGAAAAGGAGGAAGAAGAGACAGGGCAGGGATATTTGTGCTTGTTCGTCCTTCCGTCGTCGGTCGCCAAGACCAAGACCATGACCATGATCATGCCGGTTCCTACTGTATATATTAGCTGTCTCATTTGCCGAATCTACTAGTCATTCAGCAATATTTTTCTCTTACAACAAATCAACGAAGAGTACTTTTAGCCAAGCGAAAAGGCAGAAGAGGGTGACGGACGGTGACCTGAACAGCAGCAACAGCAAGCACGCTACTCCAGTGTGGGCTGTTTTGTGGCTGGGAGCTAGTAGCTCCATCTGATATGTGGCATCTCCTTTGATTTTTCTTGGAAGAACATGACAGAGATGGTATTTGAACCTGTCGGAACAGATCTCCATCTCCTTCCTTCTTTCCTTCCTTCCTTACGTTTATTATCCGAACCACGCCCTCTTCTTTGTTTTCCCTCTCGCTTTTCTTCTTCTATTAGTTATTACTGCGCATGTTTTATTACACAACACAAGTTTAGCATCATACAGTCCTGTCATAAACTATATGTATAATCATAAAATTCTAAAAAATAATGAGGGTTTTCTTTATATTTCATTCTCACATAGTGATTATTCCATTATATAGTTAGATTCTAGAATTCCATTATAAAATGCAAGTGTTTAGGTTTTTTTTTTATGTCAACGACGGGGAGGATCACAGAGTGTTTGCCATTCTTATTTCTCTATCACGTTCTCGTGCATTTCCCTTACAAAATCCAAACGAAAAAGTGGCATGACATAAGATGGGGATTAGACATCCATCATCAACCGGCGGAGTACTATCCAGCAATAGTTAAGTTACTTCATCAACAACCAACCAACAAACCAGTACATTTCATATTCAGTCTCAGGTCTGAATTGAATGTTATCTGCAACTAACTCAACTCTGCTTTCCTCCTACCAGTCTGCCTCTGCTCTGCTTTTGACCGTTAGATGAACAACACGCACGCGCGCTCCCACAAACCTCTCCTGCTTCCTTTTTCAAACCTGGAGAAAACACACACATAGTCCAAACTGTATACATTTCTCTCTCTTTTTTTTTTCTGGTAAATATCTTGTTCATTGGTAGGTGTGCCCAATCCGAAAACCCCCTTTTCAACTGTGAAACAGTAACCAAATATTCCAACTAGCACAAGGCATCGACATCCTGGGAAAGCGTAAAATGTTCCTTGCTTCTATTAACAAGCAAACCACACAAATTCATTTCCCCACAGTACCAGCAGGACACTATCTTAATCCAAACTAAAAATTCATGAAGGACTGGTACTAGTTCATACACACAGCTAGGTAGGTTCTCTAAGCCACTTCCAAGCAAGTCAACCATCACAACAACAAACACACACCGCAACCACATCAGCTAGATACCACAACATCCCCACCGACATCACAGACACATGCATGAGGCATGCCATTCCATTCTCACAAGTCACAGCTGCATCATCCACCTACTCCACACCTTCCTACAATACATTCAGGAGAAATATGTGGGCATGTCACAACACATAAAAGAAATCACAGAGTTTTAAGGTCACATTGCCACGGTGCCTTTACAAAATACTACAGTAGATGTCCTATATTAGCATACCGGTTTTCTTGACAAACTGATTGCAAAACGCTTCACTCAAACGTATTCAAGCCAAGATGTAGAAACGACAGAAGTTAAATTGTCAATAAAGCCATCACATGCAATTTATATATTGAACTTAATTATTTGATCAAATTCTGATTCATATGTTGCCTCTGCAGGTGTTCTTGGTCTGCTTGATAGCAGGGTGCAGCATCTGCTGGTTCAACACAGTCTGCTTTGTTCTCTGCATACGCAGCTTCTCTGCAAACAACCGCTCTCTAGCCCTCTCCCTCTCAATAAGCTTCAACGGGCTCAGCGCTGCCTTCTACACTCTCTTTGGGAATGCCCTCGCCCCTTCCTCACCAGCTGTATACCTCCTCCTCAATGCGATCCTCCCTTTTGGTGTCTCTGTTCTTGCACTCCCAGCGATCCTCCTCTGCCACAAAAATGACGGCCACCTCCAAAGC
>Ga0182004_10003976_pt1 | contig 11850 bp, 6 predicted proteins | sample Sormic07211540_1_FD_120479 | JGI IMG/M metagenome (GOLD analysis project Ga0182004, IMG submission 120479) | Endophyte microbial communities from Sorghum bicolor roots, Mead, Nebraska, USA - 072115-40_1 MetaG | ecosystem: Host-associated > Plants > Roots > Unclassified | place: USA: Nebraska...
ATATTCTGGGTTTGTACGTGAGTCGTGAGGGTGAAGAGAGCCATACCCTAGTCGTCGTGAGCCGCGTGTCATTCTCATGGCGCCTATAAAAAGCCCGTCCTCACAAGTCACATACCGACCGTGCTCTTGGCTTGTGTGTTTAACTGCAGAGGTGACGTGCTATGACGACAAGCAGCAGCCGGGCGGCGCGGAGTGGGGCGGTGAGGAAAGTGCCGGCGCTGGCGCCGGCTGGGAGGCCGCAGAAGCCGTCGGTGTACACTGGCGTGAGGTTACGGCAGTGGGGCCGGTGGGCGGCGGAGATCCGTGTGCCGGGAACCCGCCAGAAGCTGTGGATCGGCACCTTCGAGACCGACAGGCAGGCGGCGCTCGCCTACGACGCCGCCGTCTTCTGCTTCTACGGCGTGCACCTGCCCAGGGGGCGCAACTTCAACTTCCCCGGCGCGCCGCGCCCCGACATCCCGGCGTGGGTGCGCGTCCAGCTCAACGTCACCAGCATCAAGGCCATCGCCGAGAGGCACGCCCGCGGCGTCGACGCCCGCCTTCCACCTCTGGTTGTGGCACCGGCAACAACGGCGACGGCGATGGCGGCTGGTCCTTCTGCCGGTGAAGGTGCATCTGCACTACCTGATGACGTACGCTCCACGCTCCACGGGTAGTTGGCAAGCTTTGTGAACTGCGAAGTGGGTCGTCGTCGGAGTAGATAGAGCAAATGTCTGTGTGTGTAGCGTGCAAGATGCAACATGCAAGTTCTATAAATGGCAACTGTCCTAGTATTTTACAGACTCACTATTTTAATTTATGTGTCTAACCGATGCATGCGACAGTAATATATATGGCAAGTAATTTTGGATGTTTGGATGCAATTTTGTTGGGATAATGTGAAAGGAAGGAATGAAGAGCAAATAATAAAATGAGTGAAAAACAAACATTGCCACAAAGTTTATGTGAAAAAACTTTTTTTAAAAAAAAAAGGGAAAAAAACGTGGCCCTGTTTTTTAGAGGCCCAAGCTGCAAGTCTGGCTGGGCCATCTGCGAGTTTGAGCCTTGTTGGATGCACCGTATGAACGTATCAGATGAACAGGTTGGCTTCACTTCTCCTAACAAAATCAACATATGCTGACTTGTCGTGATTAGAGATACTTGGCCACGTTCGGGTCCTTGTGTTGAGGTATCTTGGCATCTTGCTCCCTGCATGTATTAGGCAGTTGGGATGGATCAGGAGTCAAAATATATAGCTGGGACGCCAATGGTTTAATTATTTGTAGGTTGGATGAAATTGAAATCCTGTCAAGGTCCATATTCCGGTAATGGTTCAGGTGGGTTGATGTGTGAGATTGTAGAAAATTTAGCCCACGTAGCGATGACATTTGGTCTGGTTTAAATTTAAATTTGATCTTTGTTAAGCGTCCTATATGAGACTACGTGGGTTGATGTGTGAGATGTGAAAATACGACTATTCGTTGTGCAAGACTGCCGTCGCCCGTTGACTTATCTTATAAGCCGTATTTTTTCTATCACACGATAAATCAACGAATAGTATTTTCAGTCATGGCTTTTTAGACCAGCGAATTGGTTGGCTGGACTTGAAAAGTTAAGCACTTGAACTCTTCGGATAATCTATGTTCGTCAAATTTCACTAATTCATATCCTACCCTTTTTAGATAAAAGGCATTGACCGGCTTTACTGAAAGCTTAACGAGCCAAAGTTGCGATGCTGGGGATACCAGCTTACAGGATAAGGACAGGAAGTAGCAAAAAGAACTCACTTCACAGAAATAACCAACACCTCTAGCTGAGCAGTTCAAAGAAACACCCGTTTAACAGAAACAAGGAGAGCTGGCAAAGACTTAATGAGACGTAGCAACCAGCTGGATAAAAGAAAGGACTACACAGACTCAGCCCCAGCTGACATAGCAAGGATCATTTCTTCCGCAATAGGCTTCACTTTGGGCTTCAGAAGCGGGCTCCAGGCTTTAATCAGCATGATCATCTTGTGGATCAGACTCTCTGGCGTTGGCAGCACCTTCTTGTTGAAATTCATATCCTACCCTGCACGTACAACTGCACAAGAATATTAGAAAAACTATGTGTCTAGAAATTCAGATTTAGATCGGAGAATTATTTATGTTAGTTTTGCCGTTATTACTTGGTGGTACATGCTTTCTAGAATATTCTGTATATGAGACTACAGATTTTCTGTTTTGTACCTTCCAACATCTCCGTTGTAGTCTAGCTGGTTAGGATACTCGGCTCTCACCCGAGAGACCCGGGTTCGAGTCCCGGCAACGGAAATATTTTTATTGTGCTTTATTGTTTTTGTGCTGCTGACTCAGTTTGTTATTATTACTGTGCCTCTGTACTTTTTCACTTACGGATGAAGTAACGCTAGCAGAATTTTTATTTACTGGATGAAGTATAGGATACATTGGTGAAGCAAAAACAGCAGAATTTTTATTTACTGATGGCCAGTTGGTGCACCAAAATCAAGCATTTTGATTCACGAATTCTTTTATATCTGAATTTGCTAAATCATTCGACAGTTGTACTGTATACATGAGCAACCAATTTTGCAATGAACCATCCCTAACATGGATCCCCAGATCTCTGAAGGATGGCCGGTCGTCTGCCTCAATCTCATCAAGACGCTTCATGTTGCTGCTGCTGAAGCTGAACCCAGGAATGGTAGTCCCTCAGCAACTGCTCTCCCAGCATGGGAACAAGCCTGTCCAGCAGGCCTTGCATCAAACTGCAGCAGAATTCAGTGCAAATGCCAAATCGAAGTGTCATTATTACCAATTCTGAAAAACTGATCACACTACAATATGAGTCGGCATAATTTCATATGTTCTCAACTAGTCGGTTAAGTGTCTGTATGGGGGTCTTTCAGAGCTACTATTTTTTAAAAACAAGATTCAGGTGGTCACTGGTGTTCTCTTTCAGAGTTATCTCTGAAATAACTTATCGAAGTGTGAAGAATGTACAGGAATACATACAGGTTGCCCGGTTTCTCCACTGCTGACAGTGGAAGCATGCTGAATGGCTTAGTGTAGACCTGTATATTGTAATCAACGCACGATTAACTTCATATATTCTCTTATACTAACTTGGAAGAAAAAAGAATATAAGAAACCTTGCAGCCGAGTGGTGAATGCAAAGCATACCTCCAGAGTGACCTCCAAGGTGACATCGATGTCTAGGCAGGGCTCCTCGGCATCCTCGCTCCACGTTATATGGTTACTCATAAATGCTGCCAAAATTCAGTAGATTCAGAAAACTATCATAGATTTTGCAGATTAGCTAATTGATCGCATTGATTGTGGAAGAACACATGCTTTTGCAGAACACATTGGGTGGCATTGTTGCATTAGATACACATACACCTGAGTGAGAAGAACCGTTGAACAGGCGCCTAAACTTACCTGAAAAGAGTTCATTCTGCTGCTCAAGTGCTTCTGAACCCTCAAACTGAAAACAGCAGGTCAGAAGAAAAACAGAAGAACTCGAATCAGTGAAGGTGGAGCTTTGCATCTCAAGACCAAACCGCGCATCAGATCAGATTGAAATGAGAAGGCAGCCACGCGCACGTACCCTGCACGACAGCATCTCGATGGTGCAGTCGGTGCTGGTCGGGGCGACGCGCAGGTCGAGCACCGGGGCGACCTCGAATCCGAGGAGCCCGATGCGGCGAAGCCCGCAGGTGAACGTGCCGGGCCCGGTGCCCGCGGGCGCGAAGCTCTCGAGCGCGCCGGTGTTGAGGAGGGACTCCACGGCGTCCGGGTGGCGCAGGAACTCGCCGACACTGACGCCGGAGACGCCGTCGGGCAGCGGGACGCGCTCCCGCCGCCTCGCCGACAGCCGGGCCCGCCGCCCCGCTCGCGCCGTCGGTGCCTGGCCCGCGCCAGCGCTCGCCTCGGCACCGTCAGCCTCGGCGTCGGCGTCGCCGCTTGCCACTGCGACCCTCCATGCCAGCCGGTCGCTACGGCTCTTCTTGGCCACCGTGCAGCTGCAGCTGCATGTGGGGATGGGGATCGGCTGGCGCTCGGCGAGGGTGATGGCTGCAGGCTTGGCTGCGGTGAGCCTCATTCCATCGCCTGCCTGCTTCTCGGCTGCTACAGCTTGCCTTCAGCCGCGCATGAAACCAATTAACCAACCACTGGCTGTAGGAGCTTATCGTGTTCGAGACTTCGAGCGCAGTTGTACACATGGACAAAGATGTGTGGTTCCTCCTGGCATGTCCTGCTGTCCGAGCGAACTTTTTTTTTTCCCTGAGCACTCCCTTCACCCCAAATTAAATAAATTTATATTGTTGTAATAAGTTAAACTATTTTAAGTTTGATCAAATTGTAGAAAAAGCACATCAGTATTTATGACCCTAAATTTGTATCACTAGATACATCATGAAATATTTTTTATAAGATATTATATTATTACCATTTTCTATAAATTTTGTTAAACTTAAAATATTTTGACTTATGGTGATTCTAGAAGTTAATTTATTTTGAGACTAAGACAATAACAGTTTACAGCTCACTGGTAATCTTCATTTTCCGCTCTCAGTGGGTTCACCTGGTGTTGTTAACTCCTTTCTCACGAGTTTTGTGCAAGAAATTGTGGATTCATTGCTGGGGAGAATACAGGTTGGATGAATCTAAAATAGAGCCTTTTTTTCCAATTAACCTTCTGCAAACAAAATGCTTTGTGTTTTGATAAAATCTCAGTGCAACTCGTATGGTCCAAACGAGACACTGATACATAGGGCATAGGGGAAATTCATTATACATTGTACAGAAATAGTCAAATAGATAGTTCTAATTAAGCTGTTCTCCACGAGGCTCCACTGTCTACGAGCTTGATGTATGCATCCCTGAAGTCATCGAAAAATCTAGCTTGGTCCTCTGCATAGACCCTGATCCATCTGCAGATTTCAATTATGCAACATTTAGCATTTTGTTGGCCCATCTAATTCCGTGTAGCAACGTGCTAACTACATTTTCTTACAGAACATAAGTACTCGAGGAAAAGAGATGTTATTGAGGAAAGCCGATGTAGTTCACATTTCATAAAACTACCTTAAGCACTCGTCATCTTCGGTGAGTGCCCAGTCCGTGCGCAGCCCAACCATTGCCGCCATGCCAGCTTCACAAAGGGACACGATAAGCTCATAAGCCCACACAGTAAGTTTTGTGTTTTGATAAGCACATAAACATCGAATGGGCTATGATGGACAAGTCGTCTTGAAAATCCAAGGGAGACAGAAAAACAGAATCGAAACAATTGGTAAGGACATGCACTTACTCGAAGATGTTTGCGGCTTCTCAAGGAGCACCTTGAAATAGGTGTTATCGAAAACAATTGGACTCCCGAATCCTTTACCTCCAATTGTGTGCGCTCCAGATAAAACAACCATCTCCTGCGCCCTGTTAAGTACCAAACATAACTTTAGACATAGGTCTAATTAACACAGCCTGCTTTATGGAGCAATGGCTAGAAGCCACAGGGATTAAACATAAAATCTGCTCAAATATTGCCAGGTCAGAGGAGGTGAGGTCCGCAAAATAGGAGTAGACCAAAATTAAGAACTGGAATTCACAAAATATATATAATAATTTCATAAAAAAGACAACTCACGAAAAGCCCTTCTTGTTGAATAATGTTTTTAAGGAAGTTGCATCCAATGTTTCTTCAGGAAGTTTACCAGTTGGATCAGCAGTGCTGCATAAAAGAATTGTGTTCTTCAGAAAACTACTGGTAGAAAGACAAAACACAATCTGGAATATATATATTTCTTAAAAAAATTTAGGTTAAAGTAGTAAAATAAAAACTCACTGTGATGTCTCACCTAGAATCTAATCTTCCTAGCCTTACTGGAATCTCAGGCCCACCACAGAGCGCAACAGCCTCAGCACCAGCCACGGCAATCAAATCCGCCCATGACACTGTCAGCACAAACAGCAGGAAATTAGACTTATGTGAATACACCCAAACTGGAGTTCATAAAGAAAGTGCAAGGCAGCAAACGGCATAATCTGCATACCTTTCTGAACGTTGTCAATTCCTTCTTTTGCTTTTGTTAGTATCTGTTCAATTATGAGGCAATTAAATAGACATCAACTGAAGGGAAGATATTATCAAGAAGGATATATGATATTATTCAGAAAAATAAGTAGATATAAAGCAATTTATTGCCCCAAATGCACTCAAGAGGGGAGGGGTGGAACCTTTATGGATCTATTTAGCCCAGTATTTTCAGGTCTGTCAACTTCATAAATTATAGAGCCATTCATGCCACCTGAAAGTTATCAATATTAGTAGTCTGAGGAAAGGCAAATATGTCTCTTTGCTGAACTAATATAGCAGTGAGGTAGCAATCAGTGTATGCACCACAAATGTTGTTATTTCTTTCCTTTTACAAAAAAAAAATTATATCTCCTTAACAATACCATTTTGCATCATTTACATAGACAAATGCTTTTGCTCTTGAACACACAGGAGAGCTGTGTATCATTATATTAAGAATTTTCCTTATACAAATGCTACTAAAAAACCTATCAGTTTTCTTAGTCCAAAGAATTTGATAGTGTACTACAGCAACCTGAAATCGACCATGGTATTAAGAGACTAACCTGATTTGCCACCAATTTCGAAAGTCCCTGCATCATGGAAAACCAATCGAAGCACACCAGCAGCCTTGGCCTTGGTTAAAATATTCCTAACACCACTTCGAATAATTGATGCATCATATATCTCAGCCCTGTGAAATCAACCAGATAACTTCTTTATAAATAACACTATTGTTTTAGGAGCAAGAAACAGCTTTAAGGATCTTTCCTTTACTAGATCATTGTTCCAAGTTTACTAGATTCAACTATGGCTCATTACATGCTTCTCCTTCTAAATCCATGTTCAAGCAGTATTTTCCATTTGAAACATCAAGAAGATGCTCTTTTGAATGTCGATTCATAATGTTAGGAGATGAACGGCTAAATTCAGTGATAATAATGCACTTACGCGATGGAGATGTTAACACGAGGAAGCAGAAAAGGGAGTAAAATGGCAGAAGCCAAGTCTCTCCTTCTTATATGCCAGGAAGATCTAGCAACTGCAGCCACCACAGAAGAGAAACTTTGAGTTGACCATACTAATTTCCATGGCCTGGCTCTGGCATCAGCCCAAGCAACAAAAGTTTCCCATTGTAATTCAAATAGTTACAGCTTCAGCGAAAATGATTTGGAACCAAGTGATATGAGGTTCTAAGTTTCTAACTGAAACACAAAGCATAAGAACTGCAATGTCTACCTGAAAGGGGATCTTCAGTTTCCTGCTCAAAAAGTTGTGAACATACTGAATCAGCAGCATGCTTACTACCAGCTATAGAAGCTTTTATTACCAGCTTCCCATCTCTTCTAACTCTGCAAGTAATGATTTCTCAGGTTATTTGTTTCCATTCAGACAAAGACTGCATCATTTGCATACGGGAATGAGAGTTCTCTAACATCACCTGCAGCCACAGCGACTGTAGCTGTAGTAGAAGCAGCTGGACGAGGAAGATGACGCAATATAGGGGATGTTGGTGAGCTCCATCCCCTTTCCCGGACTGCCTTCTCTGAGTTTTCAGTAACAGCTACCAACCTACCATTCTACACAGCTTTGAAATGAAAAAGAAAAAGAAAAGGACACAACCCACTAGTCAGGCTATCCATGCCTGGCTATCCATGTGTGGTTCCCAACTTCCGGTCCCCACGAAGTCACTTGGATAAGCTGTGTTCAAAGATATTTATCCCTCCTTTTTTTTTGTCCTGCAGCTATGCCTCCAAAGACCCTTGCTTATCTCTGTAATTCACAATGAAATTTCACTGTCTTTTTTCGCTGTGGCACAAACATGCCTTGTCTTTTTGTTTACGATTTTACAAGAATAAAGAGTTCTCCAAAATTGTGCCTCTCAAAATAGCCTTGCAAGTACAAAATGACCAAAAAAAAAACAAAAGCACGCACCGCCAATTGACTGAATTCATAAAACAAAGCAACCCACAACCCTAATTTGAAGCTCAACTAGAAGTGACGGATTAAACTATACTAGCTCAAAACAAAAGGGGTCAACCTACAAGGAAAAAGGTTATTGCTGAAACAATATACATGGCATCGGAAAAGAATAAGCAACGACGGAGACAACATAATTTACAGGCATTTGACACATAACTGGATTTTAATTTTCTGCTTCAATAGTATAGCCTGGGGAAGCCAGTTACTGGGCCCAGATATACAGGGTAGCATTCAAGGATTTTTGAAACATATTCTTAGAAGTCAGAACTCTCTGATGATGGATTGAAAGCCACCTGGTCACTACAATCCAACTTATCTTCAGAGCGCTCACGGCCAACTCCCATCAAGCCAAGATAATGTTGGTAATGGGATATAATGAAGTTCATCTTATCGGTGGATCCTTTACCACAGATGGCATCACCATACAGGATGTTCATGGTAGCACCAAAGCCAGGATACCTCTTGGATAATGTGTCCTTCTTGGTGGGTTTCCAGTTACCAACAAACACATCATGAGCAGATGGCTGCTTCCTCTTCATTGGAGTCATCCACCTCCAAATGGCTGCTTCAAATGCAAGTGTGGCATTCTGTTCCAGTAGCTCTGGGTGGTTCAACAAATCCTGCTTGATACCCTTCCCGACGATACCATAGTTGTAGTTCCTGGGAAACATCAACAGCATAGCCAACTGTCAATCACTTAACTTCAACTCATGACCAACAGAAGTGAAGACAGGGCATATCAGCCTCACCAGTAAACAGGAAGAGCACCTCGACCATAGTACTCAACTCCTTCAACACAAGGGTATAATTCATTGCTATCGTCACAATAGCTCTGGCTTGGGCTCAATTCATGGTTGTAGCAAAGCCCCCAAGCTGTTTCACCATCAGGCGCTTCGTTGTATCCACCTGATGCAACACACCATTCCAGTATTTAGTGTATTATAATAACAATATCAGACGAAATTCAGATTAATCTACACAAAGATTTCCAATCAATCAAACGAACTACAGTGTAAACCCAACCTTGCTAACCTCATAAGTCACACCTACAAAGAGCAAACCAAAGTCCATTGTAGTGTCATTTTCCTGGATTAAAAACCAGATGGCAAATCTAAAATCCAGATACCAAAAGAACTATCAAGGCTTCAAGGGTATGTCATAGCATGCGACAGTTAGATATAACTGAAATGCTGCAAACTTAGTTTCTGTTTTTATCTTGCCACTTATGATGTAATAAGTTTGCACTGGTAGTTGATACTGTTGGACCGTGGGTGGCGTTGATCTCTGTTAGTGCACAGGCAGTGTGGGAAGTGGAAATGCTGGTGGTAGCCTTAGTATGCTATCTCTTAGATGTCTGGTTCTTCCTTCTGGTAGTGTCTAATCACTCTGTATGAATCTTTTGTATTTCCGTTCTAGTTAATGGAAATGGGCTAACCCCCAGTTCGAGACAGTTAGATATAACTGAAGTGGAACAAACAACATGTGTTTCCATTGTCTGTGCTTGTGATCCTAGTGCTGAAGGCATTCTGTGAAAGTCTTTGAAGAAGTCCAGATAATTGAGATCCTCAATTCAATATCAGGCAAATCATCATTTCCTGGAATCCTACACTCTACATAAATCTAGCTACAGATCTCAGCATACAAGAACATGAATAAATGCCTAGAGCGTGAATTCTACTACTGTGCATGCTTGCATCAAGCGATCAGTTCAAATACCAATCATCTGAATCTATCAGTCGATCCCAGGGCATCGGATTGCAAAATTATAGAGTAGTTAGCAAAGAGAAGAAGAGAGCGTAGCGTACAGGATGTCTTGGCGCCGACGTGGCCAAGGAAGGCGGCGACCTCCATCATGCCCATCTCCTTGCCTCCAGTGGTGCCGAACCCGCGGGGCTCAAAGAGCGCGGCGGCGGTGATGAAGGCCTTGTAATCCCAGAAGCCGGCGGCGTGGGCGAGATCGGAGTTGCGCTTGGGGAAGAGCTCCTCGAACTGGTACGCCTTGAAGAAGTCGCCGATGGTCTCGTTGCAGCAGAACCGGCTGCCGCTGCACTCCCACCCCTTGTCGCAGACCTTCTCGCCGCCCGCCATCACCGCCGCCGCCAAAGTGGCTAGCAGAAGCAGCAGCAATGCCGCCCCTCGCGTCCCCGACATCGTGGTCTTGGGTGGTCTCTCTCCTTACAGACGAAACAACTCAACACTGTGGCGCGGCGAGCTGAGTCGCTGGAATCGGGGAGCGAGAAAAAAGACGGTGGGGAGGAGGGAAATGGTAGCGACCGTCGACGCGGAGGGAGACGGTGAGCTGTCACTCCGTCACCGCACTGAGCGTCTGAGCCACTGACTCGCTGGCGCTGCTCAAGTCAGGTGTATTCTTGTCATTTTGTACCTTATGTTTTTCAAAACTTTGAAGAGCTCCACAATTATCGTTTAGTCAAAGTATTATGTGTTGCAATGAAATGCAATACGTTTTCAAATTAGATTTTATACTATTGTTAAATATGATTTGTTGTAACTCATGAGAACGGTCGTGATTTGGGATCTTCACGGAATGAAGAGCATTTTGATTAAAAAAGGTTCATGAAAAAAATCAATACTCCTTTAATTCTAAATTATAATTTACTTTGATTTTGTTAGTATATCTATTTTGCTATGTATCCCAAAGCATTGTGTATTCTTCTAGTTGCTCATGAAAGATAGATTAAGCAATAGAGGTCTACTCAGAAGAAGAAATATGGAGATGGAAGATTATAAGTGTCTTATGCAACGAACAGACAGAAGAGACAGTAGAACACCTCTTTATTAATTGTACCTTTTGCACAGGACTGTTGGAGGCTAATAAACTTGAGTGTGGACCCAACAGCTAATCCTTTTCTAAATTTAGAACGCCTCAAGAATCAGCTCAACCAATCTTTCTTCGTAGAAGTTATCATTCCGCTAAGCTGGGCTATCTGGATGACTAGAAACAATAAGATTTTCAAGCAAGTCAATGTCTCGACATAGGGCTGCAAGAATTTGTTTCTCTTGGAAATGGATGCTCTTTTGCTGCGTGCCAAGAAAGCCTATTCACCAAGATTAGAAGATTGGATAAGTGCTATTCCTTAATATTTTAGATCATTGGTGGTGTACAACTGGTTCAGAATTTGCGGCTTGCTGGCTCTGAACTCCTCTGTTCTTTCTTCTGACCTTATCTTTTTTTATCTGTAATTGTAATTGCTTTCTGCTTTTGCTTAATAAATTTCAGTAGGGGCCAATGCCCCTCCTATATTCTCAAAAAAATAATAGATTTAGATATATAACAAAATAAATGAACAAAAAAATTATAATAACTTGTAATTTAGAACAGATTAGCAAACATGCACGTGGACTACGATGAAGTCTAAGGCCAGTCTCAATGCATGTTTCATGAGAGTGTCATGCACATTAAATAGGGTGCCACATAAATAAAATTGCTAACTTGGCAGGGTCATTAAATGAAGGAGTTTCATCAGATGAGAGAGGAGTTTTATCTCCATGAAACTCTTGTGGCTCAGTTACCTAGTTTATAGTCTTGGTAACTATGTCATAAAACTATGCATTAAGACTGGCCTAATATGCCTTGAAGTTGGATATCGTGCCATTGTTGGACATGAACTGTTAGGTTGTGGGCCATATACGCGAGATGGAAAGTTTGAGAATAAGAAAAGGGTTAGGGCACTCACAATGCAGACTCTATCATAGAGTCCAAAGTTATTTATTACCTCGAACAATGTGGACTTGGAGTCTAAATAAGACTTGGAGTCTTATTTTTTCTACCTCTTTCTTCAATAAATATGC
>Ga0182004_10003977_pt1 | contig 11849 bp, 10 predicted proteins | sample Sormic07211540_1_FD_120479 | JGI IMG/M metagenome (GOLD analysis project Ga0182004, IMG submission 120479) | Endophyte microbial communities from Sorghum bicolor roots, Mead, Nebraska, USA - 072115-40_1 MetaG | ecosystem: Host-associated > Plants > Roots > Unclassified | place: USA: Nebraska...
AAAATTATTCTTAATAGGAGTATTGTGATTTTTTTGGTATATTTATATACTTGCCGTATCGGCGTATCCTTGTTTTCTGAAAATGCCGTATCAACGTATCGCCGTATCGGTATCGCCGTATCCATATCCCGTATCGGTGCAACGTAGAGCAATAGCCAACAGCGACAATTGCACAACGGGAACAGAACGCCAGGCAGTACCACAGACAATTACATTCCTCTCACTCAGCCACGGTAAAAACGTGCCGAAGTAACCAACAGCAGTGAAGTAGTACTGGACACTGGAAGCAGAGCAGAGCAATTCACACCGGTGCTGCTCTTCTTCGCCCCGAAACCCTCCACGCCCTCCCGCACCAAAAGCAGAGCACGGTTAAGCAATGAAGCCACCGGATTCCGCGCGTCCGCCTCGATCCACCAGAACGGCAAAGCAAAACCCTAGCGAAAACGCCCGCGAAGCGTCTCGAACTACAGCCACGAAGCATGACAGCATCGACCATCCCCGCTCCGAACCGCACCAGCGAGTTCGAGCAGCCCAAACCCCCAACAAACCATCAGGAAATTCCGAACGCACAAGCACGGCGGCACGGAGCGACTTACAGGCTGGATCCGCGCCATTGGAAGGAGCCTGAGAGGCCGCTTCAGCGCCCCGTCGGACTGTCGGAGCCGTCGCGGACGGCTGTGGTGGGGTTCAGCTGCTCCCCGCCTAGCGCGTGCGTGCCGGGTTGGGGATAACGGCGGCAGTAGAAGAGGAGAGGGTGGTGTTGGTGGTGAATCGGAGCCCTGGCAGTAACAAATTGGCTTGGGATTTGACCGGTGATCGCGACGAGGAAGACGACGACGCTGCCGCTCCGCTGCGCTCACTTGCGGCCAAACGAACAGAGAGGAGAAGCGAAGCGGAGAACGAGTCACCTCACCTCACCTCTGCACACGCCTCTCCTCTGGAGGAGGAGGAGGAGGGTAAAACTGACATCGGGGCCGGGCGCGGAGTAACGGCGGGGATGGGCCACGTAGGCGGCGCGGGAGAGCGCGGAGGCGTGCCTGAGCGGTCGCTGCACCGTGGGCCCGTTGGAGGATGGGCCCGCGCGGCGGTGGGGGTGGTTGGGACGATGGGACGTGTGGTAATGCGGGTATGGGGCACGTGGGGCCCGGACGTCGGCGGTGGACCGGTGGTGGGACGTGGGAGCCCGTGGGGTGCTGAGCTGGATGGCCTCAGTGGCGTGTGTACGGGAACGCGGGCTCCTCAAGATGCGTGCGGGATTTGAGGGTGGCCGTCGGATCGGTCCTCGGGGGCCGGGGCGTGGTCTCGTGAGGTGGGGATGCCGCCGGCTTTGCCTGGACAAGTGGACAGCTGGTTTTTGTTGCTTCCACTTTATTTCATGGCCATGGCTTTTGCCATTAGCATTTTGTGTGAATTAGTACAATTCTCTCTCTAAAAAGAGATGATAGTACTACATTTTTGAAGAAATATAAAAAAATCATCTCAAGAGTTTCTTTTTTCAAAAAAAAAAATCAAAAAGAGCTTTTCATTGCGCGAAGCAACACAGCACGTGTCTCATCTCTAGCACTGCTTGCCAAGCAACCAGTGTTGCAGAATGGCAGCACATTTTAATTTATTTTTGAGAGGTCGTCGCCATGCGGTTCCACGTAATTGTTTCAGATAAGACACTGGACTTGGATCTAACTTGTTGTTAGCTTAGTGGTAGCAGATCAGCAGATCTAGATATCTTGGTACTCGGCATGTTCACATCGGCTGATTGACCGTCGACGTCGTGGCAGAGCAGGTGCGACAGACAGGAACCATGTGTGGCTTCTTTCATTGCGCAAAGCTTGGGCAGCAAATGTAGGCGCATTTGTCACCAAGCGAGAGGTTAAAGAGCCTTCACTCACAGTCATCAAGAACTCTAGACGGGACACAGCATTTGAAGCATGATAACAACGGGTGTCCGTGTCACGTTCTCGTGTAGTAGTACTATTATTATTACTCCAGCGGTGATGTGTTCACACCAAGCAGCCCGAAAATGTATTTATTTATTTACTTCCAGAAAGTAGAAACACCTGAAAACCTGTTGCAAGAGTGGCGAACCTTTACAGATCACGGACGGACACGTAAACTTTACAGGTCATGAAGATCAGGTGAACAGAACAGCTCTTCTTTTTGTCACGTCCCCTGTGCCTGCATGTCGAGAAGGACAGCGGAAAAGGTGATGAAAAGGCAGCGAGTCAGAAACCGAACGTCTCTCCTTACTCGAAACCCGCTGCAGCAGATGATTTGAAGCGGGAGGGTGGACCGTGGACCAGACAAGCATCAAGCAACCATAACTGAAGCGGCAATCATGCGGGAATGCAGGACCATAAGATTAGCAATATATTATAATTCTTTCCCCCAGCAGAATAGAGGGAGACAGTGGAGATGATAGCCTCTGCTTTTCTATATAAAATAAAAAAATAAAATCATCACTTTGATTGGGGTGCCAAAGTTGACTGAGCTATGATAATGATATACTCCCACATCCCAACAATTCAATAATGCATCTCAGATAAACAGTCAGAATATGCATCAATCAAGGACATGTACCCTTGAAAATAGCTTAGCAAGTTATGTGAAACGAGCTAAAAAAAATTTACCCTGGTACCGGTAATGCTCTCCGATAGATAGTAACAATTATAAAAACCGTCTGCTTCATTTTATTCACAATTTGGAGCAGAAGCTTATGAATAAAGTCGACAATGTTACATCACCACAACAATCGTTCAATCATATGTCCAGTTTCTCACCTCACTCGCCGAAACAATCACAATCCTTTGGCGTTTCATAACCTACTAGTAAACCTCCACGTGCCACTGCTTGTTCTTTTTCAGCTGTGACAGCTTCTGGTCCCAACTCTCGCCTCTTTGCTCAGCCACCCTCTTGAGCGTGTCCTGGATCCCAGGCATCATCCCCTTCAAACCGCAGAAGTAGATGTGCGCACCGCCATCTAGCAGCTTGAAGATTTCATCGCTGTACTCCTCAATCTTGTCCTGCACGTACATCTTGCCGCCGTTCTTGTTCTTCTGCTCCCTGCTTAGTGCTTTGTCATACCTGCAACGTCACCAACACTTGGCTCAGCTCAACAATAACCGCTAACCTTTACTTCATCTAGATATTGCATTACATGTGGCCACCATGATTTATTTTTTGAACGAAATGTGGCCACCATGATCAAAAGAACAAAGCACTAGACTAGCTTCCTCAGCTATATCACTAGGATTGAATGAAAAAACATGTTAAAGCATGATGAACTCTCAAAACCTGAAATTATATGGATACTGCTGAAGGTAGTTTGTGAACTCTTCATCATAGAGAAGGCTGTCAGAGTTAGCCACACCAAGGAAGAGCCAAGCCAGACCACCAAATTTGAAAGTTGGGACATCTTCCATGAACATACGACGTAAGTAGCCACGGTAAGGAGCAACACCAGTCCCCGTGGCAATCATGATATGAGTCGCTTTTGGATCATCTTCGGGAAGAAGCATTATTTTGCCTGAGGGGCCTGCAGGAAGGGAAATAGTTATGAGATGCTTAAGAAGGGATAGCCAGCTTGTAACAAATGACAAAATAAAAGATGGTCAAGCTAAATATTCCCTCTACATGTGATCATATTGAACATGCTTTAACAACAAATTTTACGACTCATGAGAACAACAACAAAGGCCTTTAAGTAAGTCAGTTGGGATAGGTTAGAGTTGATGAACCACCAATAAAAAAGGAACAAGAAAAAAAATAAAAAAGAGAACATAACGCATTAATAGAGGAAAAAAATTATAATCAACAATAAGAAAATGGTATTATAATCAACAATAAGAAAAAATTACAATAAAAAAGAATGGTATTGAGACAAAACCTGAACTGCAACCAACAAACAGAAACATCAAGAAGAAAACATGTCATAAAGGGGGGAAAAGGCATATGTTCAGTGCATACTATTCAGTTAAGTCCTTGTCCTTACCATGGTAAGGACCACATAAGATCAACCTCATTTTGAATGTCCGCTTTGGATGATAGAACAAGGCTTTTTTTAGTTCAACCCATGTTAGTGACTTCTGCAAATTTGAGACTTGGCTAAAAAAAAAAACTCTGAGAATGGGAACACCAAACACAGTACCCCTGAAACTACTGTAGTCACCGCTCACCACAAATTTTACATCCTATAGGTAATCAATTAATAGCAGTCTGTCTAACTGTTGTTCCCGAGAATATACAATATATCCTTTATATGCGACATATACATGTCACCCACCTCAAAGCTAGTAGACATTCAGTTTCATCATATATGATGGAGGACAACTCAGATGAGCAATGAACAACCAGACTCAGCTACCATGGCAGGCGCAGGCCAACATTTTTGTCAATCACAAATAAGATTTGCATATCTTCGTGATCTCAAAATCTAAGACAGTAAATCCCAAAAACACATGCAAAAGTTTCAAAGGGCTAGGTGAATGTTATTACTGCTGACTGCTCAAAAAAAAAGTTTCAAAGGGTTAGAATTTAGAAATGATTAGGATGTACGATCCATATCTTTTAATGGAATGGAGTGAATCAGACACCAAGAAATTTGGTATTCACAAAGACCTAAACAAGCTTCTCGGCACAACTTAAAGAAAGCTGCACCAGGAGTACCAATGCAAAGGCCTCATCATAAGTACCTGTCACATTTCATCATTTTCATCTCCATTCCACATGTATAATTACTACAGCAAATTAAACCATTGGTACTTTAGACGCAGAAAAAAGGAGGAACAAGAGTTGCACCTTGATCAATGATGAAGAAATAATTGTGATGTAGAATAAAATGTAAGGCCTATTGTGCAGTTAGAGGCCATAATTTAGTGTTAGAATACACATAACCATGTTTTTTACATGCCATTTGAGATCAGTTCCATACCTGTGATCTGAACTTTGTCCCCTGGTTTTGAGTCACACAGGAAGTTACTGCAGATACCTTTCTTTGAGGGGTCTTCCTCTCCAGTTTCAGGATCATAATAAACAGCACGACGAACACATAAGCTTGTTGTCTTTCCATCAAAAGAATCACCATACCTTGTAGAAGCAATTGAATAGAGCCTAACAGTATTTGGAGATCCAGGTTTTTTTGGATTCTCTCCCTGACAACAAATTATATGTTAGTCTGTGAGAAACAAAGATATTAGATACAGTAAAAGCAGATGCAGATAAAAAAGGAAAAAAATGAACTGAAAATACAGCAGGGGAGGCCCCCACTGTTAAGTTATATTTAAATAAAGAGCTCAACAACTGTTCGAGAAACAATGAGAGAAACTGTACAAAAGCAGAAAGGAGGGGGTCCGAGGTGGACCAGAGAGCTATGACAGCCCAAGGGGGGAGAAAGCCAACAACACTAGACTAGGACTGCTAAAAGGGATAAGAAAATAGATCTTTTAGAGTCACAGAGTCTAAGAGCCTGCTAGCTAGTCTTCTCTGCACAAAAAGGTGTTAACTAGTCTTCTCTGCACAAAGGCCTACATGTTTTTATATGTCTCACTAACAGCAACCGAGCTAGGATTTCCCAGCAATTTTTGACAAGGGCCCAAGTCATAGTTAGGTTTTAACATTGTTTGCCGTCACTATCAACAGTCACAGAATCGGAAATATTTGATACGCTGTATACAGACAATTTTCTGACAAGATATAACCATAATATCCACAGCATAATTTGAATAATACTATCTTATTTATAGCAAAAGTGATCAATAAAGAATCGAATAACAATAAAAAAGGATACAAATTGCAGACTATGAAGTGTCAATTGCACACTTGCCAACAATGGAAGGACAAAAGGTATAAATTCATTAGGAAAAAAAACTATCGAAGTCTTGCATTATGCTTGGCAGGACTAGGAAGGAGATGCTTACAGGAGGAATGACACCATAACTCTGTCCTTCCCAGTACGGAACATTGCCACCATGATCAATGACAATGTGGCATGTCTCACCAGGAGCTTTGGGTCCTACAATCCTCTCAACAGAGACAATTGTGGCCGTGTAAGGTTCCTTTGGTTTGTATAAGTTAAGTGGTGGCTCCTTTGCATTCTCCAGCTCAATGGGTTTAACAGCAACTTTGCTTCTGCTTGCTTGTTGAACAGACATGCAGAAGACCTTGTTCAGATGTCGCGATTGTTGGGTCTTGTTTTTCCATGCTAGTGCCATCCCAATGCATGGCTTGTTCCGGAAGTTTAGATTACTGTTACCCTGAATAGAACAAGTGAATCCTGTAAGCCTACTATCACACATCACAAGGACCACATAAATGCAGGAGCAGAATCATCATAACCCTTTCGGGCAGGAATGTCATGATACTACATGTGTGCCAATATTTGCATCCCTAAAATAAAATGTCCGAATCAACAAATATTATGCTTATGTGAAAGAGAATTCAGCAGGAATCAGCTACTCCATCCATAAGTTGCAGTGGCTGAAAACAGCAAATATCCAAACTGGCACAAACTCCTTAGCACCTAAATAAGCTACTGACTAGGGAATCTGGGTACTGACTGTATAATCAAACTGACAATATCACCGATAAATCTGACCAACTCAAGTGAATTGCAGATGTCGCTGGCAACAAAATAAGGCCATACACCAGTGGCATGCATTTCGCTTCAAATATCATTGGTAATTAATACTTTTCACCAGAAATGTATATAAAAAAACGTCCCTCTCAATACCGTTCTACAGTGTCAATACAGACCGAGCCACGAGATTCCCCAAATGAAGGGGACCAAAGCTCTGACCACGGTACGCTACGCACCTTGAGCGCGGTGCCCTTGAAGCAACAATCCGAACCGACGGGCACCGAGGCAGCGGCGGCCACCTGCACGGAACGAGAGCGAGCGAAACGTAACCAGAGTGCACGCGGCAAAAGACGAGCCCGGCATCGCTCGCGCGCGCGCGCGGAGTGGCCGTCCGTACCTGAGATCCGAGCGCGGGGGAAGCCATGGCCGACCGAGCCGCGTGGGAGGAGGGGTTTGCTAGGGTTTTGATCTGCGGCAGGGAACTGAACTTTGGGGTTGGGGAGGCCGGAGGCGAGCGACGGGTCACGGGGAGGAGAGGGACGGGCTTGTTGACCGTTTGGAAAAGAGAACCGAACACTCCTGAAGAAAAAGCAGGGGAAGAAGGCTATTCTGCTTTGTGTCTTTGATAGTGACAGCAGAATTTTGTGGTGCTCAACTGCTGACCACTAAACGCTAATAAAGCATTTTTGCCACTTTTGCTACTTGCATTATTATTCTTTAGCTTTCAGCTTTTTTTTTCAGAGGGGCCTTGCAGGCCGGTTTTAAAATTTGGAGCAGCTTTCATTTTGATAATTTGGCTGAAATTTAGCTTATGTTAAAATGTTGTGAGAGAAAAACATTATTCCTTATCTAAAAAGTACTGTTGAAATAGTGCTGATCGAAGTCATTTCTATGCTGATTCCTGTAAAAATCGTAAAATTCGAGCAAGCACTACCTACATAACATCCTGCAATGTTCTTTTTTCACAGAAGATGGTGGGAGACTGGGAGGCTGGTGCTGGAAAGCAAATGAGTAGGCAGAACAATCGAAGCAAAATGTGTGTTTCAGAGACCACACCGCATACACCATTTATGCATGTGCTCGGCGTCTTCCACAGGAGGAAACATGTGCAAGAGAATGGCGGCAGCGGCAGCAGATAACTGCATGTCTGTACCAGAATGTCAAAAAAAAATCGTGGTCACGCGCACGCGCCACGACCGAGGAATTTACCAGTGCTGCATCAGGAATCCACGAGCACCGAGGGGAAAAAAATAAACAATCTAAGCCAACAGATACTCTTCCATACACAAATTAGGAGCAAGATCAAGACCAGCTTCTCAGGCCATGCAGAGAATTCCACATCCCAAACTACATTTCAATGACATCCACTCATCCTGCAAAACTGAACAGACCCTCCTGTATGCCCTGCATGTTATCAAAATAAGCATCTCAAGAAACCTGGCACCCAATCCATCACACAAGGAGGTGTTCATACCAAAGGGTTCGTTGTTCTGTCCCTATTTTATTTTGTTTTGTCTTAGTCGTCCAAAACACCAAAACACATAAACGGGTCACTTGTGCAGGGCACTGCGAACGTTTGCAGCGCATATTATTATTACAAAACACTGGTTCTTGCTTTACTGAAATCAGGACAGACCATGGCTTCCAGACACGCCAGGGTTCTCCACTAGTCTAGCTCTAGCTGCAATTCGCCAAATGATTTTTGCATCCTTGTAGTGAACTCTGAATTGCAGCGACCAGATTGGTTCACATCAACGGCGTACGCGACTTGGCCCAGCCTGAGAGGAGCCTGGGCCAGCGTGAGGTGCTCCACCCTCTGTGGGACCTGGTGGTTGAGGTGCTTCGACGCGTGGAGCAGCCAGAGTACTCAGCAGTTGTCGGAGGTAGTTCCTTGCAACGGGATCATCCTGTGTTTACAGTAAGAAGATATAGTCAGTACTTGATTGAAACCTTCCATCTGTGGTAAGTGGAGTGGAGCAGTGGTTGATTAGACTAGAGACAGCTGACGAATCAAGAGCAAGACTCACCTTGAGGCAGTGGACGAATGTCCCGTTCTTGAGAGCCTCAGGTAATCTAATTCGCAGTGCCTCAAGGGCCCTGCAATGTGGAGGGGAAGATATGGGGATCATGCATGCAAGGAAATGCTGCATGTTACAGTTTAAGTTCCTATCTAGTATGCAAATGACAGCACTTACCGGGGATGATCAGTCAGCCTGTGGTAGCAACAGATGATGTGCTTCAGCAACCTAGCGGAGGGTTGCTCAGCTAGAGAAATCACCATGGTTTGTAAAACAGAGGCTAGCGCAAAGAAACGTCCCATGTTGAAACAGATGTACTGTAACCCAGCTTCATCCAGCACAATCCTTTCGACAATGTAAGTGGCCACCTGCATATGAATTTGACTAATTAGTGGATTAATAAAGCAATGGTACCAGATTAGTGCAATTTCCGTTAACTCTGCCTGAAATGTCCTACTGTTCTCAGAGAAAATATACAGAACTTGGTTGGCAGATATGTATATATATGCTACGGAAATTAGCAGCAAGTGGTACTTGCTGAAGCAACGATGCCAACAGTTTTTGAAGTTTTTTTCATAAGCCTCATTTTATGCTTTGAAGACATAAGGAAATTTTAGGGCTATCTGAGAGAAGCCCAGTGTAGGAAAATTTGATCCTGAAGACCTGCTTGGCTACATTCTAGAACATAAAGTGTTTCCTAGTCTACCTCACCTAAAATATGTAAACTACCCTGCAAAGTAAGGTAGTAAAGATACTGAGCGACACATGGCTAATAACAAGTACAGCCAGTAGATGGCATTAATGATCTCAATCAACAAAACCTTAATTATGTATAGCATGCCAATCTAAATGGTGGAGACTGTGAACTTATGCCAGGTGATTGCAAGATTGTGTTCCATGCAAATTTTAGACAGCCAAGCATACCAGCGAATACAATAACATGATACGGGATGGCTGAGCAGAGGCAAAAGATGAAAATAGTTCAAGCAAAAGACAATAAGACATACTGTTTTTGAAAGCTCTTCGCCTGTTTCCATGATTCGCAAGCACAGAGGAATGATTTCACTTTGCAGCAGGAAACCTATGGCTTCAGTATCATCTGCCTGCATGTATCAAGACAAAGAAGCTTCTTTCTCATTTGCAGAATTAGTGTTTGATGAAAACAACAAATGGATCTTGGCCATGAATTTATCAATGTCAGGTTATTAAGTGCTCTCCGATTATCTGAATAGGATTGAACGCGCCAAATGTTCCCACTGAAAGAAACACATGACCAACGTTCCAGAAATCCTTAAACATCCTCGCATGTGAGAATGTCATCATGTGTTCCTTCTGAATATCACAAGTTGCATGGCATTGCTTTGGACTAGCCAAGTGACAGAAGGCCCAGCCCCCCAGCACAAGTGAAGCAGATCCAGACTCAGTCATGTAAAATTAAGTATAAATTACCTTAACAAGAGCACCAATCACGCCTAGACACGTGAGTCGCAGGGACTCGAAAGATCTAGCGCTGCTGACAGTGTTCAAGAGTGGGTATAGGTATATGGGAATGTAAGCTGCAAAAAGAAAGGATGGAATGAGAGGGAGTGAAGAATAATGGTAACATATCCAGGAAACAAAGTTTATTAGTACTATACAAGTAAACAGTGGCGGAGCTACATTGAGGCTAAAGTGGGCCATGGCCCCCCCTTGACAATTGAATTTTTAATAATATCTATGGTTAATGCTTAGGAAGTAATAAAGATTTACACATCAGCTATAATTTAAATACTGTTGGCCCCCTCTTAAGTCCCCTTTGAGCTCCGCCAGTGCAAGTAAAAATCCATAATACTTCAGAAATTTATTATAGCAACTAACATAAACCAAAAGTGTGTCACTGTCAAACACTATATGACGATGTAGCAAAACTTTAGTTCAGTGGCTGTTCAGGTAAGTCCTAGTTCTATAGTCAGTGGCACACTAGTTAATTTCCTCTGTGTGGCGTGGTGTAGTGTGGCAGAGTTTGTACTTGGTTTCTTGTTCTTCTACAATGAAATGATACACAACTCTCCTAGGCATTCGAGAAAAAGATAATGTGGTAAAATACTAACATCGGCTAACTAACAACACACCTTCAGTACATTTCAGCTTAGATGTTCAAAAAGTCATGTTCATTGACATTACCTTTTAGAAAGGGAGTCCTAGTCTCAGGGTGTGATGCAACAGACTGCAACAATTTTAGGAGTGAGGGTGACAAAACATATGACAGAAATCTAATATTCATAACTTAAAATGGCTAACAACAAACAGAAGAAAAAAAAATCCCCTTTGCAGTGCAGTATGTCATGGGATGATTGCAACCAGCAGACATTTTTTCTGCTTAAACCCATTATTTCTTAATACCATACCTGAAGAAGTGCAACTGCATTGCAGACTCGGCTCGATGCACATGCCGTTAGTGTTGGGGGTGAAAGTGCAGGGTAGACTGACAAAATTTCCTGTTTTTTTTCAAGTCATCAAACATACCGAATGAGACCAAAAGACTGACCTAAAAGATCAATTTAAACTTCGGGAACATATATTGATATAGTCATGAAATCAAAGATTGAATAAAGAATGCCTGAAATAACAAACTGGCGATCTATTCAGGCTTAATCATTCTAAAAGTAAGCACAGAAGAGTCCCAAAGGTTGGTACATACCTGGATCAGGATAATAATTGATCCAAAAGAGTGCCACATCAGTGGAGCCAAATTGTTAAACATCTCCCTTTTCTGAAAAAGTTACAAAAAGAACATTAGATACCAAATTTGTTGTCATATTAACGACTCAACATGCATCTACTATTGTTCAGATCAGCACCATTACTGAATCAATCAGCAACAGAATGAATAAAAGTTTACAATGGAATGAGTTCACATCCTTAGCTACTTACGAAAGCGATAACTATGGGATTCAAGCAATTAACATGCTAATACACATATATAGGAAAATAATAGTAGTTTCACAAATTCAAAGCAGCACAAACACAGATCTGATTCACTAAAAATAGTTTACACAGCATATTTAACTACTATATATAAGGGTGTTCCATGTATAAATAAACACATCTCTTCTGTGAGCAAACTCCTAAACTGCAACTGAAAATGTTGCCCAGTATATGTGTTAGAGTAAATAGGAATAGTACCACATTGTGTATCCACATAAGGTGTTAGTCCTATGTACCCTATATAATCAGCCCATGAGGCCCAATGCAATATATCAAATATTCCACCAATTATATTC
>Ga0182004_10003978_pt1 | contig 11848 bp, 15 predicted proteins | sample Sormic07211540_1_FD_120479 | JGI IMG/M metagenome (GOLD analysis project Ga0182004, IMG submission 120479) | Endophyte microbial communities from Sorghum bicolor roots, Mead, Nebraska, USA - 072115-40_1 MetaG | ecosystem: Host-associated > Plants > Roots > Unclassified | place: USA: Nebraska...
CCATAGACCATGAAGAATGGGGTGTATTTTGTGGCCCTGCTTGGCGTCGTTCTTAAGCTCCATAGGACCGAAGAAAGCTCCTCGACCCATTTCTTGCCAAATTTCTTCAAGCGGTTGTAGATCATCGGTTTGAGCCCCTGCAAAATCATGCCATTGGCACGCTCGACCTGGCCGTTAGTTCGAGGGTGGGCCACCGCTGACCAGTTCACACAGATGTGATGCCGATCGCAGAAGTCCAAGAACTTTTTGCCGGTGAACTGAGTGCCGTTGTCGGTGATGATGACGTTGGGAATCCCGAACCGGTGGATGATGTCGGTGAAGAAGAGGACGGCTTGCTCGGAGCGGATGATTGTGATGGGTCGAGCCTCGATCCATTTGGAGAATTTGTCAATGGCCACCAACAAATGGGTGTACCCCCCTACTGCCTTCTGTAGAGGCCCTACTAGGTCGAGCCCTCATACCGCAAACGGCCATGTGATGGGGATCATCTGGAGAGTGTGGGCGGGCAGATGCGTCTGCTTGGCGTAGAACTGGCACCCATGGCACGAGCGCACGAGCTCGATGGCGTCAGCTACGGCCGTTGGCCAGTAGAAGCCTTGTCGGAAAGCGTTCCCTACGAGGGTCCGTGGAGCGGCATGGTGGCCACGAGCCCCCGAGTGTAGATCCTCGAGGAGTTTTCGGCCTTCTTCTATGGTGATGCAACGCTGCAAGATCCCCGTTGGGCTTCGTCGGTATAGCTCATTGCCTTCACCATAGATTACATATGATTTGGCCCGTGAAGCGATACGGCGGGCCTCGGATCGATCTTCTCGTAGCTCGCAGCGAATTAGGCAGTCGAGGAACGGCGTGCGCCAGTCAAACGGTCGACTGGGCCGCTGTTCCACCTCCATTACCTCTGCTGCCATTAGCAGCGCTTCGATGGTGCCGGTTTGCTGGGTAGGAGTGGCTTCGACACCAGCCTCCGAGCTCAAGTCGACGGATGGCTCATGTAGATCTCTCGATAATGCGTCAGGTGGGACCGTGCCTCGAGTCGATGCGATCTTAGCGAGTTCGTCGGCCGCCTCGTTGTATAGTCGGGCGACGTGGACGAGCTCCATTTTCGAGTCGATGGACCTCCTTGCAGTACGCCTCCATTTTTGGGTCGTGGCAGTTCGAGGCCTTCATCACTTGGTCGATGACGAGTTGGGAGTCGCCTCGAACGTCGAGGCGTCGGACTCCTAGCTCGATGGCGATCTTCAGACCGTTGATAAGGGCCTCGTACTCCGCGACATTGTTGGATGCGGCAAAATGAATCCTGATGACGTACCTCATATGAACGCCTAGGGGTGAGATGAATAGCAGGCCCGCCCCAGCTCCTGTCTTCATGAGAGACCCGTCAAAATACATCGTCCACAGTTCTGCCTGAACTTGAGCTGGGGGAGCTGGGATTCTGTCCATTCCGCGACGAAATCCACCAGGGCTTGCGATTTGATAGCTTTACGGGGCGCATAAATGAGGGTCTCACTCATGAGCTCGACCGACCACTTAGCGATCCTTCCCATGGCCTCCCGACTCTGGATGATCTCACCCAAGGGGAAGGACGAGACCACCGTGACAGGGTGGCCGAGGAAGTAATGTTGCAGCTTGCGTCGGGCGAGGATCACGGCGTAGATTAGCTTCTGGATCTGCGGATACCGTGCCTTGGTCTCCGAGAGCACCTCGCTGACGAAATAGACTGGCCTCTGGACTGGCAGCGCATGCCCCTCCTCCTGCCTCTCGACCACCACCGCCGCACTGACGACCTGGGTCGTCGAGGCAACGTACAGAAGCAGAGGTTCCACGGGTTGGGGTGGGACCAGGACTGGTGCAGAGGTCAACGTTTTCATCAAGTTATCGAGGGCTTCCTCAGCCTCGGGGGTCCAACAGAAACGCTCGACTTTCTTCAGGAGTCGGTACAGCGGCAACGCCTTTTCTCCTAACCTCGAGATAAAACGACTCAGCGCTGCTAAGCATCCCGTGACTCTCTGCACTCCCTTGATGTCTCGGATTGGCTCCATTCTTGTGATGGCTGAGACTTTCTCGGGGTTGGCCTCGATGCCGCGCTGGGAAATGATGTAGCCTAGGAGCATGCCTCGAGGCACGCCGAAAACACACTTCTCGGGGTTGAGCTTGATCTTGTTGTCGCGTAAGCAGCCGAAAGCGATCTCGAGGTCCTGAATTAGGTCTCCCCGTCGCTTTGACTTGACGACAATGTCGTCGACATATGCCTCGACTGTCGACCCTATATGTTTGCCAAACACGTGGAGCATGCACCGTTGGTATGTTGCTCCCACGTTTCGAAGCACGAACGACATGGTTACATAACAATACATCCCAAAAGGCGTGATGAAAGACGTCCCAAGCTGATCGGACTCTTTCATTTTTATTTGATGGTAACCAGAATACGCATCAAGGAAAGAAAGGGTTTCACATCCCGCAGGAGAATCAACAATTTGATCGATACGTGGTGATGGAAAAGGAACTTTCGGACATGCTTTATTTAAACTCGTATAATCGACACACGTCCTCATTTTCCCATTCTTTTTCTTAAGTAGTACAGGATTTGCTAACCTATCGGGATGTTGAACCTCCTTGATGAATCCAGCCGTCAAAAGCTTGTGGATTTCCTCGCCAATGATCTTGCGCTTCACTTCGTCGAAGCGACGCAGCCGCTGCTTCACTGGCTTCGAATCGGCTCGAATTTCCAAGGAGTGCTCGGCGACTTCCCTCAGTATGCCTCGCATGTCCGAAGGACTCCATGCAAACATGTCAGCGTTCGCACAGAGAAAGTCGACGAGAACGGCTTCCTATTTGGGGTTGAGGTCAGCACTTATCCTCAGCACCTTGCCGTCGGAATTGTCGGGGTCGAGCGGGATTTTCTTCGTTCCTTCCGTCGGTTCGAAGCTGCCCGCGTGACGTTTGGGTTCTGGGGTCTCCGCAGCCAGGGCCTCGAGCTTTGAGGTGAGCTCGGTGGAGTTCTCGACGGCTTCCCCATACTCGACGCACTCGACGTCGCATTCGTACGCGTGCTCGTAGGAGGAGCTAACGGTGATGACCCCTTTTGGCCCGGGCATCTTCAACTTTAGGTAGGTGTAGTTGGGTATAGCCATGAATTTGGCATAACCCGAGCGTCCGATGATGGCGTGGTACGTGCCTCAGAATCCCACCACCTCAAAGGTGAGGGTCTCCTTTCTGAAATTGGCCGCCGTGCCAAAGCAGACCGGTAGGTCGATTCGACCTACCGGTAAAGCCTTCTTCCCAAGTACGACGCCGTGGAAGCCACCGACGCTCGGTTGGAGCTGCGCCCTGTTGATGCCGAGGAGGTCGAGGGTCTCAAGGTAGATGATGTTTAGGCTGCTGCCGCCGTCCATCAACACCTTTGAGAGCCTGGTGTTGACGATGATGGGGTCGACGACGAGCGGGTAGACGCCAGGGGCGACTACCTTGTCGGGGTGGTCGTCTCGGTTGAAGGTGATGGGGGTGCTCGACCAGCTGAGGTACTGGGGCACTACCATCCTTGTCGCAAAGACTACACGGCGTTCTCTCTTGCGTTGCCTTGCGGTCAGTTGTGTCGAGGGACCATCGTATATCATGTAGCAATCGTGGACGGCAGGGAAACCATCGTCGTCTTTGCTGTCCCCCTTGTCGCCGCTCCTTTCTTTCTTCAAGTCGTCACGCGCGTCCTTCTTGAAGCCCAGACCGTCGAAATGCTTTTTCAGCATACGGCAGTCCTCGAGCTTGTGGTTCACCCCTCCCTTATGGTAAGGACATGGCTCCTTTAGCATCTTGTCGAAGATGGCCCCCTCTGGGGATCCTCGAGGCCTTTTGCGCTCCAAGGCTGCGACGAGATCGTCGTCGAGGTCCTCCCGCTGAAACGGCCGTGTTTTCTTCTTCTTTTTGTTCTTCTTGGGTCCTCGACTGGGGCGATCACCATCATCAGCGGACGGCTTGCCCTTCCTTCCTTCGTAGCTGAAGAAGGCGCCGACCGCTTCTTCCCCTACAGCGTAGTTTGCCACTACATCCATCAGCTCGTCGACGGTCTGAGGACATTTCCTGCCTAATTCCCGCACCAAATCTCGACTGGTGGTGCACGAGACAAAGGCCAGGATGACGTCATGATCGGGGATGTGCGGCAGCTCGGTGCGTGCTTCGAGAAGCGTCGAGCATACTCTCGGACGGTTTCTCCCGACTTCTGCTTGCATTTGCTGAGGTCCCACGAGTTGTCGGGTCGTATGTAGGTTCCCTTGAAGATACCCTCGAACACCCTGACCAAATCGACCCAATCGTAGATCTGGTTGGCCAGGAGCTCCTCGAGCCATCTGCGGGCGGTGTCGGAGAGGAAGAGCGGCAGCTGTCGGATGATGGTTCGATCGTCCCCTCGAGTGCCTCCCAGCTGTCAGGCTAGCCTGAAGTCTGCCAGCCACAGCTCTGGCTTTGTTTCGCCGTTGTATTTAGCAAAGCTAGTGGGGGGTCGAAACGAGCTAGGCAGCGGTGTGCTGCGGATCACTCTGCTGAACACCCGAGGGCCCAGTGGTTCCGGGGCCATCCGGTCCTCGTCGCTGTCGTATCTCCCGCCGCGGTGGGCGCTGTAGCCGCGCTCTTCTGCATCTCCATATCGACGGCGACAATTTTCGTCGATGTCGCGTCGTGCGTCGTGTCGTCGTTGGTTGTCGACGGGGAGGATGAGCGTGGTCTTTTTCCCTCGAGGGGGCGGCTACTGATGGACCGACACCCTCCTTTCCGTTCTAGGCTGGCTCTTCATGCTTTTCTGTAGCTGCCCCTCGACGTCGGGAGGCCAAGCTTTCGGCCTGCTGAACCGCTGCCACCTGGAGCAGAGTCTGCACCTCGTCTCGAATGCGCCGTGCTTAGGAGTTCGAGGGCTCGGGCATGTTATGCAACAGCATCGTTGCTGCCACAATATTCTAGCCTGCTCGAGGGAAGCGACTGACGGGTTGTTCAGGTTCTTCGTCTCTGACGATCTGCCTATGTACCTCTCGAGCCCGTCTGCAGACACTTCCGCCAGGCGGGTAAGGCAGGTCCTGCTCGAGGATCTGCTCGAGCAGGACGAGGCGCTCACGAACTTCGTCAAGTTTTGTCTTGAGCTCTCGTAGCTGCGCAAGTTGCGCGGTTATGTCTTCTTGTGGAGGTAGGTCGACCTGTCCGTCGTTCCCAGGCGTCCTGGGGTCTTCCCTCGCTGCAGGGGCTCGACCGCCAGCAACGGCGTCTTGCGTCTCGTCGGTAGTTTCTACCGCCCCGTCGATATGGAAGCACTCCCTAGTAGGGTCGTAGCTGTCGGACTCAGAGCTGGAGTCTGGCTCGGCGGTGTAGAAGCATCCACGTCCTTCCTCCAGCAGCCGCTGCCTGAGGGAGGTAATCGTGTACCGCCTAGGGCCTAGGCGGCGGAGGCCTCGTACCTGCGAGAAATCTGGCAGCTCGGACGTCTGTGGCTGTGCTCCATTGTCGCGTGGGAGGACCATTGGTCTTTCCACGTACGTCTGGGCGTTTGGACATATCGTCCTGGCGAGTGATTCCACAGCGTTGTCCAGACCGAACGGCAGCACCCTTCTTGGGGCGAAGAGCCCATGTGGAAGTAGCGTAGCGGTGGGGGAGAGCGCGTGGGGCGCGTCACCACCTGTCGTCGTGCGATCCTTGTGGCGTCGAGCCATCATGCCCATGGTTTCGGCGCACTGGGCTGTCGGCTCCTGTGCCGCCTCCTGCCTGGCACGAACTGTCGGTCGTGATGAGGCAGAAGGGCGATGGTGGTGCTGTCCACGCCTCTTCTTGGGCGGGGAGGCGTGGTGGCGAGGACGTCTCGGGGCCCTCAACGTGTTGGCGCAACGCGGGCTCCTCCCGGTCCTTTGATCAAGAGCAGGATCATGTCATAGCCGGAGCCAGTAGACATGATCTCGAGACTCCCAAACCAAATCACCGTGGAGCACGGGATCGGCAAAGTGAGAGTGGCCATCTGGAAAGAAATGGGAAATCGGTGAAAAACACGCAGGACCCCTACCTGGCACGCCAACTGTCGGTGTTTTCCCCCTGGGGGGTCACACCAACCAGTAAATTTGTATGCGTGCTCCCTTTTCCAGATGGTGATGCAAAAAGACACAAAGATTTATCCTGGTTCGAGCAAGAGAAGGCCCTACGTCCAGCGGGGGGGGAGAGTTTGTATTATTCTGCACCTAAGTGCTTGTACAGGGGTGAATACAAGCGTGGTATGAATGGAGATGGAGTATAGAAGCTACGCTAAGCGTGAGTGTGCTGGGTGATGTTGTATCGCCTCTTTTGTATCCGCTCCCAGGCCTCCCCTTTTATAGTTCCAAGGAGAGACCTAGGGTACATGTATAGGCGTCAGAGTAGGGGTCGTAGAGGTATAGCGCGCTGACCTACTCGAGGCCTCCGTACCGGCGTGGTTTCGAGCCATCTTGTCCTGATAGCTTGATGATGATTACGCGTGCCCCGATATCCCGCTCTGTGCACCGTCCTGGGCTGGTTTATCTGTCGTACGCTTGTACTTCATGGCAGCATCTGCGTCGGGGTGGTCGAGGTGCTGTCACTCGAGGGTCTGGTGCCGTATAATGCCTTGCCAGCCAGAGCGCTGACCTTAGGCGTCTCGAGTGTGTCTTGATTAGACGTTCCGACCCACTCCCTGTGTCCTGCCATGTTATGGCTTGTTTGGTGGGGAAGGCTGCAAAAAGAATGACGGGATGGGTGCCTGTTCCCTATCACGCTTGCCGTGACTGGCGGGTTAGGTGAGAATGTGACAGGAGCATTAAATGCCCTGGTTCCCGTGCCCGCGTCAGGCGGCGGACGGCGTCCTTGTGCTCGACGCCTTCCGATTTGCTCGAGCCTATTTCCGTGTTCGACGATAGCCGGCGCTCGAGACCTGATCGATTTGTAGGACGCTCTTTCCTTGTTCGAGACTATGGCCGTCGAGGACCGTACGCGTGACTGGGTAGAGCGTCGAGTCGGAGGCCTCGACTTGCGTATGTGCATTCTTGTCATACACATCAGTTAGGGTACCCCTTACTGATATCCTCGACACTCCTGTTCGGGTAGTCGAAGCTGGTCGGGTGGAAGCTGCGCGGCTTGGGCTACGGTTTCCGCCATGCGGATTGAGAGGTCAATTGCCTCGGTGATCTTGAAGCTTTCCTCCTCGCATGTGTATGCGGTATAGACTGCCTCTGACAGTTAGGACGCCCTTCTCTGTTGGCATTTTGAGAACCAAGTATGAGTAGTGTGGGACTGCCATGAACTTTGTCAGCGATGGTCGGCCCAGTATTGCATGGTAAGTGCCATCAAAGTTAGCGACCACAAAGTTGACGAACTCTGTTCGAAAGTGGTCGGGCATTCCGAACTGGACAGGCAGTGTTATCTGTCTGAGGGGTACTGAACTTTGACCTGGCAGGACTCCCCAGAATTGTGCATCATATGGTTTTAGTTGTGCCGGGGTTATCTTGAGAGCAGGCAAACTGTTGCGAAAGAGGATGTCGATGGATCTTCCCCCATCACCAAGCACGCGCTCGAACCTGATGCTGTTGATGCAAGGATCGAGGATTAGAATGAAACGTCCTGGCTCCGGGATGGCGGCCCATTGATCCTTCCTGCTGAAGGAGATCACCATGTGCGACTAGGGAGGGAATTTCGGATCGGCGATCAGACCGTCTGTGTTGTCCACGTTCAGGCAGGCTCTATTCAGGAGTTTTCTTTCTCGCTTAGACTCGATAGAAACTTTGCCTCCGAAGATGGAGTGGACCACGTCAGTGGGATTGACAAACAGGTGTCGTGGGTCCCTATCCTGGTCGTCGTCTTCGTCTTCGTGACCGTGCCCGTCCTTCTTCCTGTTATTCTTGGCAGAATCGTCTTGAGCAGCCCGCCGCGCGTAGATGCTCTTGAGGACTCGGCATTCTTCCATCGTGTGATTGGACTTGGGGTGGAGTTGGCACGGTCCCTTCAATGTCTTGTTGTAGTCTTCCTGGTAGTCCCGCCGCCCATTGGGGCGCTTGACCGTATTCACCTCGTGATCGTGGTCGTGAGGGCGCTTGCCCCTGAAGTCATCACGATTGTCACGCCGCCTATCCCAACCTTCTCTGTGGTCACGGTTGTCAGGGCGATGATGGTTTCTGTTGTCAAAATGACCACGACTGTCATCTCGTCGAGGAGGCTGGTCGGGGCCTCTCGCATCTTCTCGGATGAGCTTTTCTGCGTCGTCGGCGTCGGCGTAGTTTTTTGCCGTGGCGAGGAGCTCGGCCATCGTGGTTGGCCTTTTTGCGCAGTAGCTTGTTCCTTAGTGCTTCATGGAAGCATAGCCCTTTGATGAAAGCCGATATGGCCTCGTCGTGAGAAATTTTTGGAATTTTAAGACGCATATCCGAGAATCGTCGGATGTAATCGCGCAGAGGCTCGTTTTTTCTATCCCTTATTCTCTTGAGGTCGTACTTGTTCCCAGGCTGCTCGCAGGTAGCGATGAAATTGTCGATAAACGCCTGGCGCAGTTCTTCCCAAGAGTTGAAAGAGTCCTCAGGCAGGCCAAGGAGCCACTGATGACCAGCCTGGTCGAGGACAACTAGGAAGTAGTTTGCTATGACGTGTTCGTCTCCAGCTGCTGATCAGACTGCAATCTCGTAGAGAGTGATCTAGTTTTCTAGGTTTTCCTTCCCATCATATTTTTAAGCTTCTCGAGTTTAAAGTTACGGGGCCACACGACCTGACGAAGGTGTGAAGAAACTGCCTTAGGCCGGGAGGGCCGTGCGCGGCATCGTACTCAATGCGCCGCAAGTTTTCGTGCACCGCTCTATCCGTAGCGTGCCTGTTAATGCGGTCCCGGGCATCCCTGGGAGGGATGTTGTGTCGTAGATCCCTGTCCTGCTTTACTTCCTGACCACGCCCACGCTTCTGCTCGCGTTAGCCGCCGCCGTCCCGACCACGGTTGTCGCGCCCTGCATCCTTCCTGCGGTTGTTGGGGGAGCGGCTGCGGTGGTGCTTACTGGGTTGAGGTGAAGTTCGGCTGCGATGAGTCTGGTCGGAAGAGACCTCTGTGTAGGAAATAGCTTGGACCCTTTTGAGTAGGGTGGCTGTCTGTCCCATCGCGGCGATCAGGTGTGCGCGTATACTGGATCGGACGCCCTGGCACTCAGGGGTATCAGGGAGTCGGTCCAGGTTTGCCATAGCAACAGCCACGTTAGCACTTGGCGTTTTGTAGACTTGTTGATCTCCGACCATGTCGAAAGCATCGCTGAGGTTATGCAGCGCAAGTCGTCGTTCCTCGTCCGCGCGCCGCCGAGCGCGGTCGGCGTTGCGCTGTTCGCGGAGCTGCTTCTGCTCGTCTGTTTCTCCATCGACGACCGGTTCGTCGTTGCTGACATTGAAGATAAGATCTCCGCGCCGAGGCAGAAAGACTGGGAAGTGAGAAAAACCTGGAGGATGTGGTGGTAAATCCAGGTCGTAATCTTCGTCCTCGGAGTTTATAACCTCGGTAGGGACGGACCCTGTGCTAGAGTTTGTACTGGAAGCCTGATCGTTCGGCAGTACGTGGAATGATACCATGTTGATGTAATGACGAGCTGCTCGGCTGTTCTGTCTCGGTGACAAGCCCGCTCTGTTGAAAAGAGACTAGGTGTGCCGTGAGTAGTGGTCGGTCGAGTTGTTTAGTCCGTAGAGAGAAATCTGGTCTGGATCTGCCTTGAGCTCGATGAACCGCCCCGTGGAGGTGGACGTTACTGTCAGAGATGTCCCCAGCTGTTCGTGTGTGACGACACGTGTTGGCCGGCAGGAGTCGAAAGAGTCTATGGGCGCGACTTGATCAGATCGGCGCGAGATCTCATCTACCAGTCGGGAAGCTTCGAGGAGCCTGAGATCGGCACGATCAAGGGCTCGGAAGAGATCTGAGTCGTCATCCCTTTCTCCCATGTAACAAGGGAGCGGAGGCCGAGTGTTTGGTGTTGGCGTGATCGGAATCGACGCCGTTGCTGTCCCAGATCGGATCTGGGTTTCTTCCAAAGTCGTGGTCATGAGGCCGTCGTCATGAGTCGTCCATGTGATTTGGCCGACGGTGAACATGAGGCCTTCAGGCACGGCCGCAGAAACTGGAACGATGACCATCTTGTTCGTCTGGAGAGCTGTACGCACACCCCCTACCTGGCGCGCCACTGTCGATGAAAGCTAGTCGGCAGTCTACCTTGGGGTATACCCATGGTAGTAGTTTATCGGTAGATTGTGCCGAAGCTACGAACTCGATGGTGACGCAAGACACAGACAAGGTTTTTATATATCCAGGTTCGGCCGCCGTGTGGGCGTAATACCTACGTTCTGCGTCTGATTGTGTTGTGTTGAGAGAATAATGTGTCCTAGGGGGTCCCTTGCCCCTCCTTATATAGTCCGGAGGGCAGGGTTACAGATTTGGAAACTAATCCTAGTTTGTTACAATTGCCATAGATAGCATGATATCAATTCCTATTCTAACCAACCAGAATCCGGCTTGAACTCCACGTCTTGTTTCCTGGGGTGAAACTCCAAGCAGTTGGGTCAAGCCTTGAACTGTCCTCGTGATGGGCCAAGCCTCGTGGCCCAAGTCTAGCCGTAAGGGTATAGGGGTTTATACCCCCACACCAGGCCGTTGCTGCAAAATTGTAAGCTGCCAACCAGTTGTTGGGGCCATGTGGTGTTGCATGCTGCAGCACTGATCCAACTCATGCCAACTGCATACCATGATACATCCCCCTTGCAGTTAGTGCATGGGAAAGAACCAAGTATTTCCCATCTGCAAATATTTGGCTGCGCAGTGTACATGCCAATACCACCACCTCAGCGTACTGCAATGGGACCCCACCGGAAGTTGGGGATATATGTTGGTTATGTGACTGCATCCATAATCAAATATTTAGAGCCTATGACTGGGGATCTTCATATGGCTCGGTACGCTGATTGTGTCTTCGATGAAGACCAGTTCCCAGCATTAGGGGGAGATAGGCATCCAGAAGAATGCCGGGAAATTGAATGGAATGCATCGGGGATGCAATCCTTAGACCCACGCACTAGTGAATCTGAACTAGAAGTTCAGAGAATTATTCATTTGCAAGGTCTTGCAAATGAGCTGCCAGATGCCTTCACTGATCACAAAAGGGTGACAAGGTCGCATATACCTGCAGTAAATGCGCCAGAGAGAGTTCAGGTACCCCTGAAGGCTACCAACTCTACAGTCTCCCCTAATCCTAGGAAGAGGGAGAGACCTCCGGGTGCTCAGGACAAGGTCCCACGGAGACATCCGTAGAGGCGATGGTCTGAGACACTTGCACCACTTGAAGAATCAGTTGAAGAAGCTCGACCCGAAGTCGAGAATGCCCCAGAAGTGGCAACTCAACCTGAAGTTGAGGACGTCCCTGAAGGACACCATCCTGAAGATGGAAATCCCAATGCGTCACGCGCTCATCATCGCATTGGAAGATCGGAACGCCCCAACTCAATCGTTACGAGAAATCACGATGAGTGGGAGGACGATCATGAGGAGATCGCCACTAATTATGTGGAATCAGGAGAGTCATATCATAGAAATACCACTATTGTCGACATATATTTTGCCTCAAAAATTGCTGACTCAATGGATGCGGATCCAGAACCAAAGTCCATGATAGAGTGTCGGAAGCGCTCGGACTAGGATAAATGGAAAGCAGCAATTGAGGCTGAGTTGCGCTCAGTTTGCCAAAGAGAAGTTTTTGGGCCTGCAGTCCCAACACCTCCAAAGGTCATCCCTGTAGGATGCAAATGGGTCTTCCTCCGGAAGAGGAATGAACATGGCGAGGTGGTAAGATACAAAGCGAGGCTAGTGGCACAA
>Ga0182004_10003979_pt1 | contig 11848 bp, 8 predicted proteins | sample Sormic07211540_1_FD_120479 | JGI IMG/M metagenome (GOLD analysis project Ga0182004, IMG submission 120479) | Endophyte microbial communities from Sorghum bicolor roots, Mead, Nebraska, USA - 072115-40_1 MetaG | ecosystem: Host-associated > Plants > Roots > Unclassified | place: USA: Nebraska...
GAAAGTGTTTGGCAAAATAGCTTCACCAACTACTTCATGCATAGTTGAGAGAGAGAAATGAGGGAGAAGCTGCAATAAGCTACTTTTTTTCAGCTTCATCCAACTTATGTCTTTGTGAGAGGAGGGAAAAAACAGCTTCACCCATGAAACTGTTTTGGAAATAAGTGTTTGGCAAAAAAAACAGCTCTGTCCCAAACAGGCCCATAGTCTCGCACGCCATCCGACAAAATTCACGGGACCTACGTCTGTACACTGGCACGGTCCAAATGCTATAGTTTTACGGGTTTTTTTATTCTTTACATATCATATCAGCCAACAATTTAGATTTTACCGTTGTTGACCCTAATTTGGAGTGGAGGGAGTAGTAGCTTCATGTACACATAAAACTAGGCATTTCCAAGGAATGGCAGAAATAGGGAAAAGCGGTTGAAAAAGAAAAATCCATTTTTCAGTTCCATGAAACGGCCTATGACAACAGCCCACAAGTCTTGACGAATTTCTGTTAAAAAAAAAAACACTCGCAACAGCCCAGAAGGCAACAATGCTATGGGCCGAGCCCGCTGCTGTTTCACAGAATATCTGCGGGCGATCCACCGATCAAGCGAGCTGATGAGCTGGTCTCGAATCGCTCCACCCGTCGCGCCATCCCGGCGTGCGGCGGCACACGTGTCGACGGAGCTAGCACGTGCCGCCGCGGGGCGCATCCTCATAACTCACTTCCTCGCCCGCCACTCTCCTCAGGCTCCGATCATCAGCCGCCGCAAGCGATCACCAGCTAGGTGACGATGCTGCGGAGGACGCTGCCGGCGTTGCGCTCGGTGAAGGATGGCGCGGCAGGGCAGGCCGGCAAGGTCGACGCGCACTTCCCGTCGCTGCGTGGACACCCGGCGGCGCGCGCCAACGCCCGCGAGGCCGCCGAGGGGCAGGCCCGGCTGTCCGCGGAGGAGGAGGACCGCCGCAAGCGCGACGGCAGGGCAACGACGACGGTGAAGGAGTTCCAGGTGTACCGGTGGAACCCGGACTCGCCGGCGGGGCGGCCGTTCCTGCAGTCCTACCTGGTGGACCTGGCCAGCTGCGGGCCCATGGTGCTGGACGTGCTGCAGAAGATCAAGGCGGAGCAGGACTCGACGCTGGCGTTCCGGCGGTCGTGCCGGGAGGGCATCTGCGGGTCGTGCTCCATGAGCATCGACGGCGTGAACACGGTGGCGTGCCTCAAGCCCGTGGACGCGGACACGTCGCGGCCGAGCATGGTCACGCCGCTGCCGCACATGTACGTGGTCAAGGACCTCGTCGTGGACCTCACCAACTTCTACCAGCAGTACAGGTCCGTGGAGCCGTGGCTCAAGACCAAGAGGAGGGCGTCGTCGGCGTCCGAGGGCGAAGCAACGACGACGCGCCGCGAGCACCTGCAGTCGCCGGCGCAGCGGAAGAAGCTGGACGGGCTGTACGAGTGCATCCTGTGCGCGTGCTGCAGCACGGCGTGCCCGTCCTACTGGTGGAACTCGGAGGCGTTCCTGGGCCCCGCCGCGCTGCTGCACGCCTACCGCTGGGTCTCCGACAGCCGGGACGACTACGGCCGGGAGCGGATACAGTCGCTGTCGGAAGGGTGGGACAAGATGTACAGGTGCAGGATGATCAAGAGCTGCACGGCGACGTGCCCCAAGAGCCTCGACCCCGCCGCCGCCATCTCCGCCATGAAGGCATTGCACCAGCTCCGCAAGGCCTGACGAGTCAGGGGAAACCCCAGTGGCAAGCAGCTATGACCTGTACGATCCAACGAGTTGAAAATTTTCGCCTTGAAAATTTTGTGGACGCCAATCCGCAAAATCTGTCTATGCCTCTTACAGAAAGAAAAACAACGACAAAGAACCATCTGAACATACGGCACGTAAATATTTCTGAAATATTTCAATCCACGGAGCAATTATACAGAGCCTTTTAGTCCTCCCAATCAAATCGGGGTAGGCAATTAATAATTACATGGAACAACAACATAAGAAATCACATCGCCGCTTGAATCAACGTGTTCCTTCTCTGACGACGGGCTCTTTCTTTCCATTGCCATGCTTCCCCCGTCTGGAACGAGCGACTTCTTCCTTTGCTGCCGTTGGTCCGTGGCCTGCCAACACGCCACAGTCACCTCCCTCGAAGGCTCAACAGATCTTGAAGCTCCTGGCGGACACCGCGAGCGCCGGCCGGCAACCACCTTGCTTCTTCTGCACCACGTCGCGGCCACACCTCGCAGTACCGGCAGCCCTTCTGGCTACCGCGGCCGCCGCCGCCGCGCAGCTGTGGTCCGCGGGGAACCGGTGCTTGAGGCACACCTTGACGCCGCATCCCTTGCACTGGCTGGTGTTGCTGAACGTGAGCGCCTCCTTGCATCGCCGCACGGGGCACTGCGGCTTGCGCTTCCTCGCCGGGTCGCAGCCGCGGCGCGACCGCGCGTGCGCGTCCAGGATCTCCCGGTCGCCCTGCGGCCCCGGCACCGCCGCCGCCCGCTCGATGGCGTCGCCGCAGTCCGGGCACACCACGACGGTGCGGCCCTGGTCGGCGGCCTTGGCGCAGCCGTGGTCCCGGTACGCGCGGTGCGCCGCGCAGAAGAAGCCGCCGCAGCCGTCGCACTCGAAGGGGAGGAAGTCGAGCTGGTTGCAGTCGGGCTCGTCGCAGTGCGCGCCCAGGTCGGGGAACGCCTCCGTGCCACGACGCGCCATTATCGGTCGTCCCTCCGCCTGCAGGCGCCTAGCTATCTCCCCTCTTGCCGGCGTCCGCGAGTTCTTGGTTTCTTCGTGCGTCGATCGGCGGTTGGTTCTGTGATGGATGGATGATGAGGGAGCGATCGGTGACGATCGGGGTAATGGTTATGGTTTGGCATGGATTCATATATAGGCCCCAAATTAAGGCCGGGTTCCGAATCCGACACCGGGCGCACCGCGCGCGTTCGTCAGTCGGTGTCCGTTTCCGCGGGAAAAAAAATCGGGGGCAGCCGGTCTCTCTCCATAGGTCTTTGATCCTTCCGTGCTACCTGACGCTGCTAATAGTTCGGCGGTTTTTTTCTTCTTGTCCGTAAAGCGCGGCTCTTCCTCATTCTTGAAGGGCGTTGACGAGTTGTTCCTTGCCTACAAACGCCGCGGGTTGACGCACAGGTGACATTCTGACTCTTTATCCTCGCCTGAGAACGCTTCCAACATCCCTACCTCGCCGATGACCACCATGGCAGGAGCCAGGAGGTTGGCTGGAAGATGACACACAGCTGTTTTTCTGAACAAATGGACACCGTACAAAGGGCTACTCTCACGTTTGGTCTGAGGAATAAGGTAGTCTATCATCCGCTCATTATTTACTTTTTTTTTGTTTGGTTTATGGAATGGAACAATTAGCAATAGTATGGAGTGATTCCTTAAACCAAACAATTAGCTCTAATTATGACAAATAAAATCATTCTACCAAATTTCAGGATTTAATTCATGATGCGTCACCTCATCTAGAATGAAGTGATTCCTTGAACCAAATACGCTGTAAATGTTTTTCCTCCTGCCAAAACCCAATCACTTCTTTCTTGATGGCTGCGAGCATTGCCACGGTGTTCTGCTCCTTGCATTGGAAAACCTTGGGTTCCTTTCCTTCTAGATTTCTCAAGACACCAACATCACTAGGCTTCACATCATTTTCTACCTTTGGGTTTAGCTCGGAACTTCTGATCAGGGTTAGAAATTCCGAGCTGGACCAATATATATAGTTTATGTCTATTGCCGAGCTGAATTGAATTTTTCAGATTGGGCCTATTCAACCTCCCCCTCTAGGCCTTTGATCTTTTCAGTTAGTCTATGGCTATACTCCTTCCGTCTCAAAAAGATCAATGTTTTTTATTTTGATCAATCATGTTTGACCACTCGTCTTATTTAAAATTTTTATGCAAATTCTAAAATAGATAAATCATTATTAAAGTACCTCTAATGATCAAATAAGTCATATCAAAATAGATGATATTTATAAAAAAATTATAATAAAACGATGGTCAAACAAGATGTCTGAAAGTTAATAACAACGGTCGGATGGAGGGAGTATGTACTGGTCCTAAACTACCTAAACTGAACAACTTAGTTCATTGTGCCTGGATTTGTATGCTACAAGTATACCCCATCGGTTGCAGCGGAACTTTCTTAAAAACAAAGTCATTGGTTGTATTGCATGAGCTGGACCTACGTACTATTTAATTGATTCTGGTTAAAGCTGGACATGGTAACGGAGTACTATAATAAAAAAAACTAATAGAATATTAGATTAAACTATAGTGGGAAGGAACAACAAAGCAAATGGCATCATATTGATATATTATATTGTTGATTGATAGGTTGAAAATAGTAACGCCATTTAGTAGAGACAACGTGGATATTCTGTATGTTGAGATTGAAAACTAGTAAAGAAATGATGTTAATAATTTGAATGTTCATATGAAAAATTAGTGGTGTTTATCTTTATATGTTATATATAGAAATAGTTATAAACTTTTTTAAAAAATTATACAGTACAACGCAGACGCACACAACACGTATACACACTCACTCTTATGAACACATATACAAAACCTACCTCGCACCTCCGAAAGACTGAGTCGGCTGATCTCAAAATTCATAAAGCCGACAAATCTCAAGATTCATAAAGCCACTACAAATGTCTTGCTGATATAAATATATATGAGAGTAACCGTTAGAGTCGGGGCAGTGTATAGTCACTCAAGAAATTCTAAAAGCTAGACACCTCATCTCGCGCTGTTTGGGAGAAAATGGTCATGCAAAAGTAATCTTTAACTCCTTTCCAATACAAAGTAATGTTCTCTCCTCAGTGTACGAAGGCAAGATAACTTCTTACACAACTGAACAACATTAAAAATATACGTTTTTTAGTTTTGCACCGGGTTCAACTGCAAACTATAGCATCAGAGATACTAACATTTTTTTAGTTAGCATCAGTTGCTCAACATATTGCACCGTATCTAATATTTTTTTCTTGCTAGACCCTTAATTTTTTTTGAGAAACGGTAGTACCCTTAAATAAAAGGGCTGTTGCAGTCGCAGCTGCTCTTTGAAAACAAACCGTGGATGAAGACACGCGGATAAGAAGTTTTCTAAAAGAAAGCAATACGAAAAATTATAACTTAGCTTTTTTATTTTTTTAGAAAAATCCACATCACCTTCCTCAACTTTCGCGAAAGTCCACATTTCCTCTCTAAACTCTAAAACCAGACAAAACACCTTCTTCAACTTTTAAAATCCTCCAGCTTACCTATCTGACCTGTTATAAGCAGTTTTGAAGGCGATTTTGTCTATTTTTTATTTATTTTGGTTGAATCTTTAAAAAATTATAGTAAATTATAAAAAAATTATAAAATAGAAAATCAAATTTTGTTGGATTTTACATGAGTAAATTTATACTGTGAACATATAATATATTATGCTTTACTATAAAGTTTTTACTGTGGCTTGAGATCTATACTTTTCTGTAATTAATTGAAATAATTTATAGCTACAGTTTCAATATTCCAATTATGGTAAAATTTTTATGCTGAACTAATTATTATATTCTTAAATTATTGTAAAAATTTTATACTTATCAGATTTTGTATAACTTAGTTATAGATTTTTATTTAGGTTTATGCTTGTTAAATATAAATAAATCTATAACTAAATTGTACATGATACAATGAGCATAAATTTTAATTATAGTTCAATCATACAATAATAAGCCCGCCATAAAAAATTCATCATCATTGAACCATAGAAACTGCAACTAAATTATTCTAATTAATTACAGAAAAGCATAGATCTAAAGCCACACAAAATATTTGTATTAAAGCATACAATATTATATGTTCAATGTGTAGTGGAGTTCAAAAAAATTAAATGTTTCTATTTGTATTTTTTGATTTACTATGATTTTTTTTAAAGATTTAGGTAAAATAAAGAAAAAAGATAAAAGATAAAACCATCTTCAAAATTGCTTATAACAAGGGTCAAGATGTCAATGGGAAATTCCTTGTCGGGGGAGTGCCTCCCCATCTCCGTCTCCGTGGGAAGAAACTTTCCCCATCCTCATCCCCGCCAAATGCCACGAGGGAGATTTTCTCCCCGTCCCTGTGCGGGAAATAATATCTATGGGGTTCTCCATATCTGTGATGTTCATATCAGTTTATCTAATGTTAACTATTCACATATTCACGAATTCATATTAATGGTATAGAAACAAATTCATACTATAAAAATTCACATTCGAGACTGAGAAAGTGAAGAATTAAGGTTTCAACTTTGCTTATATATCACAATTATTAGATCTTGTAAGTATATGTGCCTTTAGAGTTGGGTCCCCGCGGGGAGCGGGGATAGGGGCCTGCATACCATCTCCGGCCCCGTGAACCCCGATGCAGACAAGTTTAGCCCCATATAATTTCCCATGGAGGCGAAATTTGTACCATCCTAATTCCCCGCGGGAAATCGGAGAACAGGGCCCATTGACATCTCGAAACAGGGAGGTAAGACGAATGGTTTTAAAAATTAAAAGAGATGTTTTATTTTAAAAATTGAAAGAGGTATTTTATCTGATTTTGGTGTTTTAGAGAAAAAAACAGGCTTTCGCAAAAGTTGAAGGAGCTAATGTGGACTTTTTCCTTCTTATTTTTATAGGAAATTTATAACTTGTCTGGGCCACATCAATCCATCGTCAGCCCACAATAGAACGGAGATCCTCCCTTTCTTGGGCCACAAGGAGATCAAACTCCCTTTCTTGGGTCACAAGACGATAACGCTTCCTTGCTTGGACCCGAAGTCGGACGCACCCGACACCCCCAAAGACCGCCCATAGAATTTCCATTTCGCCGCATTATTTTTTCCTTCTTCTCAAACATCAAACATCCCCAGCTCGTCTCCGACTCACCGATACTACTCCGGTACTCCCCACCGCCTAGCACCCGGCCGCGGCCATGTTGACACCGCGCGTCCTCAAGCCTTCGCTGCTCCGCCGCCTGCGCGCTGCCGCCGAGCTGCCTCCGCCGTGGCGACCCCGGTACGCCTCTTCTCTTCTCTCGGTTTACGAGCGCGTGGTGTTGCTGTGCGGCTGTGCGTGCGCGCCAGGTGTTTGCGCTAATACCGCAGCGGGCGGCACCCAACGGCGTTGGCGCCCTCGGTTTCTGCAGGTGTTGTTTGGGTAATTGGGTTGGTAGTTTGGGGTGGTTTGGAATCGGGATTTGAGATTCGTCTCCGTTGGAGCGTTCCATGGAGCTGAGCGGAGAATTCCGGGAGAGACGAGTTTTTTTTTCTCTCTCTCTCAAGTTGAGTCAGCATGGCACGAAAATGGTGCTAAGTTCTCAGTTGATAAATGTCATACTTGTTGTAATGTTGCATGTAGCTTTGTTGATGGCTCCTGCTACACCATAAGTTTAATTTGCCTGTGAATCTGTGATGTTTCACTTGTAGTTTGATTTGATATGAATGATAATGTGTTGCTTTCCCCTTCTAGATAGTTGCTACTGTTGAACTTCAATTTAATGCCATAAACTGACACTTAAAATATCACATGCTTGAGGGTATTGAATTTTTCCATCTGTTTTGTCACTACCTCTAACTTGTGCATGCAGCCACATGTGTAGATTATTTGCTTGTGCTTGTTTTACTGAGTTCTGATAATTCTATTTCTTCGGTTCTGTAGGATCCTACCTGTGCAGACTTACCATTCCAGAGGCTATTCTAATGGGGGAAGCTCCAAGTATGATAGGCCAATGAGACAGTTTTCTGAACAGAATGAGTCAACTTCTAGGCCATTGATATATTATGTTGCTGTATGCTGTTTCTAAAGACTTCTTATCTGATTTCTCATATTATATTTAAGTTACAATGCTATCTAGAGTATTGTCTAATGTCAAATAATCAACAAGATATTCTTTGACACCTATGTCTTTGGGCACATTTACAGTTGCCTAATTGAACCTTAGCACCATTATATGCCCACACTTTTCTGAGTAAAACTGCAATAGCATTTTAAGTAATACTGTTCCTTTGTAAACATGTTGGTTTTGCAGCCTGCTCTACTTGCTTTTGCTGGGATAGCAACTTTTGTTCATTACAATGATGAGAGGCGTGCAGTTCCCTTCGGTAAGAGTTTTCCAGCAATGCAGCTTTATGTTGTTTTCTGAGGTTCCACATTTTGATGGTATTCATTCTATGCTTCAGTCTTCTCCCTCCATTCCTAGTTATAAGTCGTTCTGGCTTTTGTAGATACATAGCTTTTATTATGTATCTAGACGTAGTCTATATCTAGGGTGCATAGCATAAACAAATGTACCTAGAAAAGCCAGAATGACTTATAATTTGGAACGGAGGGAGTACTTCTTAACTTGTATAGATTAGATTGTGATAATAGTTCAGTTGGATGAAATACCCTGTCATGGTATGCAGATTCAATTTATCTATGCTTGGACATCTGATGGAACTTCTTGATGATGAAGTAGTGTGCTCTCGTGATTAAGTTTGTTATGACACTGTTAATTATAGTGTACATGACATCTTGGAGTTACTATTCCTGCTGTTTGCAAATTGCTGGTACAATTTTTATTGGAGAAAAAGAAAGGAAAATGCATGAAAACAAGTTTTAGTGGTGAATAGTAGCTTAGCTCAAACAAGTGGTTTACATTGATTCTTTAGTTTTCTAATAGTTGTATTCGCTGTTGCTGTTTTGCAATTCATATCATGGTGTTTTCAGCTAAAGTACCAGGACAGACCAGTGTTCCCAAAAGATGTAATACCAATAGACCTGCTATAGGAGGGCCATTTAAGCTATATGATACAGAAAAAAATGAGGTGACTGAATCGAAGCTTCGGGGAAATTGGACTCTGATGTACTTTGGCTATACATCATGCCCAGATGTGGGTCCAGCCGAAGTTCAGAAGATGGCTGATGTTGTTAAACTGTTAGGTACATTGCTATATTACCCTTTCTCAGGAATACAAATACATTTCATAGGCACATTATGTGTTAAATTTGTTCAGCATCCTCTGTATTTTACTTTTACACAATTGTGAAGCTGCTTATTTAGTTACATGCATGTGATCTTCTGTATGTGCTCTGTGTATGTGCATGTTTTGTTTTTCATATTTAGTTTGAAGGCTAAAAACCCACTTTATACAGAAATTGGCTTATGTCCTCTGTTTATTCACTTTCTCTGCAACCTTTCTTAGCTGTTTCCAATTATCTGTTATCTTTTGCTGAAAAGTGACTCGTAATGATGTTTTCAATACTAGGCTAGTAGAATTGCTCAGTCTTGGCTTCTGTCAGTCATTGTCAAATCTGCGATCTACTCAGTGTCAGCTGCTTTGGAAAATTGACAGTCTAAAATTGGCTTGCAATGAATAAGTTTTCTGGATTCATCTATGTGCACTTTTAATTTAGGATCTTCATAACTGCTTATGGTGCTTGATTTGTTTTTTTTTACTAGAGTCAAAGTATGCTATCAAGATTATACCACTCTTTATCACAATTGATCCTCAACGTGATTCACCTTCTCAGCTTAAGGCATACCTTAGTGGTAAGATATTCTGCTATTGGGGTCAGAAACATTGAAATTTTAGGCTATGCTGCAAGTGATGATTCGCCTCGTTTTAACTGCAGAGTTTGACCCAAGAATAGTAGGACTAACAGGCCCCATCAGTGCAGTAAGACAGATTGCTCAGGAGTACCGTGTTTTCTTTAAAAGAGTAGAGGAAGTTGGTCAGGACTATCTTGTAGAGAGCTCTCACAATATGTAAGTGCATGTTGTGCACCTTGCCATGTTGATGAATGTTTTCAGACATTGACCATCTGAAGTTACAGGTACTTGCTAGATCCATGCTTGGAGACAGTTAGGTGCTTTGGAACTGAGTATGAAGCATCAGACCTTGCTGAGGCGATAACAACAGAGGTTCAGAAAGCATCTGCTTCATCAACAAATTAGTCTAGCGGGTATTCCCACTTGGTGTACTTTTTTTTTGGTTAATCGCACTTTGTATATGAAAGTAAAGCTAGGCCTGTTTATATATTTGCTAGTCCTTTTAATATCTGAAAGTAGAACATTAGCTGCATGTTAATACTTGGCCGTAGGTTCCAACCTTTTATCTTACTAGAAACTTTTCAAGTGAAAATGTTTTTTTTTCTGATAGTGAGTTATTAATAAGAAGCCCATGTGATTGTATCGTTCTAGTAACAAATTCTCTATGTTAATCTGCCTACCATCTATATTAGACCAACAACTAAATATTTCAATCACAGTTACTCTCTTCATGTTGCAGACTTGAAAAGCTCTGTTCTTATTGTTGCGTTCTTTTGATTAATTGTTTAATCCTGAATTCCTGATCACAATTCGCACACACTGAATTTCCAAGCTATTTGTTGTCTTGTAGTGATTTCAATGTTTATTGCATATCAAATTATATTCTCTAAATGCCTTTTGATGTCGTATAATCTGATTCATAATCAACATTTGACCTTGTTGACACAAGTTTGCTTCAACATTTTTCCAGGTCCTAATATGGCAGTATCAGCAGTTTTCAAATCTTGCCGTGAAGCGCCTCCTGCATAGCCCTCACAGAAGGGTGTCACAGTGGGCCTTCCATTCAGCTCTCCCTTCAATCAACCGACCCAAGATCTCCTATTCTCCCTCTTTCTGTGTGAGATCTGAGCTTAACTGTACAGAATGGCGTTCCTCTTGCGCCTCTTGGCAGTTACAAATCACTTTCGATTCTGCGACACGTGAATGATCTTGCAGTTTGCCGCAACATTAACCTGCTGCATTGGATGTGCCAAATGACCTACAGTCTAGCAGGCTGTGTAGCATAGATTCATGAACCTGCATTGTTCTCCCCTCTGGATGCTGAACAGGTAAACACGATTGTGAGGCTTTACAGCGCTGGCCATGTTATGTCATGTGTAGATCTATATCTATCCCGTCGGAGAACGGAGAAACATGTAGCCACGCTTTTGGTTCGTGCCCGAATTCCCTTTTCCATGGGACGCACGGAATGCCACCTCGCTTTCGCCTTTGCACTTTCCCTTTTTGCAGGTACTACTCGGTACGTGCTTCGTGTCTGCTCCCGGCACGACAGCGGCCACCTGCTTCCATTATGCCTGCTGCCCGAGCGAGCCCGAGGGGGATTCATTTCATATTCGCGGGTGTGTTTGTTCTAGGGCCTATCTAGGTGTTGACATTCCGTGGGAGCCCTCTCTTTTGCCACTGGAGCGAGTAGAGTTAAGCCTGTTGTGCAGTAGGAGTAGTAGTGGATTAGTGTGAGCTGTAGCACTTTTGATTTTATAGTCCTGTGTGCTCGTGCGTTTGGTGGAATCTGACGCCTGCAATTTAGGCTTAGAGCGTGATCTCATCTTATGGTGATTTTTTCCTTGTTAATTGTTGATGGCCTGCTGATTGATTGTTGAAGCTGGTGGCCACCCGTTGCACGTTGGGGTTAAAGTATGGTTTACATTGCCTTGGAAAGCGTTCGGGTGAGTAGATTCTTCACTGCAGGCCTGCGGCATACAACAATCTAGTACAGGGGTGTTTGGTCTCTTCTTGCCAGAGTCCTCTGCTGTGCAGGCTTGCAGCATATAAACAATCTAGGCCTTGTTTAGTTCACCCCAAAAAGCAAAAAGTTTTCAAGATTCTGTCACATCGAATCTTGCGGCACATGCATGAAGCATTAAATATAGACGCAAGCAAAAACTAATTACACAGTTTAGCTGGAAATCGCGAGACGAATCTTTTGATCCTAGTTAGTCCATAATTGGATAATATTTGTCACAAACAAACGAAAATGCTACAGTACCGAAATCCGAA
>Ga0182004_10003980_pt1 | contig 11844 bp, 12 predicted proteins | sample Sormic07211540_1_FD_120479 | JGI IMG/M metagenome (GOLD analysis project Ga0182004, IMG submission 120479) | Endophyte microbial communities from Sorghum bicolor roots, Mead, Nebraska, USA - 072115-40_1 MetaG | ecosystem: Host-associated > Plants > Roots > Unclassified | place: USA: Nebraska...
CAAGATAATATAAATCTGCATATTCTGTAGTAAATGAATACACTATGCGCTCATGATCACTCACATTGTTGTCATCCAATGTTAACATTGTCTACCGTAGGGCCTTGATCTTCTAAATCAATATTCATCTGGGTTTTTTTTTCAACTGTTCATATTACTCTGGAAAAATTTGTCAAGGGGTCTTTTTAATGATTCTACTAGCTCATGTACTTTTTTCTACAATTCTAGATGCATGTTTTCTTTACATACTTGAAAAATAAAAATCAAACTGGTAATTGAAATCTAAATAAATATGATCATGATTCATCGAAGCATTGCTTATAAACAATTAATCCATAACTCATCATGTACTAGAACCACTGACTAGCTTTAGGGTGAAGATGGAAAAGGCATAGCTGCACGATAGGCGTACATACTATCGGGGATGGTTTGATCACTGGTTCACACAATCCGGCGTCGCAGACTCAGCAGGTCCCATTTAAATAGCGAATCTACGTTCGCTAGCACCAGCAACTAAATTTTTGCAGCCAAGTCAATGGCACATGGACCAAAAAACAGATCCAAAAGTACCCTATGACGTGCATTTTTTGTCAGGCCCAGCTGTCTAGGTAGTATATGTATATATACATACAGCACTATGTTTCTTAGAGTTCTGAATACAGCTGAGTCTGTAGTATGTATACTTAGTGAGGCCCTTGATTTTGGGGGACCCATGGGCCATGGAAGCTGCCCCGCCCACACCCCTCCTCGAGGACCGGATATGGGAAAAAAGAGGGCAGGGGCAAAGAGGTTATTTTATGCCTCCATGAGCGTTTGACACTTTGACTTGACAACAACGGCGTAAAAGGATAGAATTTGTAGCCAGATACCATATAGGGGGTAATTCATTTTGTGACGGCAAAATAGGGATTCGGGTAAATTGCAATGGTGTAGAAAGAATTATCTCTCATGGCATACAATCTAGGGGCTGCTCAGTTCCTGAAAATTTTTGCAAAATGCTACTGTAGCACTTTCATTTGTATTTAACAAATTATTGTCCAATCATGGATTAACTATGCTCAAAAGATTCGTATCGCAAATTACATGTGAACTATGCGATTAGTTATTTTTTTATCTGTATTTAATGCTCTACTATGCATGTGCCGCAAGATTTGATGTGACGGGGAATCTAGAACATTTTGCAAAATTTGTCAGGAAGTAAATGGGGCCCTAATGGCTACACAAGCGAGGACTAACTAGGATGCTGCCTGGTCTATCGGTCAAGCAAGCAGAGGACTGACTGCACAGGTGCTTGCACGGTGGTGTGATAAAGATACGCCATCTGCCATTGTTTCTTTTTTGGCATTAAACTGTGTTTGTGTGGGTTTTGATCGAGGCTTGTCTCTTGAATAAAGTAGGTTAGTCCTAGGTCCTTTCTCAATCCGCCGTTATCCCTAATCTATTTCTGGTTATCAAACTGCTTGAGTTTCCATAATGAAAGTAATGGAAATGGTGTCTCATAATTTCAGAAGAGAGAATTATCCCCTTGAAGAAGACTAACCTGTGCTCTCAAGTTGTCGGTTATGAAGCAGATTACGCAGACAGAAGAGTTGCTTAGCTTTCAAAAGTGGCTGCTCAGGATGGGAAAGCTCAATATGTAACCTGATTTCAGTAAAGCATAACATTATGAAGCAGTTTAACAGATGCATCGCCTACCTCCATACTATAATAATGATACAGAAATAATGATGCATGGCTAGCATAATATCAAGGCAGATACTGATAACTACGAGTGATACAGCTCTATTACAGAAATATGAATAAATAAATCCAAAGACACAATTCTGCTGGATATTTGTAGCTAGTTTGTTCTCAACATAAAGGATGTATGCTATCATAGGAAAATTCTATTTGCTACAACCAAATGATCCATTTTGTCCATTTGACACCCCTAAACAAAATTTAAGATCAATTCACTCCCACAATCTAATTCAATTGGCCCAATCTAGACCCTGATGTGTTTTCTCTTTTTTTTCACGTGCAGGTTGAGATTTAAGTTCAACATTCTTGGGGTGATAGAGTACATGATATCCTATGTTAGAAAGAATACATTAAGAGTTTTTCAACACAAAGAAGGATACACATAGGAAAAAGTTCACTTTACTACCCCAAACAATCAACTTTGTTTGTTTGTCTACCTGCAGAAAATTCGGCTCAATTTGCTCCCCCAAATTATTTCAGTTTGTCCAAACTAACCCCTAATGATTTCTTTTTCTCTTTTGTTGCTTTGCATGTTTGCATGCAAGTTTCGTTTTGAGTTCAAATTTTGTAGGGGATAAAGGACACGATATCTTATCTCAAAAAAATACATTAAGAATTTTTCATCACTATTTTTCATACAATTTTGTGTTTCTCAGGTCAGTTTAGCTTTACATTCTCCTAACTACAAAAACAATAATGAACAATTCTTAATATATACTTTTTTAACAAAAGTTATGATGTCCTTTGTGACTCCACATAATCTGAAATTAGAAACTAAATTTGTATACAGGGAAACAAAAAATATATCACTAGTAGGGAGTAGATTGGACCGATTGAAATAGTTTGGGGGAATAAATTGAGCCGACATTTTGTTCAGGGGTTTAAGCGGAGAAAGTGGATTGTTAAGGATAGTAAAACAAACTTTCCTGATTATCATATTACATAGCATAATACTTATACTTCTGAAATGGCATGCATAACTCTGAAATCTTAGAGCTCTGTGATCTAACTATATTTGCCTTGCTGGCAGCCCAACATGGTATAGTACATTTTTGCAATGTATGCTAAGAATGGCATGTAAGAAATAATTCATCCTTTTACCTTTCCTTAAAATGTTCTTCATAAGTTGCACCGTTCAACTCACTTTTAGCATTTGTTCCATCCAGAATGGAGTCAACGAAGAAAAACAGGTCGGTATGGGGAGTATAGACCAAACTGCCAATGACATCAGCTTTCTTGTATGCTCCACCGAGAAGCTTCAAAGACTCATTTGGCAAATATGAATCAGGCAGAGACAAACCCATTGGATCTTGAAATGCAGGTGATGATAAACACTTCTTTATTGTTGGCCAATCAATCATATTATCACCATAGAATTTCTGCTTGATGGGAAGTAAAAGGTAAAATGTTGAATCCATGTCCAATGCAGCATCATTCCCCAACAAAATATAAGATGAAGTGAACTCGGATCTGTCCAGAAGAACTTTCAAAAACATCTCTTGAAAATTGTGTGCGAGTATCATCTGTAAGATAAAAGAAAAGAGACATGTGAGGCAATGTTCCCTGAAAATTATGTCTTAGCATTTGAACAGATAAGCAAGACAGTGCCTCTTCTTTGTTAAACTCAATCTTTCCCAAATATTTAATTCCTGCTTTCACAATCCTCGCATGAGCAAGATGCAATTCAACATCCAACTTTTCAGATTCCTCTGGAAGGCGATTGATCACAAAAAGACCAAACATCTGATATCGTCTATCTGCTGGTTTGGGAATAAATTCTATGTAATAGAAATGCAACTTCAATGAGCAATCTAGTTTGCAGCCTGAAGGTCTCAGAACTGCAGGGATTAACATCTCATGAAGCTCTTCCCTAAAACTTTCATCTGAAACATGGAAAAAAATGCTTAAGCCAAATTACCAATATTATCCGCATCATATTCTGAATAATGAACAATGACCATACCCTCATCTTTGTTGCTTTCTGAAATATTTGTTGTTGATACCTTCATCTTTCTAGAGCCTTGACCAGGTAGAAGAAAATCTGTCAAAGCACCGAGTTCATGAAGTTTAATGCATGCTTTCAAGCATGCATCTCTCTTAGCTTCATCTTTCGATGGACAGGGTTGACCATTCACTTGACGGAAAGCAGCATTTGGTGGAAGAATTAGTCTGCAAACTATTCCATCAATGTCATCAACAAAGAAGAATGATGGGGAAGGAACAAAAAACCTGCAACAAGATGTATCAAATTATTCTAGTAGAGTATTTACATGACGCAAAATGGGTAGAATAATAAATGATCCTTTGCATACATATCTCTAGGAAGGTTATCACAGTAGCGATGTAATAGAGATACACTGCAAGCAGTGCTAATGGAAGCACCAGTATCATTGACTCGATAGATGTTCTCCTCAAGGCAATCGAACATATCATTTGATGTTCTCAAGTTAATCTCTTTATCCATAATGCTTTCACCAGTAATATAATCATCAAGTAACTTCTCCTGAGACTGATTTCCCCTGGTAAATATCAAAATGAAGAGCTTCAAGGTCTAGAACCAAAAACAAGGAACTAAATTCAAGGAAACGTTAATAGCATTATGATAGGTTTGCGAAAATTAGCCAGTGTAATCGGTGAATGCAGGCATGTGCTCGTGTGGGTGGGTGTTACGAAAATGACCTCTCCAGGAGAAAAACATATTTAGATTTACTCATTCGGGCACGTCCCCTTGACTGGATAAAGCTATTAACAGTTTCAGGGAGATCAAACCGCACAACAAGGCAGCAAGTCTGAATGTCAAGTCCCTCCTCACCTACGCTAGTAGCGACCAAAAGATTCACCTGTAAAAAAAGTAAGGGAAAAGGGACTGTAACACAAGAAGCATAAACATATATACTGGTGTTAGTGGAGATAATAAAGATAAACCTGACAAGGACTATTAAGGATGGACAGACTTCAGATTATACCTCACCCGAAGAGAACTTTTCAATGATAGAACCCATCTTGTCCCTTGACATGTTCCTTAATCCTGAATGGCATCCCACAAGACACTCACATTTCCAAAAATCAAGGCACTTCAGTTTTTTGAGAATATGTGCTACTACTCTTGCGACAATGATTCTTTTCACAAAAACAATGCATTTCGTGTTCTCCTCCAGCCTGTAGAAGAAACCAAAGAGAAAACAACCAGGATGATGCCAATAGAATTGAAGGCACAAACTTGTTTTAAAATGGTTACAGCTAAAACATTGAAATTGCTTGGTTTGTAGTTGGGTTTTGAAGATATTCAAGGCGTACAGCAAACCAATAGAAAATATAATTTCAACAATGCGGCAAACAAGTACATCACTGGCTAGGATGTCTGAAAGTATAAACTTCAAACCCATGCAGAAGTCTCAGTGGCCATCCTAGCTGTTATGTGGGATAAAGATCGATGATAGATCCTGTGGAAACAACAGTTGATATGCATTCCCTCTGGCCAGGTGCATATTATGATGGGTATTGTCATCTCTCAGCAGAGACCACATGTTATGTATTCATGGCATAACTAGTCTTTCTGGTAATTCATAGTGAACTTAATAACCATGTTGTCAGCACCATTTTCTATATGAAATCCCAGAAATCAGTTATATACCTTTCAATTGTGCAAAATATTATATCCTGACATGTAACCCCTTCATATTTGTTCATAACTCCATATTATCTTGCTAGCTACCATAGCCAGCTGGGTATCCACAAATCTCCAGTGGATGAATATGAAGCTCAGTTTCATTAAAGGGAGAGGTGTACATCTAACTTGATGAAGACTATGAATTCATATTGTAGTCATTTTAGGCCCAAGCGTAGACTATAAAATTTCTAACTGCTTGTTTGTGTACTATAAGATTGATCCTAGGGCCAACCAATTACTGTAAGCTGGCAGGCTATTACCTGTAGTCTGTACAGTTATGAAGTTTTCAATGCAAGGAAAGGTAGGGATTGTGTAATTATATACACAATTAATATCATATTTGATTGAAAGAATGTGGTGGCAGTGAGACCAAACTCAGGCACCCGGCAGGACTGAAGCTTATAATGCCTTAAGTACACGACTGAAAATCAAAGATATGTTTCTGAAAAATGATAGTAGCACAAGTGATCATGCTTACCTGTATCTTGATAGGACGTCAATAAGGACTGCAAATTTTTTTGAGAAGAAAGGTTCTTTTATTGTCTCTAGGTCAAATGAATCAGCATCCGCACCTTAAAAACAAAACTGTCAGATTTTTTAATGGATAATATGAAATAAGTATGCATTTTCCAATTATTTCCAACAAAATGTAACTCCAAAAGGTCCACTATATAAACTATATGTATGACATATGCAGATCAGCTTGTTGAATAACATATCCGAAACACCAGCAAAGTGTACGAGGAGGGGAGTTCACCTTCTAAGATGTCGCGGCTTAGAAGAGATGTCGCTTTGTTTACATAGTAATTAATATCAACCCCCTTTCCATCTAGACTAACACTACTGGGAGAGAGAAAGGTCCTTGCAGCCTGCATTACAATCAAACAAATAACATCACATACGTGTTAAGTTCACACCTACTTTTGACATTAGGCAAAAAAAAATGTGGCGGCTGAAATGGATGCCACAAGTGGGGAGTAGTGAATAGTCTGCTATAAAAGTAGTTCAATGACATGTATGGCATGGGGCTAAAAATGTGTGGTAAGCCACAATTGTGGCATTAAGCAGAACACATACGTCACAAACTGTGGCATGTCAAGGTTTTATCCCAAATTAAATAGGCCAACATGGAGGGGATCCAAGATTTTTTAATAAAACCAAACCACAATCCATCTATTTGTTGTGTTAAGTTTTGGGGAAAATATTTGGGCCTGTCATCTTTTCAAGGCTCTCCGAGTGCAATGAATCTTGTGTTTATTACTTATGAAGAAAAAGGCAATACCAAGCACACCAAGATAAATGTAATTGAAAAAAAGATCTTGCAAGGATGTAAGCTATTTGGGATCAGTAAGCCTTCGAACAACTTCATTGAGGAGGTTTGTCACGTGAACATAATCACAAATGTCACTCAAAGATGCAAAGAAGTACATTATAGTCAGTTTATTAAAACAATAAGAACAAAAAATCACGTATAAAAGAAAACACTGGGTAGCTTGAAAACACATATGCAAGCTACTGGCTGTTACAGACTTCCAGTACAACAGTTCTACATTCCTACCACTGCCAAAATACAAGTGAGGAACAGTGAAGAAGGAATTCAACTGAGGCGAGATTGTATAAAGATTTAAATGCTGGTTGAACAAACTGTGCAAACTCACCTGGAGAGCTCCAAAGAGACCAACTTCTTGCAAACAGAAAATCAAATTTTCATGCAACCTCCATAAGGACTTTAGTTTCTTTTGTGACTCCTTGAAATTGCATGCACTCTCTCTTAACATGTATTCAGACTGTTCAAAGCACATTAAAAGCTGTTCAAGGATAAAGAAAAAAGAAAATAACCCAAAACCTCATGTTAACTGGACCAAAGATAAATCCTGTATAATTAAAAAAATCACCTGAGACTTGTAGCCATCAAGCTCATTGATGTAAGTTGTAGTCAAGTTAGAGTGACCAACTGGGTCATAAAAGTACACTTCAATCTTAGGAGAAGCAATCACACTTTCAAGTTCTACATTATCAACTGAACAAACCTAGAGTACAAGTTTACAAAGCAAATTGTCAAAATCATCTTAAGCCCAGCAGATTTATGGAGAAAAGTAGTTGTATTTACCTTTGCATTAAGTAATTCCTCGAGACTGTTGATACATTTAGTGTAGGTAAGCTTGTTAGAACCACCTGTCATAGAAAGTATAGGAATGATAATTAGCCAGCCATGGGGAAGAAATATAGTTAAATTGGATGATACAACTTTAGAGGAAGAATAGCATATTGGTAGGCAACACTCTACATTTCATCTGTTTGTGTTAGTTTGACCAATATTTTGTGTGTCCCTACTCCCTAGATACCTATAGAATTTCAATCCAAAGAACAATTCTGCTGCAACAAAATAATGGAGTAATACAACTATAAGTATCATTCAGTCACTGTACTTTGAGCTTTTGGCCCTCACAATGGTTTGGAATAAAAGGATGAGAAACAGGTGTCCATCTTATTCCACTCAAATAACTCTTCTCCTCTCCTAGGATTGCTCTCTAGTATGTTTCTATCCAATTTTCTCATACTCCTGGTTTTGTAATACAGCTGAGCAAATTACCATAAAGACCTCAAAAGTATAAGAGATCATCCCTCCCTGCCATTCCAACTGATTGATTGGTATATTATCCTTGCTTTCATGCAAAACCTTATGTGTTGTGGATTGGAAAAGAATACCTCCACCACCTAGATTCAAGTTCTCTTCAACTTGAACTTGGATGCCCATTTCTTCTTAATGCAAATCCCCCTACTTCCTTCTAGATCGGTCTAATTTTTCTTTAAAAACATAAACAATATGTTGTACTATCATAAAAAGCTAGTAATCTCATTCTGTATACTAAATGCTGGCCATTTAACAGATCACCGATCAAACAATGGTACAGATTGTATGAAGGCAAGAATAATGGACTGCATAATTTGAAAGCTAGGCATAAAGGGAAAGAAAATAAGATTCAAGCATTAACCAAATGAGAAAAGGGCAAGAATATATTCTGATTCTGACTCTTAACATAATTTGAAATATGAGAAAGATAGAAATTAAGTTAATACAGTTGCTAGCACGATAGGTTAAGACCATTGACGAGGAATAAAACATTTATGTAAGAACACCATTACCTTTTCCAATAATCGGTGAAGCAGTCATGCCAAAAACACGAGGATGTTTATCAGCGTTATTATAGAATTCCTGAAATATTGTTATAAATATTTCAAGACTAAGAAGTCCGCAGTTCATGTAACTTTTTTTTTGGAACCAGGAAAACAGCAGGGGAAGCCCCCACTGTTAGATTTTATTAAAACACAAAAACAAACTCTGAGCAAAACAAATGGAAAACACTTCAGATAACCCCGAGCGAGGCTAGAACAAGAAGAAAAACAAAGAGCCACTAAACACAAGAATCAACCCAGAAGAGAAAAACAGATTGCTTGTTTTCAGAAATCTTATACGCTTGTAGTCAAGCTTCATTTTTTAGAGATCTTCTCCAGGAAGAGGAGGTCCGCTCATAAAAATGAGGTTATTGAGTTCATCTAACTTACTAAAGAGTCTTTAAGAGGTATTATTGAGTTGCATGCACCGACCAATTCAACCCAAAAGCTTAAGCTGATGGGGAGAGGTGGGCAATTCACTTATATTCCAACACTCCCCCTCACGTGGAGGCTTCCTCAGGCCTCAGACGTGGAATATGAGCGAGCAAAATTATTTTATTTAATTGCGCTAACCAGGATTCGAACTCGAGACCTCTGGCTTTGATACCATATTGAGTTGCATACACCGACCAATTCAACCCAAAAGCTTAAGCTGATGGGGAGAGGTGGGCAATTCACTTATATTCCAACAGGTATAGTACAACTTCTGCATATGTTCAATTAATATAAAGCAATGGAATTTCATCAATTTTTCATTCCAACTACGTGATCAAACCCTCATAACTGCATAAGAGTATTTGTCATGTATTCAATTAAACGTTGAGAGAATAAGGAGAAAACAAGTAGCTCTGGATCATCACCAGGTTGTGGCTCAATGCAACAATACCATGCATCATGAAGAATACAGTGACATGTGTATAAGAACAGCAAAGGACATAAAAGATGATGCGCCAGAAATGTGATAATAAATTACATCTGGTGCATCTACCATCCATAACAAAGTAAACAGCTATAGCATACTCTAGCGCAGTTGATGGGAGGTGTGGCTGGGCACCCTCCACGCCTGGGTTTTCGAGTCCTCTTCGACTCAAATTCAGGTGCCTATTTTCTTTTTATTGACAGTGCCACCTAGTTCCTCCTAGGTTGGTTGACAAAATGAGAAGTGTATTGTAATGAAGAATTAGCAACTACTCCCTTCGTTCCAAATTATAAGTCGCTTTGTCTTCTTTGGTGCAGAGGGAGTACTATGTTAAGAAACAAATATGAATGCCAGATACTGAGAAGTATATGGTTGTGAAGATTTAGCAATTATTTTTTTTTAAGAAACAAATATGAATGTCAGATATAGATTCGAATAAATGTTAAATACTCGTATATGTATATTAGAATATGGTGATAATCTGTATCTTAGGATGTCAATGGAACCATTGTAGAATTCTGAGAATCCTTTGCACATATTAATATAATCTCCAGTTATACCAAATGTATTCCGCATACTGATTTTATTAAGAAAGGATTCATTAGGATCAATTGGTATTAGGACAGGATCCATTAGGATCAATTGTTATTATTAGGATAGGATCCATTAAGATCAATTGTATAGGATAACTATCCATGTATTATACCACCTACCTTGTACCACAGGTTATTATATGCAAGGCACCCCCCCCACACACACACCACCCCACAATGGACGTGTGGGTGGTGTGATTCCCATACCTTTCTACAGTTTTGAAAGTGAAAATATATAGGTAAGTTCATCATCAGCAAAAATAAGTTGTACAATCTGTTCCAAAGCCTCTAGAAGTCTATCACCCACCCACACGTTTAGTACCGAAAATATCTACAGTGTTAGTTTTTTTTTCCTTTTTTTTGGGGCGGGTGGGGGGCAAGTTACTACATTAAAATCCTGTCAGCCATAGCAACACACTTCCTGAAATGGAGAATTAATATTGCACAGGTACAGGAGGAAGTTCTGTGACCTGAATATTAATTTCCAGAGATTGCAACAGATGATAGTACAGGCACCGAAATTGTACGCGAGCAGTTACCTTCATGATTTGTGCATATGGATGCCTTTTTTGTGCTTGTGCATGATGGCATTCATCAAATATCAAAAGTGCAATTGAGTCCATCTTGATGAAACAATGACGCAAATTGTGCAATAATATTTGAGGGGTCATTACAAGGACCTGAAGCGGCAAAGAAAGCAGCACAAGTTAGGAAGAAAAAATTATGCATAAGAAACAATGATGTTACAGATAGATTATGTTTTCCCAAAGTTGTGTGTGAATGTTGATATAAATAGGTTATGTTTGCCAAAGTTGTGTGCTGATACAACTGCTGACTTTTCATTTTACTCAAGAGTCAGAACACTGGTTCAAAAACGATCATAGGCTAAACACATCTCTGTCTGAATTTTTTCTCCACAACATGTCAAGTACTATGCTTTATTAATTTATGCTAGCTACTAAAAAATCTTCAAAACAGGACTATCAGTAATCACTTGGCAGCTGCCAGCAAAAAGAACATAGAGCACACCATACCTCGTATTCTCCTATCTCTTTCTCCCATGCCTGGTGATCTCTAGAGTTTTTACCACTTCCATAGTAACGTTGAACCTTAAAATTAGTGGAATCGGCAATCACCATTGCTTGCTACAAAATACAAATACAGAAAAAGAGCACTGACTAAGCATGTAAAGGTGCACCTGGTAGCAAAAGATGTGGTCACAAACACCCATAAGAAAATGAGGGTGTACTCATAAAAAAAAATTGATAGCATGACTTCATCCCCTCCAAAAAAGAATATAGATACAGTGAAGAGCAGGGAGCTATTCTACCTGACGGACAAGGGGTATGGTCGGTGCGAGGAAGATGCAGACCTCGCGGCTGGGTTTGCGGATGAGGTGTCCAAGCTCGTACATGAGTAACACGGCAATGTGTGTCTTCCCACATCCCGTTCCAAGGTACACTACGATGTTCTCCTCAACTGCCCTCTTGCAAAGGTCCAGCTGATATCTAAATACCAAAAGCTAGCAAACCATTAGTGTCTTTTCCATACTCCCGGTATTATTTGAAGGAAACAGAGGAAATCCTTGATTAACAAAAATTTGTCTGACAATATTTTAGGGGGGGGGGGGGGGGGGGGGTTTGGTGGGCCCCCCCCTCTTTAAACAAAAAAAAAAAAAAAAAGGGCCCCCCACTTGACACAAAATAATATACCTCAAAGAAAAGGTGAGAAAAACACACAACAAA